>Ga0070667_100001541_pt1 | contig 20646 bp, 20 predicted proteins | sample KBSS33metaG_FD_64659 | JGI IMG/M metagenome (GOLD analysis project Ga0070667, IMG submission 64659) | Switchgrass rhizosphere microbial communities from Kellogg Biological Station, Michigan, USA - KBS S3-3 metaG | ecosystem: Host-associated > Plants > Roots > Rhizosphere > Soil ... | reverse complement strand
CGGGTAGCGGCTGTTCAGCGGCTTGAGATAGAGATCGCCGCCGTCCTTGACGAGTTGCTTGAAGGTCGTCTGATTGGCGTCATTGAGCACGATCACGTAGTCGCCGGCCAGGGGCGGCATCTCGGGCTCGACGATGACGATCGAGCCTTCGGGGAAGGAGTCGCCGGTGTCGCTGACCATGCTGTCGCCGTGGACCCGCAGCGCGTAGGTATGGCGCTTGACCTGAACCGAGACCGGCACGGTTTCGAACCGCCCCTTGGGGTGGAAGTTGTCAATGACGGTGTAGGCGCCCGCCTCGACCTCTGAGACCAGCGGGACCTCAGAGCGCACGTCCAGCCCCCGGCCGACGTTGGAACCGCCGGACATCAACTCGGCGACCGACAGGCCGAGCAACTTGGCCACACGCGGCTGGTTGGCGCGTTTGGGCGCGGTACCTCCTGGCTTTTCCCATTGCTGTACCGCACCACGGCTGACCCCCAGCGCGACAGCGAACTGCTGCTCGCTCAGACCAAGCCGACGGCGCCCGTCACGGATGAGTCGATGAATGCTCACAGTCTAGAGACTATGTCCTTCAACCGATAGAAACTATTTCAAGGATAGGAGTCCGCGCCGCCCTTGCAAATGGCCAAGTCCCTGTGGCGCGCGATCGGCGCTCGGGCCGGCCGCTCGTCGAGCCCGACTACCGGATCGTGCGCGGCGGGACCGAGCGCCCTCGCGAAGGCGCCGGCCTGCTCGCCGCGTCCCTGCCGGCGCAGCGCCGCGGCGCGAAAGCGGCGGGCGCATGAGCAGGTTGGTTTCCGCACTGCCGAGTCCGGCGGGCGTCGCTGCCAGCCGGGCCGCGGCCACCGCCGACGAGACGGTTTCCTGCGCGTCGGCGGCGTCGGCGCGATCAGCACGCTGCAGACCTCGTTGACGGTGGCGCTGACGACCGCGCTCGTCGGCGCGCGCGGCGGGCCGGGCGCGGTCGCCGGCTACGGCACCGGCGCGCGCCTCGAGTACCTGCTGATCCCGCTGGTGTCCGCAGGCCTGGCTCGGGTTGTTCGGCCACGACCCGCGCATGCTAGAGACCGGCGTCGCCTACCTGCGCTTCGTCGGGCTGATCTACGGCTTCTCGGCCTCGGCCTGTCGCTCTACTTCGCGTCGCAAGGGGCCGGGCGGCTCGCGTGGCCGCTGTTCGGCGGGTTGCTGCGCATGCTCATCGCTGTCGGCGGCGGCTGGCTGGTGCTGAGCTTCACCGCTTCGCTGAACGCGGCCTTCGCGGCCCTCGGTCTGGCGCTCGTGGTCTACGGCGTGACGGTGGCGACCGCGATCGCCTCGGGCGTCTGGTTCCGCGCGCCCCGATCAGCGGCCGCGTGCGCTAGCGCATCGCACCGTTGATCGAGATGACTTGGCCGCTGATGTAGCCCGCGTCGTCGGACGCGAGAAACGCGACCAGCGCCGCGACTTCGTCGGCGCGGCCGGCGCGCTTCATCGGCACCAGGCGCTCGATCGCCGCGCTGTCGAACGCACCGTCGGCCATGCCCGACTCGATGATGCCCGGCGCGACTGCATTGACCGTGATGCCGCGGCTCGCGAGTTCGAGCGCGAGCGCCTTGGTCGCGCTGTTCAGCGCGCCCTTCGCGGCCGCGTAGTTGACCTGGCCGCGGTTGCCGGCGAGCGCGGCCACCGACGAGATGTTGACGATGCGCCCCCAGCGCGTGCGGATCATCGGCAGCGTCAGGGGCTGCGTGACGTTGAAGAAGCCATTCACCGAGGTGTCGATGACGCCGTCCCACTGCGCCGCGCGCAGCGCCGGGAACGCGCCGTCGTCGTGCGTGCCGGCGTTGTTGACGAGCACCTGGATCGCTCCGCCGCCGAGCAGCTGCGCGCACGCGGCGTGGGTGGCCGCGCGATCGGTCAGGTCGAATGCGATCGCTTCGGCGCTGCCGCCGGCGGCGACGATCTCGTCGGCCAGCGCCAGGGCCGCCGCGAGCCGCGTGTTGGCATGCACGATCACGTGCAGGCCGTCGCGCGCGAGGCGCTGCGCGATCGCGCGGCCGAGGCCACCGCTGGCGCCGGTGACGAGTGCGCGCCGCACGCTCGGTGAGGTGGGCTTCATGCGGCGAGCGCCGCGTTCAGCACGACCGCCGCGCGCCCTTCCGCGAGCAACCGGTTGCCGTGGTGGACCGTGAAGGCATAGAGGATCTGGCGCGCGTCGCCGGCCTGGCGCGTCGCCTCGACGAGCAGCTCGTCCGCGCCGCCGTCGAGCGGCGGCAAGTCGTCGAAGCGCAGCACATGCAGCCGCACGCCGCGTGCGCTCGCCAGGTAGCCGGGGCTGGCCGGCGAGCTGGTCGCCTGACCAATCAGCGCGCCGTGCAGCGCCATCGCCTGCGCGGCATACTCGATCGCGCAGGTCGCGAGCAGGCCACGGCGGCTGCGCAGCGGGTGGTCGGCGTCGCGGTGGTTGTCGGCAGCGCAGACGAGGTGCTGCAGGTCCCATGCGTCGAGCCGCGCCAGCAGGCACATCGCGCCGCTGTGCGGAATCAGTGCGGCGATGCCGTCGAGCGTCAGGGTGCGGGGCTCGTTCATTCGCAATCGACCTGCAGCCGCGTTCCCGCCAGGTAGTCGAGCACGACGCGGCGTCCCGGGGTCGCGTGTGCCAGCGCGATCAGCAGCGGCAGCGCGGCCGCGGCGGGGATCGCGCGGCGCAGCGCTTCGAGCGCGCTGTCGTCGCAGCGCGTCGCGGCGTGGCCGGCATCGACGAGCGTGATCGTCAGCGCCGCGATCGACCGCACTGTGGCCGCCGGCGCGAGCAGCAACGCGACGCCGAAGTGATCGGGCAGCGGCCGCACCGCGTTGAGCGGCTCGGGGTAGGGCGAATCGCTCGCGACCAGCAGCATCGGTGCGCCGCTCAGCGCCACACTGGTAGCAGCCTCGATCAGCCCGGCGCCGAAACTGCCGTCGAACGCGCACAGGCTGGTCGACGCCGCGCGGCTGCCCACGGCGATGTGCCAGGCGCCCGAGGCCGCGTTGTGCACCGAGTTCGTGAAGCGCGTCGGCGAGACCATCGGCGCGTCACTGGCCAGCGTCTCGCACAGCGCGTGGCAGTTGGTGCCCTCGCCGCTGCTCGAGGCGAACACCGTGGCCAGGTGCGCGGGGTCGGCCTGCGCCTGCGCGACCGCCTCGTCGGCGACCGCCAGCGCAAGCTTGACCGCGGCCCCGGCGCGGCGCCGCTCGGCCGGCGGCAGGCGCGTCGGCATGGGCAGCACGGTCGGTGCCGCGACCAGCGGCTGCGCACCGTTGAGCACGGCGCCCGCGGCGGTCCAAGAGGCCAGTCCCGGCCCGAGCAAGCCGATGCCTTCGACCCACACGCGCAAGCTGCTCATTCCGCCGCCCCGAGCACCAGGCTCGCGTTCGAGCCGCCGAAGCCGAACGAGTTCGACAGCACGCGGCGCACGCTCGCCGCGCGGTTCGCGAGCAGGTAGTGCATGCGCAGCGCCGGATCGCGCTGCGTCACGTTCAGGCCCGCCGGCATCAGGCCGTGGCACATCGCCAGCAGCGCGATCGCCGCCTCGACGCCGCCGGCCGCGCCCAACGTGTGGCCGGTCGCGCCCTTGGTCGAGCTGCAGGGCGTGGCCGTGCAAAACACGCTCGCCACCGCCGCGTCCTCGGCCGCATCGTTGCTCGGCGTCGCGGTGCCGTGCAGGTTGATGTAGTCGATGTCGCCCGGCGCGAGGCCGGCATCGGCGAGCGCCGCGCGCATCGCCGCGATGGCGCCCAGCCCTTGCGGGTGCGGCGTGCTCATGTGGTAGCCGTCGTTGCTCTCGCCGACGCCGAGCAACCAACCCTGCGGCGGCGTGCCGGTCTCGCGCTCGAGCAGCGCGAACGCGGCGGCCTCGCCGATCGACAGGCCGTTGCGCCCCGCGTCCCACGGCCGGCAGATCTCGGTGGCCAGCAGCTCCAGCGAGTTGAAGCCGTAAAGCGTCGTCAGGCACAGGCTGTCGACGCCGCCGACCACGGCCGCGTCGATCAGGCCGGCGGCGATCAGGCGCGCCGCGCTGCCGAACACCTTCGCGCTCGACGAGCACGCGGTCGAGACGACCCAGGCCGGCCCGTCCAGGCGCAGCGCGCGTGCGACGAAGTCGGCGACCGAGAAAGTGTTCTGCGTCGCGCCGTAATGGAAGTCGGCTGGCAGCGCACCGTCGGCACCGCGCCGGCGGTACGCGAGTTCGGTCTGCAGCAGCCCCGAGGTGCTGGTGCCGAGGAACACGCCGACGCGCCGCGCGCCCCAGCGTGTGCGCGCGGCCGCCACGGTGTCGAGAAACCCGTCCTGCTGCAGGCCGAGCCAGGCGAGGCGGTTGTTGCGGCAGGCGTAGGCGTTCAAGGTCGGCGGAACGATCACTGTCTCGACGCCCTCGACCTCGCCGGTCCAGGTGGCCAGCGGCAAATCAGCGAAGCGCACCGGCGCCAGGCCGCTGCGCTGCGCGCGCAACGCGGCCAGCGTCGCGGCATTGCCGGCGCCGAGAGCGGTCGTCAGCGTGGCGGCGCTGATCGCGAGCGGCTTCATGCGAGGGCTTCGGCCAAGGTCACCGCACGCAGGCCAGCCTGCTCGAACTGTTGCAGCAGGCTCGGCAGGACTTCCAGCGAGACCGGCTTGCCGCTGGTCGCGACCGCCGCATGGCGATCGTGCAGCAGCAGGATGTCGCCCGCCGCGAGGCCGCGCGCCAGGCGCGCGAGCACGACCGACGGGTCGCGGCGCGCGGTGTCGAAGCCGCGACGCGTCCAGCTCGTCAGTTGCAGATCGAGCTCGTGCAGCGCTGGCGCGAGAAAGACGTTGCGCAGCCCGGCCGGTGCGCGGAAGAAACGCGGCGCGACGCCGGTGATCTGCGCGAGCGCGTCCTGCGCCTGCACGAGCTCGCGGCGCACGCCCTGCGGGCCGAGCAGCGAGAACGTGTGCGCGTGCGTGAAGCTGTGGTTCTGCACGCTGTGGCCGCGCCGCACGATCTCGCGGCACAGCGCGGCGTGCTGCTGCGCCTGATGCGCGACGCAGAAGAAGGTGGCGCGCACGCGGCGCGTGTCGAGCAGGTCCAGCACGGCGGGCGTGACGGCCGGGTCGGGGCCGTCGTCGATCGTCAGCGCGACCTCGCGGCGCGCGACCGCCGCCGGCGGCAGGCGCCGCAGGTTGCTGCCTAGCCAGGTCGAGCGCGGCCACAGGCCCGTGCCGGTGATCAGCGCGTGGTCGAGCGCGACAGCACCCAATGCCCACGGCCACAGCGCCGGCTGCGCCAGCGCGAGCGCCCCCGCGCCCACATGGCAGGCGACGCTGGCCTTGAGCAGGGGCGGCAGGCGCCAGTGCGCGGGTGCGGCGGTCGGGGCCGGGGAGGACGGGGCGTGCATGGGGTCGCGGGTGGGAGGCCGAGAGATTCTCACACGCGGCTCAGCGCGCCCGTGACGGGATGAACGCGGCCGACAGCAGCAGGCTCAAGAGGATGCCCGGCGCCACGACCTGGCCGATCGCGAACAGCGCCGGTATGCTCGAGAACGCGAGCAGGCAGAACGAGATCACCGCGGTCAGGTTCGCCAGCGCCAGAGAGGCCAGCGTGTCGTTGTCGACGACCCAGGGCGTGCCGGGCGGGGCCGCGTCCTGGCGGGCGCGGATCTGGTCGAAGAACAGCGCGTAATTGGAACCGATCGCCACCGTCAGCAGCAGCCCGACGAGGTGCAGGATGCCCAGCGCGACGCCGAGCGCGCTGAAGCCCGCGAGCACGATCAGCACCGCCGCGGCGACCGGCTGCGCGATGCGCCACAACCGCGCCGGCGAGCGCAGGTGCAGCGCCAGCAGCACACACACCGCGAGCGCGCCCAGCAGCGCCTGCAGCGTCGCTTCGTGCAGGTAGCGTGCGTAGAGCGCGTGCAACTCGGCGCCGATGTCGACGACCTGCGCGCCGGGTACGCCGGCGAGCGCGCTGCGCAGCGCAGCCGGATCGATCGCCTTCGCGCCGGCCTGCAGGCTCAGCAGCGCGCGCCACGGGCGGGTGCCGTTACCGGGCACCAGCAACGCATCGAGCGCGGCATACAGCGGCGTGCCCTTCAGCGACGCGCGCGTCAGCAGCGCCTGCTGGCGCGCCGCCTGCACGTCGGCGACGAAGCCGCCCAGACGCGCTGCAGGCAGCGGCCCGTCGATGGTGGCCTCGGCCAAACGTGCGCTCAGCGTCGCCGCATTGGGCAATGCGTCACGGCGCAGTTGCTGCAGCGCCGGGCTCGGCAGCACGCGCGCCGGCGATTCGTAGCCGGCGATCACGCCGGCATCGATCAGCTTGTCCAGGCGCGTCCCGGCCGCTTCGGCGGCGGCTAACGCACCGGCCTCGTCGGATGCCGACACAGCGACCAGCATGCCCGCATCGGTCGCCCCGAGGTCGGCGCGCAGCTCGGCATCGATCGCCATTTTCTCGGCGCCGACCGGGCTCAGCGAGCCCAGGTCGCCGCGCCAGGGCGACGGCAGCCAGGCGAGCGTCAGCGCCGCCAGCAGCGCGACCGCGGCGAGCGGCCCCCTCAGCCGTGGCAGCACCGTGGTGCACGCGCCGACGAAGTGGCCGAGGTGGCGGCGCAGTCCCATGCCGGGCGCACCGTCGGGCGACGTCACGGTGAGCACGTGGCGGGTCGTCAACGCCGCCGCGCTCAGGCCGGCGATCGAGAACACGCCGAGTTGCGCCAGGCCGGGGAAACCCGAGAACAGCAGCGCCGCGAAGCCGCAGATCGAGGTCAACAGGCCCAGCCGCACGGTCGGCCAGTTGTCGGCGAGCCAGCGCCGCGCCCCGTCGCCGGCGGGTGCACCGGCGGCCGCCCGCGCCTGGATCAGGTAGTAGATTGCATAGTCGACGGCCTCGCCGATCAGCGTGGTGCCGAAGCCCAGCGTGATGCCGTGCACGTTGCCAAAGATCAGGCTGACCGCGGCGATGCCGGCGAGCACGCCGGAGCCCACGGGCAGCAGCGCGGTCGCGAGCGTCTTCAGCGAGCCCCCGAAAGCGAGCAGCATCAGCGCGACGATCGCCACCCCGCCGGCGATCGCGAGGCGCTCGACCTCGGCCTTGATCTGCGCGCGCGACGCGACTGCGAACGTGCCCGAGCCCGAGAGGACGAGCTTCAAGCCTTGCTGCTCGAAGGGCGCGAAGCTCGAATGGACCAGTTGCAGCGTGCGCTGCTGCGCGTCGAGGTCGGCGCCGTCGGCGTGCGTGGTCGCGATGAGCACCGCGCGTGCCGCGCTGCGCGAGATCCACACGCGCCCGTCGCTGCGGGGCGCTTGCGACGGCAGCATGCTCTCGGCCATGCGGACCGTCTCGCCGGTCGGGTCGCGCAGGATCACCGCCTTGATCGCGGCACCGCCCGGCGTGCCAAGCAGCGAGGTCGCCTCGTCGATGCCGGCGCGCAACCCGGCCACCGTGAAGCGCTGCGCGTCCACCGCCGGGCTCAGCAGGTAGCGATGCTCGAACAAGAATTTTCCGGTCGCCTCGAAGCCGGAGTTGTCGCCGTTGTGGACCGCATCGAACGCGCCGCTGGCGCGCAACGTGTTCGCCAGACGCAGCGACGCCTCGCTGCGCTGAGGCGCCGTGCCACCCTCGATGCCGATCAGCAGCAGCCGCGCCGCGATGCCGCCGCGCAGCTGGTCGAGCAGCACCGCCTGCTCGGCGCTCGGCGTCGACGGCAGGAAGGCCGACAGGTCGGCGACGTAGTTCGTGCGCGCGCTGATGCCGGCGGCGACCACGACGAGCACCAGCCACAGCGCGATCGCGTGGCGGCGCACGACGTTGCGCAGGCGGGCAAGGAGGCTCGACATCGCGGCGGCGAATCAGCTCGCCGCGCTGGCCGGCCGCGCGCCGGGAACGACCGGCTCGATCGTCATCACCGAACGGTCGCCGTCGGCCATCGCGACCACGACCTCGCGCACCAGCGCCTGTGCGCCCGACAGTCGCACCGAAATCACGAGCTCGCGCAGCCGCGGCTCGTTCGGCTTGAGTTCGAGCTCCCAGCGCTGCGCCGTGCCGCTGACGCTGGCCGAGAAGTTGCGCTCGATCGCCGTGCGGTTGCCGGTCAGCGTGCCGCGGATGGCCTCCATGATGACCGCGGCCTCGGGCACCGAATCGAGCGGCACCGTGCGGCTGCGCGTGCCGCGGCTCATCGTCACTTCGTTGCCGACGACCGCGATTTTTTCCTGCGTCGGCTTCAGCGTCTCGCGCACGAAGGTGTCGGGCGCTTCGAAGCTCAGTCGCCCGGACGACTGCAGCGTGCGCTCGAGCATCGCGACGTTGCGCTTCTCGACGAAGGTGGCCTCGCCGGCCTTGACCTGCGCGAGCGTGCGCATCAGCTGCACGAGGTCGAACGCGCCCTGGGCCTGTGTCTGGCGCGCCGGCCAGGCCAGCGCCACGCCGCCCGCGACCAGCCGCGCCAGCGCAGCGCGGCGCGTCGGTCGATCAGTGCGGGTCGGGGTGAGCGGCGGCATCGTCGGCCCAGAAGTCGAAGAAGTTGAACCAGTTGTACGGCGTTTCCCGACACAGCGATTCGAGCTGCGCGACGTAGGCGCGCATCGCCGCCTGCACGCGCTGGTCGACATCGAGTCCACCGGTGTCGGCCCCGGGGCGGAAGTCCGCGAGCGGTACGAAGCGCAGCTCGTAGCGATCCGCGCCATCGTAGAGCCCGGCCATGAAGATGACCTGGCGGCGCAGCATGGCCGCGAGACGGAACGGGCCATCCGAGAAGCGCGCCGGCTGGCCCAGAAAATCGAGGCGCAGGGTGCGAGAGCGCTCCGAATGCCCCGGCAGCGTGCGGTCGGCCAGCAGCCCGGCCAGGCCGCCGTCGTCGAGCCAGCGCCGCAGCGCCAGCATCGCGCCGGGGCGGCCGAGCGCGATCGTGTGCAGCTGCGCATTCGGCGCGACCGCCGCGAGCGTCGCATTGATCAGGCGCGCGTTGTCTTCGTACATCAGCATCGCGACGCGCGCGCCGCGACCCTGCGCGCTCGCACGCAGCGCCTCGAAGCTGCCGAGGTGCGCACCCACCAGCATCACGCCTTCGCCGGCGGCCAGCGGCGCGTCGAGCACCTCCACGCCAGTGCTCACGACCTCGAACGCATCGAAGCGGTCCTGCAGGAAGTAGACGCGGTCGAGGATCGTCGCCGCGAAGTGGTGGATGTGACGGTAGGCATCGACCCAGCGCACCGGGCGGGCGAGCACACGGACCAGATAGTTCATCGACGCGCGCCGCGCGCGTGCATTGATCAGAAGGAAGTACAGCGTGATCGGGTGCAGCACGAGGCGCGCGGCGGGGCGGCCGGCGCGGATCGCGATCCAGCGCATCAACTGCAACGTCCACAGGTTGCTGCGCTCGCGTTCGCCCGTCCAGGCGCCCGGCGCGCGGTCGGCCGGCGTGCTCATGAAGACGCCTCGAACTGACCCGATGCCGCGAGGCGCTCAGCCTCGCGCAGCTCGAAGCGCACGCCGCGGGCGCTGGCTTCCAGTTCGATCGTCAGCTGCGCGCCGGGCCGCACCGGCGCGAGGAATTTCGCCGCGGCGATGCGCGGCGTGCTGCCGACGAGTGCGGCGAGCGCGGGCTCGTCGAGGATCGCTTCGAGCACCTGCGCCAGCAGCGCCACGCCCGGCAGCAGCGGCTCGCCCGGAAAGTGGCCGGCGAACGCCGGGTGGTCGGGCGCGACGGACCACTCGATGCGGTGCATCGCCACCTCAGTCGCGACCGGCCGCGAGCACGCGGTCGGCCCAGGCCGCGAACGTGGTGGCCGGCAGCTTGCCGGTGCCGGCCTCGCGCGGCAGCGCCGCGACCGCGACCACGCGCCGCGGCAGGAAGGCCGCGTCGACGCGCTCGCGCAACCCGGCGAGAACGCGCGCGTGCAGCGCGTCGGCACCGAGTTCGGGCGCGGCGACGATGAACGCGACCGGCCGCACCACGCCGCCGTCGCCCCCGTCGGGCGGCATCCAGAACGCGCCGTCGTGCACGCCGGCGATCGAGTTCAGGTGGTAGTTCAGGTGGCCGAGCGAGCTGCGCTTGCCGGCGATGTTGATCAGGTCGTTGGAGCGGCCCAGCAGCCGAAAGGTCTGCGCATCGACGACCTCGAGCACGTCGGCCAGCAGGGTCGGCTGCGGCACGTGGCCGCCCTGCACGACGGCCTCGGCGCCGTCGCCGCTCAAGCGCAGGCCGTCGAATGTGCACCACTCGGCGCCCTCGGTCGTGCGTCGTGTTGCGACCTGGCCGGCCTCGGTGCAGCCGTAGATCTCCAGCAGCGGCGCGGCGAGCGCCGCCTCGGCGCGCGCTGCCAGCTGCGGCGACAACGGTGCGGTCGCACACAGCGTCAGGTCGATCGCCGGCAGCGCGACGCCGGAATCGAGCAGCATCTTCAGGTGGAATGGAGTCGTCACCAGCATGCGCGGGCGCGGCGCGCGCGCCAGCGCGGCGGCGATGTCGGCGGGGAAGAACGGGCGCGCTGCGTCGAACGCGGCGCCGCCGAGCAGCGCGATCAGCACCGTCGACTCGAAGCCGTACATGTGCTGCGCCGGCACGGTCGCGACCAGGCTCACGCCGGACAGTGACGTGCGCCCCATCTGCCGCGCCAGGCGCTGCGCCCCGGCGCACGTGTTGCGCACCAGCAGGCCCCAGTGCTTGGCGTGCGGCACCGGCGCGCCGGTCGAGCCCGAGGTCAGCACCTGCGCCGCGAGGGCCGCCGCGTCGATCTGCGGCACCGCCGCCGTGGTGTCGGCAGGCGCAGGTTCCTCGGCATGGCGCACCAGCGGCAGCGCCACCTCGGGGGCCTCGGCGTCGCTCAGCGCATACGTCGTCGGGAACAAGCTGCGCAGCCGCGCGACCGTGTCCGGCGTGTGGTTCGGCGGCATCAGGTTGGCCTGACCGCGCAGCATCGCCGCACCCAGGCCGACCGCGAAGCGGTAGCGGTCGGCGGTGATGTTGAGCATCGGCCCGGCCTCGGGCAGGCGCGCCGCGAGCGCGCGCACGTCGGCCAGGTACTGGCGCCGCGACAAACGCTGGCCGTCCCGGTGCGCGAGGGGCGCCTCGAGGTCATCGGCCCAGATCAGCGGCTGCGATGTCGTCGTCATGCGGCGGAGTCGCGCGGCGCGGCCGGCGCCTTCGCGGCGCCGCCGTGCAGGTAGGAGCGGATCGCGTCGGCCACGCTGCTGCGCTCGAACTCCGGGTGCAGCCGGTAGCGCAGCAGGTACTCGGCGCCGAACATCAGGACCACGCTGATTGGCGACAGCAGGTTCGCGAACACCGCCCAGGCATCGAACGGGGCGAGCGCGTAGAGCAGCACCGAGACCGCGCAGATGGCGACGAAGTACAGCGTCCACGCGAGCGTGCAGTGGCGTGTGTACAGCGCCATCGCCGGTGTGAACTCGCGGTGCACGCGGCGCGCCAGCGTGGTGATCAGCGGCGTCTGGCCGGCGCGCAGCGTGCTGCCGAAGGCGACCCCGAGGAATCCGTTGATGCCCACGTGCTGCGCCAGGTACAGCAGTTGCGGCGAGCTGCGCAGCCCGAGCAGCGCTTGGCCACACAGCGCGGCCACCAGCAGCGCGGCGCCGCCCGCCAGCCAGCGCTGGCCGGCGCGCCAGGCGCCGATGGCGACCGCCACCAGCATCGGCGCGAGCACGCCGACGACGTTCCACGCCGAGGCCGGCGCGCGCGTCATCAGCCAGTGGCACGCGAACACGTACACCACGCCGAGCAGCGCGGCCGCGACGATGCGGATCCCCAGGCGGGCGGGCTTCACGAGCCGCCCCTATGCGACCCGGTGCGCGGCGATGTGCTCGGTCAGGCTGGCCAGCGAGGTGAAGATGCGCACGTTGTCCTCGTCGTCCGAACGCAGCTGGAAGCCGTAGCGCTGCGACACGACCAGCGCCACCTCGAGGATGTCGATCGAATCCAGGCCGAGGCCTTCGCCGTACAGCGGCGCCTGCGGGTCGATCGCTTCGGGAGCGACGTCCAGGTTCAGGGCTTCGACGACGAGTGCCGCGACTTCGCGCTGCAGATCGGTTTGGACAGAGGTCATGCTGGTGTGGGCCCGTTTGGCATCTGTCGCCGCGCTGGGCGCGGAGCGGCCAAGCGCCGGAACAATCGAATCGCCGGGCGCCGCAAACGCCGCGCACCCGGAAACCCAAGTTTACCAAAGGCGCCGCCCCGGGCTGCCCGGCTTGACCCTGCCCGGCGCTACCGCGCGAACCCTCATCAACCCGACTGGTGCCGCCCGAGGTGGCCGTGATCGGCGCGGTAGGCACAGACGCAGGCCACCAGCGGCTGCGCGTCGGCCAGCGTCCAGGTCGTCGGGATCGCGCCGCGCAGCACCTCGGCGTCGCGGCGCTCGACGCGCAGCAGTTGTTCGCGGGCGAGCGGATCGCTGTACTCGACCAGCACCTCGTCGTCGGCGAGCTCGAAGTGCTTGTGCACCAGGTGCAGCGCAAAGCGCTGCAGGCGCCCGTGGCGCAGCAGCACCTCGCGCAGTTCGGCCATGCAGGCCAGGTCGTGCAGGTCGAGCGCCGGCACGTCGCTCAGGTCCGCCAGCCGCGCCCATTGCAGCGCCTGTATCGTCAAGCCGTCCAAGTGCTCTCCCGTGAGATCAGCGTGGCGCACGGTAAGCCGCGCGCGTTACCGCAGCGTTATGCGCCGGTCGCGGAGAGCGCCGGCACGCGCAGCCCGAGGCGCCGGCCGGCGCGCGCGAGCAGGTCGCGGTTGATCGGGTTGCGGTGCAGGAAGCTCTCGAGAAACGGCGCCGGCACGTTCGGCAGCGCGCGCTCGACGACCCAGGCGTGGCCGCGCGCCAGCGCGGCGTCGGTGGCGCGCTCGTCGCCCCGCTGGTCGCAGGCGAGCGCGACGATCCACCAGGCCTCGGGCAGGTACATGTCGGCCGGCTCGACCGCGTCGAGCAGTGCGGCGACCGCGTCGAGTTCGCCACGCTCGTCGCCGAGCGCTTCGGCGCGGCGCAGATGGTCGAGCCGCATCAGCCGCGCACGCATCGCCACCGCGCTGTGCTCGGCCGCGTCGGCCTCGACGCCGAGTTGCGCGCAGAGCGCCGCGGCCTCGGCCGGGGCCATCGTCAGCGTCGCGTCGAGCCGCGCCAGCATGCGCACCAGGTGATCGCCCTGCGGGCCGACGATCGCCAGCGCCTCGTCGAATGCGGCCTGGCCGGTGCCGCCGAGCGCGCGCTCGATGCGCGCGCGCAGCAGCGCGCGCCGCGCGCCGACGCCGTGCGACGCCGTGTCCTCGACGGTCAGGGCCTGGCGGGCGCGCGCGAACTGGCCCAGCTGCAGCAGCAGCGCGGCGCGGTAGTTGGCGGTCAGCGCGGTCCAGATCGTCGGCGCCTCGGTGCCGAAGCAGGCGTCGGCGCGGTCGAAGTCGGCCAGGGCTTCGGCGTAGCGGCCGAGCGCGCCGTTGGCCACGCCGATGTACAGGTCGGTCGCACCCGCCGACGGCCCGACCGCGGTGCCCAGCGGATCGCGCAGCGCGCGTGCGCGCTTGCCGTGGTCGAGCGCCTCCTGCGGCGTGCCGAAGTTGCTGACCACGACTGCGAGGTTCGAGGTCAGCGTCGCGAGCTCGGCGTGGTCGCCCAGCGCCTGTGCGCTGGCCATCGCCTTGCGCAAGGCCTCGGCGGTGTCGCGCAGGCGCTGCGCCGCCTTCAGCGCGTAGGCGTAGTCGGCCCAGAAGTGGTGGCGCTGCTCGAGGCTGCCCTCGGCCTCGACGATGTCGCGGAAGGGCTCGATGATCTCGAGCGCCTCGCGCGCACGGAAGGCCTGCGACAGCGCGACCGCGAGCAGCCGCGCTGCCTCGAAGCGCGGCCACAGCGCGCCCAGCCGCGTCGCGGTCTCGAGCGCGGCGCGCGCGGCGGCCTCGCCGCCGGCCTGGTCGCCGGCGTACAGGCACACGGTCGCCTGCGCGGTCAGCGCGCGCATGCGCTGCGGTTCGGTGCGCGCGTCCGCCGCGAGCCGGCCGGCGAGCACCAGCGCTGGCGGGATGCCGCGCACCACGATCAGCGACTCGACGCCGTCGGCACGCGCATCGAAGGCCTTGCCGGGCTGGCCGGCGCGGTCGAAGCACTCGGCCGCCTGCTCCCACAGCGCGACTTCGTCGGCACGCCGTGACGCGCGTTGCGCCTCGCCCGCCGCGATCGCGTGGACCTCGCCGGCGCGCGCCCACGCCTGCGCGCGCGCCCAGTGCGGCGCGACCCGGGCGGCCGAGCGCCCGAGCGCCTCGAGCGCGGTGGCCAGACGCGCATGCAACGCCTGCGCAATGCTGTCGGGCAGCTCGCGCGCCGCGGTCTCGGCGATCAGGTCGTGGGTGAAGCGCCCGCCCGCGAGCAACTGCGCCTGCTCCAGCTCGCGCCAGGGCTCGACGATGTCCAGCGGGTGCGCCTGCAGCACCTGCGCGGCGACGTCGGCATCGAAATCGGCGCCAGCCAGCGCCGCGACGCGCAGCAGCCGCAGTGCGGGCTCCGACAGCCGCGCGAGGCGCCGACCGATCAACGCACCGAGCGCCGCCGGCACCGGCAGCCGTGCGCCCGACGGCGGCGCCGCGCCCGCGCCGAGCGCGAGCATCGCGCGCAGCGTCTCGAGCGCGAACAAGGGGTTGCCGCCGCTGTGCGTAAGCAGCGGTGCGGCCCAGTCGGCGGCGTCGAACTGCGGCAGCGCGAGCGAGTCGAGCAGCGCAGCAACGCCGGAGGCATCGAGAGCCGGCACGGTCTCGGTGTCGACCGCGCCGTGGTCGGCGCCCTGCAGCCAGTCGCTCAGCAGCGCCGGCACCTCCAGGTTGCGCACGCCGAAGATCCACGCGAGGCGCTCGTCGCCGGACGCGTCGGCGAGCGCCAGCAGGCATTCGAGCGAGGCCTCGTCGGCGTGGTGCAGGTCGTCGACGACGAAGCCGGCCAGGCCGTGCTGCGCCCACGCCGCGACACTGACCGCAAGCGCCTGCTGCAGTCGCAGCGGGTCCAGGCGTGCGGCCGGCGCGGCGCCGAAGGCCGGCAGCAGGCGCGCGAGTTCCTGCCCGACCCAGCCGTCCAGGGGTGCGTCGAAGCGCGCATGCGCCAGGCCCGCCAGACGAGCGAGCAGCGCGTACGGCAGCTTCGCCTCGCCGGCGTGCGCGCCCACGGCCAGCAGCGCGGGATGCGCCGCGACCAGGTCCTCGAGCAGGCGCGACTTGCCGATGCCGGGCTCGCCGCTCAGCACCAGGCTGCGCCGTTCGCGCACCGCGCTGTCCAGCCGCTGGCGTTGCGCGTCGCGGCCGATCAGGCGCGGCGGGCGCTGCACAGTGATCAGCGGTGCGTGCGGGCGCAGCGCGGGCAGGTCGCCGGCGGCGATCTGCTTTGCGAGTGCCGCGGTCTCGCGGTCCGGCGCGGTGCCGAGTTCGGAGCGCAGTCGCTCGCGGCAGCGCTCGAACGCGGCCAGCGCCGCGGCGCGGTCGCCGCGCAGGTAGTGCAGCCGCATCACGCGGCGGTGCGCCTGCTCGAGCAGCGGTTCGTCGGCGAGCAGCCGCTGCGCATAGGCCAGCGCGCGCGCGATCTCGTGCTGTGCCTCGTGGGCCGAGGCGGTCTCTGCCAGCCACGCGGCACGCCGCTGGCGCCAGCGCTCGCGCGCCATTTCGACCCACTCGGCCAGCGCTGGGCTGTCGCTGTAATCGAGCGTGCCGAGCAACTCGCCGGCGCCGGCCTGAGGATCGTGTTGCAGCGCCGTGCGTGCGTCGTCGAGGTCGTGCGTGACGCCGTCGGCGAGGTGAAGATCGTCGGCACCGAGCACGAACTCGCAGCCGCTCGCGTGCTGCAGGCGGAACAGGCGCTGGCGCAGGCTGTTGCGTGCCTGCGCCGGGGCGGCATCGGGCCACAGCAACGCGGCCAGCGCGGCGCGCGACTCCGCGCCCTCGAGGGCGAGCCGCGCCAGCAACGCCGCGGCCTTGCGCTCCAGCACGACGCGCGTGCCGTCGGGCCCGCACGCCGCGGGCAGGTTCAGCAACGCGATGTGCGGTGCGGCCATGCAACAAATCGTACGGCAAGTCGCACGCCATCGCGGCGTCGAATGCGCCGGCGCAGGGAAATGCGCCGACGATAACGCTCAGGTAACGCCGGGCGCTGCAGTCACTCGACCGTCGCGCCGCTGGCCTTGACGACCGCCTCGTACTTCGCGAGCTCGCTCTTCACGAACGCGGCGAACTGCGCCGGTGTCGACGCGGCGCTCTCGGCCATCAGCGCGGCGAGCCGCGCCTTCAGCTCGGGCGAGTTCAGCGCGTCGACGAAGGCCTGGTTGAGCCGCTGCGTGATGTCGGGGTTCAGCCTGGCGGGACCGAACAGACCGAACCAGGTGTTGATGTCGAACCGGCCGAGGCCGAGCGCCTTGCCGCCTTCGGCGATCGTCGGCACCTCGGGCATCGCCGATGCTCGCGAGCTCGTCGTCACCGCGATCGCTCGCAGCTTGCCGGACCGGATGTTGGCCGAGGCCGACGCGAGGTTGTCGAAGGTCAGGTCGACTTGATCCGACAAGAGCGCCAGTTGGGCCGGCGCGCCGCCGGCGTACGGGATGTGCACCATGAACACGCCGGCCTGGGCCTTGAACATCTCGCCGGCGAGGTGCCCGGCGCTGCCGTTGCCGCCCGAGCCGTAGTTCAGCTTGCCGGGGTTCTGCTTCGCGTAGCGCACCAGGTCGGCGACGCTCGCGATGTGCAGCGCCGCAGCGCGTTGGGTGTTCATCACCAGGACGTTGGGCACCTGTGCGATGCCGGTGATCGGCGTGAAGTCGCGGATCGGGTCGTAGGGGATGTGCTTGAACAGCCACGGGTTGATCGCGTGCGTGGCGACCGCACCGATCACCAGCGTCGTCCCGTCGGGCGCGGCCTTCGCGGCGATGTCGGCGCCGAGGTTGCCGCCGGCGCCGGGTCGGTTGTCGACGATCACGGTGCCCAGCACCGGCTGCACCTTCTCGGCCAGCGCACGCGCGACGATGTCCAGCGGACCGCCGGGCGGGTAGGGCACGATCAGGTGGATCGGTTTCGTTTGCGCGGCGGCGCCGAGCGCGGTGAGCGCGATCAGCAGCGAGGCGACGATTTTCTTTTTCATTCGGTTGGCGTCCCTTTGCGGCGCGATCAGAGCGGCGCCAGGCCCGTGAGCGTGAGCTTGAAGCGCACCAGCACGTCGTTGGCGACCAGCGAGGTGTCGGCCCACTCGGCCTCGCCGATGTGGAAGGCCAGGCGCTTGATCGTGAAGCTGCCTCGCGCGATCGAGGTGCCCGCGCTCTGCGTCAGCTGCACCGGCACGACCAGCGCCTGCGCACTGCCCTTGACGGTGAGCGCGCCGGTGACCTCGAACCGGCCGCCGCCCAGCGCCTTGATGGCGCTCGAACGAAAGCTCGCTTGCGGGAACTTCGCGCTGCCGAACCAGTTCGGCTTGGGCAGCTCGGTATCGGTCTCGGGCACGCCCAGCGTCGCGCTGGCGGTGGCGATGTCGATCGCGACGCGGCCCGTCTCGGGGTGTTTTGGATCGAGCGCGATCTGCGCGTCGAACTTGCCGAAGTGCCCGTCGACCGGCACGCCCATCTGGGTGCTGACGAAGCCGATCTCGCTTTGCGCCGGCACCAGCACGGCGGTGGGCTGGGCGAGCGCCGCGGCGTTCGCTGTCAGCGCGAAGCTTGCAAGGCACAGGGTCTTGATCATCGCGGAACGCCTCGCGGCCACATGCGCCAGAACAGCGCGTCACGATCGACGAACTGGTGCTTCAGCGTCGCGGCCACGTGCAGCGCGACCAGCGTGGCGAGTGCGAACGCGAGCAGATGGTGCAGGGGCTTCAGCACCGCGTCGGCAAGTTCCTTGTCGACCGCCACCCAGTCGGGCAGCGGCAGCACGCCGAACCAGACGATGGGGAATCCCGCCGCCGAGCTGTAGGCCCAGCCGGACAGCGGCACCGCGAAGAACAGCGCGTACAGCAGCGCGTGCGTGGCGCGGTGCGCGCCGCGCTGCCAGCCGGGCATCGCGGCGAGCACATCGGCCGGCAATGCGGGCGGCGCGTGCGCGAGCCGCCACAACAGGCGCGCGGCCGACAACGCGAGGATGGTGATGCCGGCCCACTTGTGCCAGTTGAACAGGCGCAGGCGCAGTGGCGAGAACGGCAGGTCGGCCATGTAGAAGCCCACGCCGAGCGAGCCGAGGATCGCCAGGGCGAGCAGCCAATGCAGCCCGATGGCGACGGCGCCATACGCGTTCGCGTCGGCCTTGGTGTTCACGCGCCGTGCTTGTCCGCTTCGGAGGTGAACGAGTCCGCATAGAACTCGTCGTCCGGCAAGCCGCATTTCGCGACGAAGTCGCGGTGTGCCGACTCGACCATGATCGGCGCGCCGCAGGCATAGACCTGGTGGTTCATCAGGTTCGGGTGGTCGTGCATCACGGCCTGGTGGACGAAGCCGGTGCGGCCGGTCCACGCATCCTCCGGCTTCGGCTCCGACAGCACAGGGATGTAGCTCAGGTTCGGCAGCGCCGCGGCCGCCTGCTGCGCCCATTCGTGCAGGTACAGGTCGGCCTTGCTGCGGCAGCCCCAGTACAGCACCGCGTGGCGCTGGCTGTTCGTGTGCTGCAGCTGTTCGATGATCGCCTTGATCGGCGCGAAGCCGGTGCCCGAGGCGAGCAGGATCATCGGCTTGTCGGAGTCCTCGCGCAGGAAGAAGCTGCCGAACGGGCCCTCCATGCGCAGGATGTCCCGTTCCTTCATCGCCGTGAACACGTGGTCGGTGAACTTGCCGCCCGGCAGGTGCCGCAAGTGCAATTCGATGCCGGGCTTGTCGGCCTGCGTGTGCGGCGCGTTCGCCATCGAGTAGCTGCGGCGTGCGCCGTCGCGCAGGATGAACTCGACGTACTGGCCGGCGTGGTACTGCAGCCGGTCGTTCGCCGGCAGCTGCATCTGCAGGATCGCGACATCGGGCGCGGGCTTGGTGATCGTCGTCACGCGCGTGGGCATCTTGCGGATCGCGAACTCGCCGGCGCCGGGCACGGTGCGCGCCTCGATCACCACGTCGGTCTGCGGCGCGGCCTGGCAGGTCAGGATCCAGCCGGCGGCCTCTTCGTCGGCACTCAGGGCCTTGGACTGGTGCACGCCCAGGATCACGCGGCCTTCGACGAGGCGGCTCTTGCACGAGCCGCAGGCGCCGTCCTTGCAGCCATAGGGCAGGCCGATGCCCTGGCGGATTGCGGCGCTGAGAATGGGTTCGTCGCGGTCGACGGAGAAGGCACGCCCGCTGGGCTGCACGGTGACGGTGAAGGGCATGGAGGACGAGCGCGCGCGGCGATCTCATTAAACTGAGCCGGTGATTTTGCCTGCACATCCAATTCCCTCGTGACGGCCCGCGCTGCGCGCTTGCGGCGGCCGACGCTGCTGATCGTCGGCTGCGGCGACATCGGCCTGCGCGTCGCCAGCCTGCTGCGCGGCCGCTGGCGGCTGCTTGCGCTGACCTCGAGCGTCGAGCGCTGCGCCGTGCTGCGCGCGGCCGGCGTGCAGCCGCTGCTCGGCGACCTCGATCGGCCGCCCACGCTGGCGCGCCTGGCGGGCCTGGCCGATGCGGTGCTGCACCTCGCGCCACCGCCGGGCAGCGGTGCGGCCGACCCGCGCACCGCGCAGCTGCTGCAGGCGCTGGCACGCAAGGGCCGCGTGCGGCGCATCGTTTACGCCAGCACCAGCGGCGTGTACGGCGACTGCGGCGGCGCGCGGTTCGACGAGACACGTGCCGTTCGCCCCGCCACCGATCGGGCGCGTCGCCGCGTCGATGCCGAGCAGCGGCTGCGCTGGTACGGGCGCGCGTTCGGCGCGCGCGTGACGCTGCTGCGCATCCCCGGCATCTATGCCGGCGATCGTGCCGGCGGCCACCCGCGCGAGCGCCTGGCGCGCGGCGCGCCGGTGCTTGCGCCAGAGCACGACGTGTACACGAACCACATCCACGCCGACGACCTGGCACGCGCCTGCGTCGCCGCGCTGCATCGCGGGTGGCCGCAGCGCGTGGTTCATGCCAGCGACGACACCGAGCTGAAGATGGGCGACTACTTCGATCTCGCGGCCGACCTCGAAGGCGTGCCGCGTCCGCGCCGCGTCACGGTCGACCAGGCGCGCGCCGAACTTTCGCCGATGCAGCTGAGTTTCATGGGCGAATCGCGACGCCTGATCAACACGCGCCTGAAACGCGAGCTGCGCTTGCGGCTGCGTTACCCGACCGTCGCGCAAGGCCTGCGCGCTTGAGTCCGCCATCATGAAGACACTGCTGCTGACCGATCCGATGCCTGCGGGCTACTTCACGAATGCGATCCATGCGATCGCGCCCGATGTCGAACTGGTCGAGTACCGGCGCGAGATCGGCGATACCGAACTCGCCGACATCGAGGTCGTGCTCGGTTGGCGCTTCCCACCCGGCGTCGCGGCGCGGCTGCCGAAGCTGAAGTGGGTCTGCTCGGTGGCGGCCGGCGTCGAGAAGCTGCTCGTGCCGGAGCTGGCGCCGCACATTCCGCTGTCACGCATCGTCGACACCGAGCAGGCCGAGGGCATCGCCCAGTTCGTCGTGCTGATGGCCTTGCGCCACGCGCGTGGCCTGCCGGCCTACGAGGCCCAGCAGCTCGAGCGCAGCTGGCGCCGCCAGCCGGTGGCCGCGGTGCGCA
>Ga0070667_100001540_pt1 | contig 20661 bp, 16 predicted proteins | sample KBSS33metaG_FD_64659 | JGI IMG/M metagenome (GOLD analysis project Ga0070667, IMG submission 64659) | Switchgrass rhizosphere microbial communities from Kellogg Biological Station, Michigan, USA - KBS S3-3 metaG | ecosystem: Host-associated > Plants > Roots > Rhizosphere > Soil ... | reverse complement strand
TGCCTTGTATGGCTTGCGACGTTGGTGGTTGTGACCTGTGCCTGGCGTACAGGAACGGACGGTTGACGTAGCTAGTCTCCGTCGCCGCAAGGAGTCACGGCTGCTTCGTCACGCTGATATCCGACGGAGTGCGATCAACTGTTAGTTCCGGTCGAATATCAACAGAAACTCACAATTGATGAGGCCGCGATCTGAGCGGTATCGATGAGCGGGGCTCTAAGCAGTTCACATCGGGTGAGCACGCGGTCGCGGACAGCCGACGGTGTGCTGCTGTGGATTCCGGTCGCCCGCCGAACCGACAGCGATGAACGGGCGAGTTCGTCTTAGCGGACGAAGGCGTCGATGGCGACGGCGAGAAAGATGAACGCCAAGTAGCTGTTCGATAGGTGGAACAGACGCATCGGCTTAGTCGTCTCGCCTCTGACGGTCTGCTGACGCAGACGATGCGCGGCCACGAGCAGTACAGCGCCAGCAGCAGAGGCGAGGGTGCCGTAGACCCAGGTAGTCGCGAGAGGCCACAGCAGTAGCGACGTCGCGACCGTGAGCCAGGAGTAGATAACGATCTGCGTCGCGACCTTCTCCGGGGTTGCGACCACGGGCAGCATTGGCACGCCTGCGCGGGCGTAGTCCTCGCGGTAGCGAATAGCCAGGGCCCAGAAGTGCGGCGGCGTCCAGAAGAAGACCACGCCGAAGAGCACGAACGGCGCCGCGGCCAACGATCCGGTGACCGAGCTCCAGCCGATCAGTACCGGCATACAGCCGGCGGCGCCGCCCCAGACGATGTTCTGCGCCGTGCGGCGCTTGAGGATCATCGTGTAGACGACGACGTAGAAAGCAATGGCTAGCGCGGTCAACGACGCGGCGAGCAGGTTAGTACCGAACGCCATCGCCGTGACTGAAATCACGCCCAGAATGGCGCCAAAGATCAGGGCCGCACGCGGTGAGACCTGGTGCTGCGCGAGCGGGCGGTGGCCGGTCCGCTTCATCACCGAGTCGATGTCACGGTCGACGTAGCAGTTCAGCGCGTTGGCACTTCCGGCGGCGAGCGTGCCGCCGAGCAGCGTCATCAGTACCTTCCACGCAGACGGCAGGCCGTGAGCGGCGAGAATCATCGACGGAAGGGTCGTGACAAGCAGGAGCTCAATGATTCTGGGCTTCGTGAGGGCAACATAGGCACGGAGCTGACCCTTGAAGGTGCTCTTCACGATTACCTTCGGCTCAACCGGGGCATCAACCGTCGTGGTGATGGCATCGTCTGCGTCCGACTTCAAAAATGAAGCGGTCGCAGCCCGGTGTGCGTCTGCGGCAGGTCCGGCGTCGCCCTGTCCACCAGCGCCGAGTCTGATGGCCGATGGGCCGACTGCTGCTTGTGTCACCGTGCCAGGGTACTTGGACGGGCAAATTCAGTTGTCCCCCACCACGTATCCACGACCTCGACGACTAGGCTGAACCCGAGCCGCCAGACGCTAGTCATGCGTTGTGCCACTATCCCCAGCCCAAGAGCGCCGCACATTAGGCGCAGAGAATCAGGAGCGATGACGGTTGTCTAATTCGCCTGCCGACATTGTGGTCAGCCACCCCGACTGGTGGACCGAGAGCGACACGGCGGCGGTCGACTCCGCGCGCCTGCTTGCCGCCGACGCAGTGCAGAAGGTCGGCAACGGCCACCCCGGTACCGCCATGGCCTTAGCGCCGCTGGCGTATCTACTTTTCCAGCGGGTCATGCGGCACAACCCTGCCGACCCGCACTGGGAAGGGCGCGACCGATTCATCCTCTCCAACGGGCACGCCTCTTTGACGTTGTACTGCCAGCTCTTCCTTGCTGGCTACGGTCTGGAGCTGGACGACCTTAAGGCGCTGCGAACCTGGGGCTCGGCGACCCCGGGGCATCCGGAGGTGCATCACACCGCAGGCGTGGAGACGACCACCGGCCCGCTGGGCCAGGGCGTCGCCAACGGCGTCGGCATGGCGATGGCAGCGCGTCGTAAACGCGGCCTCTACGACCCCGAGACGATCGAGGGCGAATCGCTGTTCGACCACCACGTCTACGTCATCGCCGGTGATGGCTGCCTGCAAGAAGGTGTCTCGAGTGAGGCATCAAGCCTGGCCGGACACCAAGAGCTGGGCAACCTGATCCTGTTCTATGACGACAACAAGATCTCCATCGAAGACGACACCGACGTCTCGTTCTCTGAAGACGTCTTGGCGCGGTATGCCGCCTACGGTTGGCATGTCCAGTCGGTGAACTCGGGTGAGAACGTCAAGGCGCTGGAGGAGGCGATCGCCGCAGCCAAGGCCGAGACCACCATGCCGTCGATCATCGCCGTTCGCACGATCATCGGCTGGCCGGCGCCTAATCTGCAGAACACTGGCAAGGCCCACGGTGCTGCCCTCGGCGTCGAGGAGATCCGCGCCACCAAGCAGACGCTCGGCTTTGATCCTGACGTGAACTTCGCGATCGACGACGAGGTCCTTGCGCACGCAAGGCAGGCCATCACCCGCGGCCAGGCCGCACAGGCCGCCTGGCAACAGGACTTCGAGTCCTGGGCCGCGGACAACCCTGAGGCGAAGAAGCTGCACGACCGGTTGAGCAGCAAGGAACTGCCGCAGGGCTGGACGGCCGCACTGCCGGTGTTCGAGACAGAGAAAGACGGCAAGCCAGCCTCACTCGCCACTCGCGCCGCCTCCGGCAAGGTCTTAGCTGGCCTGGCCGGTGTGCTGCCCGAGCTATGGGGTGGCTCGGCTGACCTCGCGGAGAGCAACAACACCTCCATGCCGGGTGAACCGAGTTTTATCCCCACCTCCCGCCAGACGAAGGAATGGTCGGGCGGACCATACGGGCGCACGCTGCACTTCGGCATCCGTGAGCACGCCATGGGCGCGATCATGAACGGCATCGCACTCGAGGGCGGCACCCGCGTCTACGGCGGCACCTTCCTCGTCTTCAGTGACTACATGCGTCCGCCCGTGCGCCTCGCTGCTCTCATGGGGCTGCCGACGATCTACGTCTGGACGCACGACTCCATCGGCCTCGGCGAAGACGGCCCGACACATCAGCCGATCGAGCACCTGGCTGCGCTTCGAGCTATCCCCGGCCTGCACATCGCCCGTCCGGCTGACGCCAATGAGACGGCAGTCATCTGGAAGACCGTCCTCGAACGCAACGACCACCCCACCGGAATCGCGCTGAGCCGCCAGCCACTGCCTGTACTCGACGCGGCGAGTGTGCAGCAGGCCTACCGGGGCGGCTACATCCTGCGCGAGGCCTCAACAGGCACGCCGAAACTCATCATTGTCGCGACTGGTTCAGAGGTTTCGCTGGCGCTGGCGGCGCGCGAGACGCTGGAGGCGGAAGGCACCCCGACGCGTGTGGTCTCCATGCCATGCGTGGAGTGGTTCGCCGAACAGGACGAGGTCTACCGCGAAGAGGTGCTACCCAAGGCGATTCGCGCGCGAGTCAGCGTCGAGGCTGGGGTTCCGCTGGGCTGGCGGGAAATCGTCGGCGACACCGGTGAGATCGTCAGCATCGATCACTTCGGCGCGAGCGCCGCAGGTAGCGTCCTGTTTGAGAAGTTTGGCTTCACAGCTGAGCACGTTGCTGAAGCTGGGCGTGTCGCGCTGACACGCTCAGGAAGCTAAAACGGGGATACTGAATAGAAGTAAACGCATCGACCACTATTTGCCGAGCCAGCGTTGGCTCTAAAAGGGGGTTCGGATGGACAGGTTGGCTGAGCTTTCGGCGGCGGGTGTCGCTATTTGGCTTGATGACATCAGCCGTGATCGGCTTCGAAGCGGCGGACTGCAGAGTCTGATCGATTCGCAGCATGTCGTTGGCGTGACGAGCAATCCGACGATCTTTCAGAAGGCCCTATCGCAGGGCGAGGCGTATGCGAACCAGGTGAGCGACCTTGCCGCGCGTGGTGTCGACCTGGGCGAGGCTGTGCGCATGGTCACCGCGTACGACATTCGCTGGGCCTGCGACGTGCTCCGCCCTGTCTATGACGCAACAGAGGGTCTGGATGGACGGGTCTCGTTGGAGGTCGATCCGCGCCTTGCGCGTGACACCCGTCAGACGGTGGCCGAGGCGGGCGCACTGTGGTGGCTCGTTGATCGTCCGAACTTGATGATCAAGATTCCCGCCACCGTCGAAGGCTTGCCTGCGATCACTGAGGCGATCAGTCAGGGCATCAGCGTCAACGTCACCCTGATCTTCTCCCTCGACCGCTACCGCGCTGTGATCGACGCCTATATGTCTGGTCTGGAGAAGGCGCGCGAGAACGGCATCGACCTCAGCACGATTCGTTCAGTGGCGTCGTTCTTCGTCTCACGCGTGGACACAGAGATTGATTCGCGGTTGGACAAGCTTGGCAGCCCTGAGGCACAGGCACTGCGTGGCAAGGCCGGTATCGCGAACGCGCAGCTGGCCTATCAGCGTTTTGAGGCGGAGTTCGCGACTCCCCGATGGATCGAACTCGCCAACGCCGGCGCACAGAAGCAACGTCCGTTGTGGGCCTCCACAGGCGTGAAAGACCCGGCCTACTCCGACACGATGTACATCGATGAACTGATTGCCCCGGACACGGTGAACACGATGCCCGAAGGAACCCTGGTTGCCTTTGCCGACCACGGGACGCCGCAGGCAAACAGCATCGTCGGCGCGTATGCCACTGCTCGGAAAACGTTGGACGATCTCGCCGCGATCGGGATCGACTATGACGACGTCGTCGAGTTGCTAGAGCGCGAAGGCGTGCAGAAATTTGAGGACGCCTGGACTCAGCTACTGGATGGTCTGCGTACAGCGCTGTCGGCGGCGGGCCAGTAACAGCGTCGATGGCAGCTAACCCGCTTCGCGATCCCGCCGACCGTCGACTTCCCCGCGTACCCGAACCGTGTGCCCTTGTGGTGTTCGGCGTTACTGGCGATCTTTCTCGCAAGAAGTTGTTGCCGGCGATTTATGACCTCGCGAATCGAGGCCTGCTCCCTACCGACTTCGTCCTACTGGGTTTCGCGCGTCGCGACTGGGGTGACGGTGACTTCGCCGCGCTCGCCAGAGCATCAGCTAAAGAGCATGCGCGCACACAGTGGAGTGAAGAAGTCTGGCAGCGGCTCTGCGCCAACATCGAATTCGTTCCGGGATCCTTCGATGACGACGAGGCGTTCGACACGTTGAAGAAGACCCTCGACGGTATGTGTGCGACGCACGGCATCAACGGAAGTGCCGCGTTTTATTTATCAATCCCGCCAAAGATGTTCCCGACGGTGTTGGAGCAGATGCAGCGCACTGGCATTGCCGATGCTGCCGCGGGTGGCTGGCGGCGGGTCGTCGTCGAGAAACCATTCGGGCATGACTACGAGAGTGCAGTCGAACTCAACCGACTCGTCGATGCCGTCTTCGGTCCGGAAGATGTCTTCCGCATCGACCACTACCTCGGCAAAGAGACAGTGCAGAACATCTTGGCGCTGCGTTTCGCTAACCAGTTTTTTGAGCCGCTGTGGAACTCCAACTACATCGACTCGGTTCAGATCACAATGGCTGAAGATGTCGGCATCGGTGGGCGTGCGGTGTTCTATGACAACACCGGTGCCGCCCGCGACGTCCTGCAGAACCATCTGCTGCAGCTGCTGGCATTGTTCGCGATCGAGGAGCCAGTCGAATTCTCACCGGAGGCCATCGCGACGGAAAAGCTCAAGATTTTGCGGGCAATCTCCGTTCCGGAAGACAAAGAGTCGTATGCCATCCGCGGCCAGTACGACCAGGGTTGGCTCGCCGGTGAGCGAGTGGTGGGTTACCGGGCAGAGAAAGATATCCCCGATGACTCGCTGACAGAGACTTATGCGGCGGTGAAGCTCGATGTGCAGACGAGGCGTTGGGCGGGCGTGCCGTTTTATGTGCGTACCGGCAAGCGACTCCCCCGCCGAGTCACTGAGATCGCGGTGCTGTTCAAGAAGGCGCCCCATCTGCCGTTCAGCAAGACCGATACGCAAGAACTCGGTCACAACCAGCTGGTCATGCGGGTGCAGCCGGATGAAGGCGTCACGCTGAAGTTCGGCTCTAAGGTCCCGGGCGGTGCGATGGAGGTGCGCGACGTCGCGATGGACTTCCTCTACGGCGAGGCATTCACTGAGGCATCGCCGGAGGCCTATGAACGTCTCATCCTCGACGTGTTGATCGGAGACGCGACGCTGTTTCCACGCAACGCGGAGATCGAGGAGTCTTGGCGGGTCATCGATCCACTGGAGCAGTTTTGGGCTGGGCAGAAGCCGTTTCTTTATCGCGCAGGCGAGTGGGGACCGAAGGAGGCGGACGAGTTGCTTGCCCGCGACGGCCGACAGTGGCGGAGGCCGTAGATGACGACTCTGTGGGATACCACCGGCGCGGCCGTGGTGAAGGCGCTTGCTGCCGAGCGACGTAGCGGTGGAGCCGTCACCAGTGGCAATGCGCTGACCTTGGTGATCGTGCTCGACGAGGCCGACGTACCGGAGGTCGAGGCTGCGGTCACGATCGCGGCCAGCAAGCACCCGATGCGCATGCTGTTGGTGATCCGTCGTCAGATAGACGCGCCGATCCCCCGGCTGGATGCCGAGGTGCTGCTTGGCGGGCGACTCGGGCCGGGTGAGGCCGTCGTCATGCGGATGTATGGACGTCTGGCCTTGCACGCGGAGTCGGTGACCCTGCCGCTGCTTGCGCCGGATGCTCCCGTGGTGACGTGGTGGTATGGCACGCCACCGGACCGCATCGCGACCGATCCGTTGGGTGTCTTTGCCGATCGGCGCATCACCGACGTCACCCGTGCCGTTGACCCGATGGCGGCCCTGCAGAAACGCGGCCTGGATTTTGCCCCGGGCGACACCGACCTGGCGTGGACACGGATCACCCGCTGGCGTGCGGCGTTGGCGTCAGTCTTCGACGGCATCCAAGACACCGCAGTCGCCACTGTGGTGCACGGGGATAACACCGATCCGTCGGCGTTGTTGCTGGCTGGCTGGCTCTCCTCCCGGTTCGGTTTCTACGTGCCTGTCGAGGCACCTGCTGACGCTCCTGCCTGGCGGCATGAGCGGATCAACAGCGTCACTATCACGTTGAGTCGTGGCAGTACGTTGCAGGCCATACCTGACGGTGAACGTCTGCTGATTCGGCGGGAGAACCAACCTGACTCAGCGGCACCCTTCACTGACCGAAGCCTGGGCGAGTTGCTCGCCGAGGAGCTGCGGCGCCTGGAAGAAGACAAGGTCTTCGCCGACTCGCTCGGCGCCGTCTGCAATCTGGACGGCCTATGTGACCGTCCAGGTGACCGGACCCACATCTGGAGTGATCCGGCATTGGCTGACACACAGCAGAGTGTGCCGTCGGGTGGAATGGCCTGAGCGATGAGCTCGCCAGAGATCGTCATTGAGCCGCGTGCTGCGGAGCTTGCTGCCGATGTTGCCGAGCGAACTCAACGGGTCCTAGCTGCGGCGCAGCGTGAACACCCGCTGGCGCACCTCGTGGTGACGGGTGGATCGATCCTGGAATCGGTGCTGGCCGCGATTCGTGAGGCGCCGTTGCATGGGCTGGACTGGACCCGTGTTGCCATCTGGTGGGGTGACGAGCGCTTCGTTGCGGCGGACTCCGCGGAGCGTAACGACCTTGTGGCCTGCGAGCTGCTCTTTGACCACGTATCGATTGCGCCGCACCACCTGCACCGTATGCCTGCGTTGACTAAGGATGCAGGCGCGGGTGAACTGGATGAGGCGGCGCTGGCCTACGCCGGCGCGTTGGCTGCGGCCGCTGAACCGGGCGTCTCCCCTGCGGTGCCGGCTTTTGACGTGGTGCTGCTGGGTATGGGGCCGGACGGGCATTGCGCGTCGCTGTTCCCAGGGCAACCGGCGGTGCACGAGTCGGGAGCGACGGTGGTGGGCGTTGCTGATTCGCCCAAGCCGCCACCGCTGCGGATTTCCCTTACTTTTGCGGCACTTTACGCCGCCCGTCAGATCTGGGTGATCGCCTCAGGTGAGGCTAAGGCTGTGGCCGTGGCGAAGGCGCTGGCTGGTGGCGATCCGATGGAGGTACCGGTTGCTGCTGCACGTGGCCGGGAGCGGACGATCTGGTTCCTCGACAATGACGCCGCAAGCTTGTTGCCTTAAGGGCCGTGATCGTTCGGCGCCAAATTTAAGAAGGCTTGCGAGCGGTCGTATAGGTCTTCCACATATCGGATGAGTTCGGCCAGCAGGCTCGGTACGTCGGTGTTGCTGATGGGGTGCCCTCGATGCATGGTTGGTGGATTGGTCGGACCGGCCCATACCTTGTAGTCGGCCTCGGTCACGCCATATTTGCCGCTCTCCGCCGGCACACGTACTTCCCGGGCGGTGCCAATGTTTTGGGCAATCCAGGCGCCGTCGGAGCCCATTAAGAATGTGGTGTCAGGTGGCAGATTGCCTATGCGGAAGGAAGTTCCAGCCGCTGAATGTGAAAGTGGAGCCATGCCCTTCGGTGTGTGCGTCTCGTTGTTCCGCACATCAATCATCCATTTCACCAACGGATCTTTGTCCCGTGGCTTTTCGTACTCCTCTTTCCAGAAGGTCTCGAACTCCCGAGTACGCTCGCGGTCGGCAGCCGAACGTAGGTGACTCTTGGCGCCAGAGCCTATTCGTTCAGCAGCGGTAGCAAGGGAGGTTATGCAGCTTACGAACGCCCGTCTGAAGGAGTCGGCATCAGATGCAGCATCCAGATCCTGGTAAGCCGAACGTGCGTCTTGAAGCTTTGTGAGGGCGGGACGAAGAGACACCCCTAGACGGTAATGGACAGCCAGCAGCTAGATCGCTACCTGCAGTAGAACCGCCAGCGTGTGTTGTGTGACAGCAGTCGGCTGTAACCGCACCAGCTCCAGGAACAGTCGGCTACTTGTTCTTGTAGAGAAGTCCGAGACCGATGATCGAGATGAACCAGACCAGGCCGACGATCAACGTCAGGCGGTCGAGGTTGCGCTGCAGCACGGACGAGCCGGAGACGTTCGCCTGGAACGAGCCACCGAACATCGACGACAGACCGCCACCCTGGCCGCGGTGCATCAGGACCAGCGCGACGAGCAGCAGGCTCGTAAGGACGAGGAGGATCGTGATAGCGGTGATCATGGCGTGAGAACAACCCTTTGACGGTGTGGTCGATATGTGATGTTTCGGCTGGTCCCGTGGGACGCGCCGCTAGCCTACCTTGCCTGTATTAGCTGCCGTTCAGCTGCTCTCGCCCGGCGCGGCGCTAGCTGCGGCACAGATCACCGCGAAGTCTTCCGCGTCCAGGCTGGCACCGCCGACGAGGGCGCCGTCTACGTCACGCTGGCCTAGGATCTCCGCTGCGTTGGCGCCCTTCACTGAGCCGCCGTAAAGCACACGGATGCCGTCGGAGAGTTCTTTCGAGTACAGCCGAGCCAGCTCGGTGCGCAAGGCTGCGCAGACTTCCTGAGCGTCGTCAGGGTGAGCGACGCGGCCGGTGCCGATGGCCCAGATCGGTTCGTAGGCGATGACAATCGCGGCGATCGCCTCGGCGTCGAGGCCCTCTAGCGCGGCGGCCAGTTGCGTCGTGCAGTGCTCGACCTGCCTGCCGTCGTCGCGGACATCCAGGGCCTCCCCCACACAGAGGATCGGTGTGAGGCCGTTACGCAGGGCGGCCTTGACCTTGGAGTTGACGACCTCGTCGGTCTCGGCGTGATACTGGCGCCGCTCGCTGTGCCCCACTACCACGTAGGTGCAGCCGAGCTTGCTGAGCATCGGACCGGAGATATCGCCGGTGTAGGCACCAGAGTCATGCGGGGAAAGGTCCTGTGCACCGTAGGCCAGCGCGAGACGGTCGCCGTCGATCAGCGTCTGGACACTGCGGATGTCGACGAACGGTGGCAGCACAGCGACGTCAGCACCAGCGAGCTGGGTGTCCGACAGTGAGAACGCCAGCTTCTGCACCAACGCGATCGCCTCAAGATGGTTGAGGTTCATCTTCCAGTTGCCCGCAATCAGCGGCTTACGCGTGGCAGCAGCCATAACTACTTCCCCTCTAGGACGGTAACGCCGGGAAGGGATTTGCCTTCGAGATACTCCAAGGAGGCACCGCCACCGGTGGAGATGTGACCAAACGCTGTCTCGTCCAGACCCAGTGCACGTACCGCTGCGGCGGAGTCGCCGCCACCGACCACCGTCAGGCCATTGCCTGCGGCGACTGCCTCAGCAACACCTCGAGTGCCGTTGGCGAACGGTGCCATCTCGAACACACCCATGGGGCCGTTCCAGAACACCGTCTGAGCACCGTTGAGCGCCGCCGTGAAGAGCGTCACCGACTCCGGGCCGATATCCAGGCCCAGCATGTCGTCAGGGATCGCCGAGGCAGCCACTGTGTCGATCTTCGCGTCTGCGGAGAACGCATTAGCAACGACGATGTCGCTCGGCAGGACGATCTTTTCACCTGCGCTGGCCAGCAGCTCGCGACAGGTGTCGATCTGTTCGGTCTCCAGCAATGACTTGCCCACAGCGTGCCCCTGCGCGGCGAGGAACGTGAAGCACATTCCTCCGCCGACCAGCAGCTTGTCGACCTTGGGGAGCAGAGACTGGATGACGGCCAGCTTGTCGCTGACCTTGCTGCCACCGAGCACCACGACATACGGACGTGCCGGGTCTTCGACGAGACGCTTCAGCACGCCGAGTTCTGTCGCCACTAGGTCACCGCAGTACGCCGGCAGCGCTTTGGCCACGTCGTAGACCGAAGCATGCTTACGGTGCACCGCGCCGAAGGCGTCACCCACGTAGGCACCAGTGGCCGCACCGTCGTCGCCGACGGTCAAGCCAGCAAGCTGCGCGGCGAACGCGGCACGCTCCGCGTCATCCTTGCTGGTCTCACCTGCGTTGAAACGCACGTTCTCGAGCACCAGCAGCTCACCGTCGTTGAGCTTGGCAGCCAAGGCCTGCGCGCTCTCACCAACCGTGTCCGCAGCAAGGGTCACCGGGAACGAGGCCAGCTCCGCGAGACGATCCGCGGCGGGTTTGAGCGAGTACTTCGCTTCGGGTTCGCCCTTAGGACGTCCCAGGTGAGCCGCCACGATCACCCGCGCACCGGCGGAGATCAGACGTTCGAAGACCGGTAACGACGCGCGGATGCGGCCATCGTCGGTGACCTGAGGTGTGTCGTCTTTACTGAGCGGCACATTCAGGTCCGAGCGGACCAGGATGCGCCGCCCGGCGACACCTTCGGCTAACAGATCGTCAAGAGTGCGCACTGGTGGCCGACCCGTCCTTAGAGCGAGGAGCCGATGAGCGTGGTGAGGTCCATCAGACGGTTCGAGTAGCCCCACTCGTTGTCGTACCAGCCGACGACCTTGATCTGGTCGCCGATGACCTTCGTCAGGCCAGAGTCATAGATGCACGACGACGGGTCGGTGACGATGTCGGAGGAGACGATCGGGTCTTCGGTGTAGGTCAGGAAACCCTTGAAGGCACCAGCGGCGGCGGCCTTGAAGGCCTCGTTGACCTCGGCGACGGTCGGTGTCGCGCGGACCGTGACCGTGAGGTCGGTGGCCGAACCCGTCGGCACCGGCACACGCAGCGCGTAGCCGTCGAGCTTGCCCTGCAGGTTCGGCAGAACCAGGCCGATGGCCTTGGCGGCACCGGTCGAGGTCGGGACGATGTTCAGTGCGGCGGCGCGGGCACGGCGCAGGTCCTTGTGCGGAGCGTCCTGCAGGTTCTGGTCCTGCGTGTAGGCGTGGATCGTCGTCATGAGACCACGCTCAATGCCGAACGCGTCGTCGAGGACCTTGGCCAGCGGGCCGAGGCAGTTCGTCGTACACGAGGCGTTGGAGATGATCGTGTGCTGCGCCGGGTCATACGTCTGGTGGTTGACACCCATGACGATGGTGACGTCTTCGTTGCTCGCGGGGGCGGAGATGATGACCTTCTTCGCGCCGCCGGCGTCGACGTGGACGCGTGCCTTGTTGGCGTCGGTGAAGATGCCGGTCGATTCGATGACGATGTCGGCACCGACGCTGCTCCACGGCAGGGCGGCCGGGTCACGCTCAGCGAAAGTGCGGATCGCGGTGCCGCCGACGATGATCTCGTCCGCGGTGGCCTTTACCTCGGCGTCGAGGCGGCCGAGGATCGAGTCGTACTTCAGCAGCGTCGCCAGAGTCTGGTTGTCGGTGAGGTCGTTGACAGCCACGATCTCGATGTCGGCGCCCGCGGCGCGGACCGCGCGGAAGAAGTTACGTCCAATACGGCCGAAGCCGTTGATCCCCACACGTACGGTCACTGCGAATACTCTCCTCAGGCGTGACGGACCCCGATGGTCCGTGGCAAATGGCTCTGTAGCTCTTGGATGAATCTGTAGATCTTGGTCGGCAAATCTTGGTCGGGCGCCACAAAGTTGGGCAGCCCGCAACGGCTCTAGATTACCGAACGCTTGTCTCGTCCTTAGACGTTGGGCCTGTGACCTCGGCCGTTCAGGGTCCGAGCATCTCCGGTGTCACTACCGATTCGGTGTCCGGGATGCCGAGCTCGTGGGCTCGCTTGTCGGCCATCGCCAGCAGGCGGCGGATGCGCCCGGCAACGGCGTCTTTGGTCATCGGCGGGTCTGAGAGTGCGCCAAGTTCTTCCAGTGACGCCTGCTTGTGCTCCAGACGCAGGCGACCGGCCTGCAGCAGGTGCTCCGGCGCCTCGTCGGCGAGGATCTCCATTGCGCGTTGCACGCGGGCGCCTGCGGCCACAGCGGCACGGGCCGAGCGGCGCAGGTTCGCGTCGTCGAAGTTGGCTAGCCGGTTGGCGGTGGCACGCACTTCGCGACGCATCCGTCGTTCTTCCCAGGCCAGGACACTCTCGTGCGCGCCGATGCGGGTCAGTAGAGCGCTGATGGCGTCACCGTCACGCACCACTACCCGGTCGTAGCCGCGGACCTCGCGGGCCTTGGCGCTGACGCCGAGGCGCCTGCCGACGCCCACCAGAGCAAGAGCCGCCTCCGTGGAGGGGCAGGTGATCTCGAGGGAGGAGGCACGCCCTGGCTCGGTTAACGAACCGTGGGCCAGGAACGCTCCGCGCCAGGCCGCTTCGGCGTCACCAAGGTTGCCGGAGACGACGTGATGCGGCAGGCCACGCACCGGTCGGCCGCGCAGATCGACCAAGCCTGCCTGTCGAGCCAGGCCCTCGCCGTCTTTGGTGACTCGGACCAGGTAGCGGCTGCCTTTACGAATGCCGCCGCCAGCGACGATCTGCACCTCAGAGCCGTGGCCGAAGATCTCCGCGATCTCTTTCCGGAGCCGCCGCGCGACAGACCCGGTGTCCAGCTCGGCTTCGACGACGATGTGACCGCCGATCAAATGAAGGGCGCCTGCAAAACGCAGCATGGTCGCGACCTCTGCTTTGCGTGCGGGTGTCTTTGCGACAGCAACTCTGCTCAGCTCGTCCTTCACTGATGCGGTCATGGCCATATGGCGGTCCTCAAAGTTGGGCGGTAGGGGACAGGCTCGCTCGCCTAGAAGTTACCGCCTCGATGGCGCGACGGTAAGCATCGGCAAGCAACAAAGGCTCGTGCTCGGCATGATTGTCGCTTTTGGACACCTTCGCCAAGACCAGTTCGGAGCCAATCGAGGCGGTGTAGGCCCGCAGCGCAGCCGGATCGTCCACGGAGGTGTCATCGGCGATAACGGCATCGATGCGCAGCTCCGGGCTGTGCTGCGCGAGCGCCTTGAGGAGCTCCTCGGCAGAGAAGCCATCGGTCTCCCCCGCTTGGGGCACAAGATTGACCGTCACGATGACGATGCCGTGCGCATGCGCGATGGCGTCGCCGAGTTCCTTCAATAAAAGATGGGGAATCACGCTGGTAAACCATGAGCCTGGACCGAGGATCACCACGTCCGCATCGCGCACGGCGTCGACAGAAAGGGCGCAGGCAGGAGCGCCAGCAGGCAGCAACCGAACGTTGCGCACACGTCCTGGCGTGGCAGCGACTGAGGACTGGCCACGGATCTGCTTGCTGCGTTGTGGGGCCTCCGGGTCAAAGCGGTCGACCTCGGCGACGAGGTCCAATGGCGTGGGGCTCATCGGCAACACGCGCCCGACTGCGCCGATCAAATTGCCGACAGCAGCTAGGGCCTCGACCGGGTCGCCGAAGCGTTCGAACCAGCCACTCAGGACCAGGTTGCCGACCGGATGGCCGGCCAAAGCCCCCTCACCGCCGAAGCGATGTTGCAGCAGCTGCGCCCACTGGCTGTGCTCAGCGGCGTTGTCTGCCAATGCGGCCAGCGCCATCCGCAGGTCGCCCGGTGGCAGCGTCTGGAGTTCGCGGCGGATCCGCCCGGAAGAACCGCCGTCGTCGGCGACCGTGACTACCGCGGTGATTTCGGTGTCGAGGTGACGCAGTGCGCTAAGGCTGGCGTGCAGACCGTGGCCACCGCCAAGAGCTACCGAACGCACCGACTACTCCCGTCCCAGATCACGATTTACCACGGTAGTGCGCACGCCGGCGTCACGTAGACGCTGGGCAAACTGCTCTGCCATGACCACCGAGCGGTGTTTTCCACCGGTGCAGCCCACCGCCAGAGTCACGTAGTGCTTGCCTTCACGACGATACCCAGCACCAATGATGTCGAGTATCGCTCCGTATTTTTCGACGAAATCTTCGGCACCTTCCTGGGCGAGCACGTAGTCGCGGACCGCTTCGTCGGTACCGTCGAGCTCACGTAGATCGGGAATCCAAAACGGATTAGGCAAGAATCGCACATCCACGACGAGGTCAGCGTCCACGGGCAGCCCGTACTTAAATCCGAATGCCACCACGGTGGCGCGTAGCGGCGGCAGCCCGTCCAGATCCCCACCGGTGGCGAAGGCCTGCTCAAGGGCGCGACGTAGTTCATGGACTGAGCGATCACTGGTGTCGATGACGAGATCAGCCTCGCCTTTGAGCGGTTCTAAGATGCTGCGTTCGGCACGGATGCCATCGGTCAGCCGTCCGTCGCCTTGTAGTGGGTGGGCGCGGCGATTGCTTTCAAAGCGCCTGACGAGGACCTCGTCGCGTGCATCGAGGAAGAGCACTTTGGGACGAAGTCCCCTGTTAGCCAGGTCAACGATGACGCCGCGGAGATCGGAGGAGAAAGCGCGGCTGCGTACGTCCATCACCACCGCGATGCGTGTGACGGCACCTTGAGTGCGGCTGCCGAGTTCCACCATTGTGGTGACAAGCTCCGGCGGGAGGTTATCGACAACGAAGAAACCTAGGTCTTCTAGGCATTTGGCGGCGGTGCTGCGTCCCGCGCCGGAGACGCCGCTAACGACCACGGTCTCCAGCGCCCCGCGTTCAGTGGGGGCTGGCTCGGGATGGTTGGCGTCGTCGGTCACAGCCTTAGATTATTCGCTATCGAGGACCTCGCCCGTCGTAACGTTCACCGCGGGGGTGCGTTCGAGTCGTTTTGCCGTCAGCGCCGCGACGATTGCCTCAGCGGTACTACTGCCGATGCCGCTGACCTGCGCTATGTCGTTCGCGTCGGCGGCACGCAGATTACGCAGTGAGCCAAAATGCTTCAGTAACGCCTTACGCCGCACCTCGCCAAGGCCAGCTATGCCGTCGAGTTCGGACAATGTCATCGACTTGGAACGCTTCTGCCGGTGGAAGGTAATGGCAAAACGGTGGGCTTCGTCGCGGACGCGTTGCAGCAGGTACAGACCTTCTGAAGTACGCGGCAGGATGGTCGGGTTCGGGTCGTCCGGCAGCCATACCTCCTCAAGGCGTTTGGCCAGCCCGATGAGAGCGATGTCGGTGATGCCTAGGCGAGTAAGCACGTCCTGGGCCGCGGCGACCTGTGGCGCTCCGCCGTCGACGACCAGCAAGTTGGGTGGGTAGGCGAACTTAGCTGGTCGCCCGATCGCCGCGTCGGCGAGCTGTGCCTCATACTCGGTCAACTCCGCGCTAGGTGCGGACGAATCACCCGAGATTTCCTGCTCTTTTGTCTCGTTGAGGTAGCGATAGAAACGACGACGGACAACCTCGGCGATCCAGTCGGTGTCGCCGGTTCCCTCACGCATGATGAAGCGGCGGTATTCGCTCTTACGCGGTAGGCCGTCTTCAAAGACGATCATGCTGGCGACGACGTCGCTGCCCTGCACGTGGCTGATGTCGAAGCACTCGATACGCAACGGCGCCTGCGGCAGGCCTAATGCGTCTTCAAGTTCCGACAACGCTCGTGAGCGGGCGCTGAGGTCGGTCGAGCGGCGCAGCTTGTGCTGAGTCAGCGCTTGACCGGCGTTGAGTTCCACGGTGTGCATCAGCGAACGTTTGTCACCGCGTTGGGGAACCTTGATTGCGACCTTGGTGCCACGGCGGTCGCTGAGCCAGGTGTTCAATGCGTCGATATTTGCGGGCACTTCAGGGACAAGCACCTCACGTGGCACGGAGGCGGCGTCGAGGTCGTCGCCGTAGAACTGTTCGATGAACTGTTCTACGAGATCAGCTGTCGTCACCTCCTCGTCGGTGATGCTGACCTTGTCGATGACCCAGCCGCGCTGGCCACGGATCCGTCCGCCGCGCACGTGAAAGACCTGCACCGCAGCTTCGAGATCGTCTTGGGCGAAGGCGACCACATCGGCGTCCGTGCCGTCGCCAAGGACTACTGCCTGCTTCTCTAACGCACGCGATAGGGCCGTAAGGTCGTCGCGCAGTCGTGCTGCCCGTTCGAAGTCGAGGTCGCGGCTGGCGGCGTTCATTTCGCGTTCTACGCGACGCATCATTGCGTCGGTGCGCCCAGCCATGAACTCGCAGAAGTCCTCAACGATCTCGCGGTGTTGCTGCGCGTCCACCCGTCCAACGCAGGGCGCGCTGCACTTGTCGATGTAGCCGAGCAGGCAGGGACGTCCCGACTGCTGCGCACGCTTGAAGACTCCCCCTGAGCAGGTTCGTGCGGGGAATACCCGAAGTAGCAAGTCGAGCGTCTCGCGGATGGCCCAGGCATGTGAGTACGGACCGAAGTAACGGACCCCTTTGCGCTTAGGGCCGCGCATGACCTGAAGACGTGGGTATTCCTCGTTCAACGTGACGGCGAGTGACGGGTAGGACTTGTCGTCGCGGTAGCGGACGTTGAACCGCGGGTCGAATTCCTTGATCCAGGTGTATTCGAGTTGGAGCGCCTCGACTTCGGTGGTGACCACGGTCCACTCGACGGAGGAGGCGGTGGTGACCATCTGCCTAGTGCGAGGGTGCAGGGCGGCGATGTCAGCGAAGTAGGAGTTGAGACGCTGACGAAGGCTCTTCGCCTTGCCAACGTAGATCACGCGGCCGCTGGCATCACGGAACTTGTACACACCGGGCTCTACGGGAATGGTCCCGGTGGCCGGACGGTATACGGACGGATCACCCACAACTAACCAGCCTAGTGTTCGACAACGTCGAGGCGGTGCCCTTGCACTATGTACTGCTTTAGGAACATGGCGTGATAGCCGGAGATCTCATCGCGGAGCAGAGATCTGTCGGCGGTCGGTAGGAACGACTGGTCCACCGCCGCGAGCGCGAGGTCGCGGACGCCCTCAAGGTTGAGGTCGAGTAGCTCCGCAGCGACTCGATATTCGTCATTGAGGGTCGTGGAGAACATGTGTGGGTCGTCCGAGTTAATGCTGATCGGTACCCCTGCCTGCACTAGTTGTGTGAGCGGATGCGCGGGCAGGGCCTCGACCGCGCGGGTGCAGACATTGGAGGTCGGACAGATCTCCAACGGGATCTGCTGCTCCCGCAGATACTCCATCAGTTTCGGATCTTGGGCGGCAGCGATGCCATGACCGATACGTTCGGCACCGAGGTGTTCGATGGCATCCCAGATGGTCTGCGGACCGGTGGTCTCCCCGGCGTGTGGCACGCTCCGTAGCCCTGCGGCGCGTGCAGCGGAGAAGAACGGCTCGTACTGCGGTCGTGGCACGCCGATCTCTGGACCACCCAGACCAAAGCTGATGAGGCCAGCTGGCTTGAGGCGCAGCGCAGCATCGAGGGTGATCTCCGCTGACTGCAGCCCGGCCTCGCCCGGAATGTCGAAACACCAGCGCAGCTGCAGCCCAAATGCTGCCTCAGCATCGGTGCGTGCCTGCTCGACCGCGTCACAGAATGCCTCGCCCGGGATGCCGCGCACGATCGAGGAGTAAGGAGTCAGGGTGAGTTCGGCGTAACGCACTTGCTGCGACGCCAGATCCGAAGCGATGCCGTAGGTCAGCGTGTAGATGTCCTCAGGCGTGCGGATCAAGTCGACGACGCTGAGGTAGACCTCAACGAAGTGTGCGAAGTCCGTGAACGTGAAGAAGTTGGCGAGTTCTGCTGGGTCGGTCGGGACCGTGGTCGTTCCCTCATGACGCTGTGCCAGCTCAGCGACGATGTGCGGCGACGCGGAGCCCACATGATGAACGTGCAGTTCAGCTTTGGGGAGCCCCGCAATGTACTCCTCGAGCTGGCTAGGCATTGAGGATCTCCGTGAGGAACTGCCCGGTGTAGGACGCTTTGACCTTCGCGACCTGTTCTGGAGTGCCCTGCGCGACCACAGTTCCACCGCCAGCACCGCCATCCGGTCCCATGTCGATGAGCCAATCCGCCGTCTTGATGACATCGAGATTGTGTTCGATCACCAGGACGGAATTGCCTTTCTCGACAAGGGAATGCAGCACCTTGAGCAGTTTGCTGACGTCTTCGAAGTGCAGACCGGTAGTGGGCTCGTCCAGCACATAGATCGTCCGACCGGTTGAGCGCTTCTGCAGCTCCGCGGCGAGTTTGACGCGCTGCGCCTCACCACCGGAGAGCGTCGGTGCCGGCTGGCCGAGACGGACATAACCAAGGCCGACGTCAACGAGGGTGTCGAGGTGGCGACTGATGCGGGTAATCGGAGCGAAGAACTCTGCGGCCTCTTCGATCGGCATCTCGAGCACTTCGGAGATTGTCTTGCCTTTGTAGTGGACTTCTAGGGTTTCGCGGTTGTAGCGGGCACCGTGGCAGACCTCGCAGGGGACGTAAACATCCGGCAGGAAGTTCATCTCGATCTTGATCGTGCCGTCACCCGCACAGTTCTCGCAGCGTCCTCCCTTGACGTTGAAGGAGAACCGGCCCTGTTGGTATCCGCGAATCTTTGCCTCCGTCGTTTCGGAGAACAGCTTGCGGACGTGGTCGAAGACGCCGGTGTAGGTCGCCGGGTTTGAGCGTGGCGTGCGGCCGATCGGCGACTGGTCGACACCGACGACCTTGTCGAGCTGATCGATCCCCTTCACTCGCTTGTGTCGTCCGGGGGGTGTCCTAGCGCCGTTGATTTTGTTCGCTAACGAGGCGTAGAGGATGTCGTTCACCAGTGTGGACTTGCCCGAACCGCTGACGCCGGTGACTGCGACGAACATGCCGAGCGGGAACGTCACGTCGATGTTGCGAAGGTTGTGCTCGTGCGCACCCTCGACAACGAGCTGTCGCTTCGGGTCGGGTTTGCGTCGTGTCGACGGCACAGGAATCTGCCGACGGCCGGAGAGGTAGGCCCCCGTCAACGACTCCTTGGACTTGAGTAAGTCCTTGACCGTGCCGGAGACGACGATGCGCCCACCGTGCTCCCCCGCCAACGGGCCGATGTCCACCACCCAGTCAGCGGTGCGGATGGTGTCCTCGTCGTGTTCGACGACGATCAACGTATTGCCCAGGTTCTTCAGCCGGACGAGCGTCTCGATAAGGCGACGATTGTCCCGCTGATGCAACCCGATCGAGGGTTCGTCCAGGACATACAGCACGCCGACGAGCCCGGAGCCGATCTGGGTAGCGAGACGAATGCGCTGCGCCTCGCCACCGGCGAGGGTCGCGGCGGCCCGATCCAGCGATAGGTAGTCGAGGCCGACGTCGACGAGGAACCCAAGACGTGCCTGTACTTCTTTCAACACTCGTTCGGCGATCATGGCGTCACGGTTGTTGAGCACCATCGCGTTGAGGAATGTTGAGGCGTCGCCGACAGACATCGCCGCAATCTCAGCGATCGATCTGCCCTCGATCGTGACGGCGAGGATCTCCGGCTTCAGCCGGGCGCCGTTGCAGCTGTGACACGGCACCTCGCGCATGAAGCCTTCGTAACGTTCACGGGCGGCGTCGCTGTCCGTTTCGGCATGGCGGCGGGAAATCCACGGCAGCACACCTTCGTACTCGGCATCGTAGGAACGCATCCGGCCGTAACGGTTCTTGTAACGGACGTGCACCTTGCCGTCGATACCGTTGAGGATGACCTTGCGAGCACGGGCGGTGAGTTTGGACCACGGCGTATCGAGGTCGAAACCCTCCTCCTCACCGACGGCGCTCAGAATCCGAGCGAAGTAGTCGGTCGCGCCGCCAGTGGACCAGAGCGCGATTGCCCCCTCGGCAAGGGTGAGGTCGGTGTCCGGAACGACGAGCTCGGGATCGACCTCCTTGCGGACTCCCAGACCGGAGCAGCCGGGGCAGGCACCGAACGGGGAGTTGAACGAGAACGAGCGCGGCTCCAGCTCGTCGATGGTGAGCGGATGGTCGTTGGGGCAGGCGAGGCGTTCGGAGAAGCGCCGCTCGCGGTGGGGGTCGTCCTCGGCGAGGTCGACGAAGTCGAGGATGACCAAGCCGCCAGCGAGACCCAGCGCAGTCTCGACGGAGTCGGTGATGCGCTGCTTGCTGCTGTCCCGGACGGCGAGACGGTCGATCAC
>Ga0070667_100001530_pt1 | contig 20687 bp, 19 predicted proteins | sample KBSS33metaG_FD_64659 | JGI IMG/M metagenome (GOLD analysis project Ga0070667, IMG submission 64659) | Switchgrass rhizosphere microbial communities from Kellogg Biological Station, Michigan, USA - KBS S3-3 metaG | ecosystem: Host-associated > Plants > Roots > Rhizosphere > Soil ... | reverse complement strand
GGTAACAGGAGACTGCGGAGATGCCGAAGAAGAGCAGCATCGAGTCGGTGAGGATGAAGCGCGACTCCACAATGAGTGCACCGTCGCAGAGCACGGCCAGTCCGGCGAGGAAGGCGACCTTGCGGCTGCCGCCGAACTGACGGGCCAGGGTCCAGACCACTGGCACGATCATCGCGCCGATAAAGGCTGGTAAATAACGCACCACGGGGTTCGGGTGGTGATTGTCTGCCATACCGGCAGGATCTTGCCCGGTGATCCACGCAAACAAGGCGAGGAGTTCCTTGGACAACGGCGGGTGTGGGTCAAAGAAGAACTTGTGGGTCATGTAGTCGCCGGCGTCAGTCTTGAAGTACGTCTCATCGAAGACGACGCTCTTTGGCGTGGTGACGTTGATCAATCGGGTGAACAGCGCGAGAACGGTGAGCACCAGTAATTCCGGACGCAGGTTCGCCGTCAGGCGGTCGCTCCAGCCCGATGCCGACAGTCGAGGAACCTTATGCGGAGGCGCCGGCGGGGCTGACGGAGCGCCAGCCGAATCGGCAACAGATGTGGTCGCGGTCACGCCGGTCACAATAACTCACCTCATCTAGAACGCGGACGGTTCAGCCAAAGAACGCCACCTAGTGGGTAGAGGACCTAGCGAGAGATTTGAGTTCCTCCCCAAGAAAACGCCCTGCTGTCAACACTCCGCGATGTTCTCCCTGAGAGCTTGGGTATACCTGGCAACTCCATCGACCAATTTGGTAACGACCGAAGAAGTGCCTACGAACTGACGGTTGGATTCAGCAGCATCTGAAAAGGCATCCGGCACCTGTTCCGCAATGTCACGCACCCAGCCGATCACTTTGTTGCGGTCGAGTCGAAGTTTGTCCGCAAGCGCGAGCCAATCGCTGCCGAGAATCAAGTTGTTCTGGTACTTGCCGTTTACTGATATCGCCGTTGCCATCGTTCGCAACTCAAACTCGTGTTCGCCAGCGCCCGGATACGGCAGGACCGAAGAAATGTCGTAGAGCGGCGACGGCAACACCTCTACACCATCCAGGAGGATCGAGTAGTTCTTGGCATGTGCGTCAGGAGCGTAAATCAGCCAGTTGTATGCGAGCGCTTTGACATAGTGTTCCGCCGAACTCAGGAAGTCTTCAGTGGATTGCACCGCTCGCATCGTCTCAATCATCTGAACGATGCCCGGTCCACGCCCCTGCTGTCCCGGATCCCCTCGCTCGTACTTGTCTACAGGATTGATGCTCAACGCTTGGCAGAAATCCTCCTGATGTATGCGGACCACTTCGCCGTCGACTAGTTCGCGGTCATAACGCTCCAGCACGATGGCACGCTCGCCATCGAATTCAGCGACCTCTGAATAGGCAGCATCCAAACCAAGGTTGCGTGCAGCCACTAAGCACAGGTGCTCGTTGATGTCCTGACCGGCAAGGTACTGCAACGCAGGCTTGAGTATGTGCGTCGTCGCTTTACGCCCAGTTGGGATAGCCCATTGCCCATCGGCGCCACGATAGAGAGCGAATTTGGACTGAGCACCAGCGAGACTGAACTGGCTTGGCGCCCTAGCGTCTGCCCACGCGGCGCGATCGGTCCTTAACGTTCTTAGCCGTTGCGCGATGTAGTCCTCGTTCACCAGCGTGAACGACCCAGCGGAACTCGCTTCCTCAAAGCGCTCCGGAGTAACGAACTGAGCGGCTCCTGCTACGTCTTCACCAACGTGGGCAAGTAATGCGAAGGGATTGTTGGCAGAGACATGAAACTGACTTCCCCAGCGATCGAGCACTGCCTGACTGTCGGGAAGAAGGCCACGCAAAAACGGATCCACCGCTTTGTGCGGATGCTCGCGCCGCGTGGGCCGCATCGACAACGACAACGGGGTCGGTTCCGACAGACGCTGATAGGCCTCTTCATAAGAGAAGGAAAGTCGCCCATGTCGGTCCTGAACGACCCGTCCCGCATGCACTCCGCTGAGGATGACTTCTAGAACCTTTGGCTTCTGCGCCGCCATTGTCATTTCCGTACTGCACGACGTGCGCGCAGCGTAACCGTCTGAGAGGGCGGTCTCCTGTCAACCTCCATAGCAAGGTCGAGGGCAGACAGTAGGTGCAGCACCTTGAGTAGCGAGGCTCCGCCGTGGCCACCTTCGACCTGGTTGACCCATAACCTGCTGACCCCGGCACGTTCAGCAAGCTGCGCCTGAGTGAAGTCGAGAGCAAGTCGTCGATCATGGACAAGGTTGCCGAGATCCTTTGGCGTAGCTACACGCACCACAGCCTCCTTTGTATGGAATTGCTTACATGTGCACTTGGCATAGTATGGCTTACATTCAGGATTGTCTACTATCGCTTACATTGGTAGGTACGGCCTTAGAAGGTCGTCACCGGCGGCGAGGGCATCGCACGACGTCTCATAGCGGAAACGGCCATCGAGGTCGCACCCGTTGGAGACGCCCCGGCCGCCCGGAACACACGGCCGATCTTGTGCACAGGAAATGACCTTTCGCACACCGATTCAGCGGTATTGACGCAGCCTGCGAACTGACTATTAAGTCACTAACACCTAAACGGCCTTCCGCTACTCCAAGTGCCGAGATGCAACCGGATCGTAAGCGATTCAGCAAGCACCAAATCGTCCGAATCTGTACCGTGAGCGTATGAGTCAGTGGTTAGGCCCCGTCCTTGCACAAATTCTCGCCCGTGGGGCCCCGCCCGCGGCCGTTGAGGACGCCATTACCGAAGCAAAAACAACCGGTCGGGCGCTGCGTGACGTCCTTGTTGACGAGCACATCATCACCGAGACCGAGTTGGCCGAAGCCACGGCCCAGACCTACGGCTACAAGACGATCGACCTGCTGGCACACGACCTGGACAACCCAGCCACGTGGAAGCTGCCGATCGCGCTCTGCAAGCGCCATGTGGTCGTCCCGGTCGGAGTCGAGGGCGCTGAACTGATCGTCGCCATGAGCGACCCCGTCGACGTCATCGCAATGGACGACATCCGCGCCGCAAGCGGCGGTATGCCGATCCGTCCCGTCGTCGCCGCTCGCGACGAACTCCTGAAGACGATCGACCGCATGGCCCGCGACGCCACCGACCTCGATGAGGTGGGCGAGCAACTCGGCCGCGACGACGAAGCCAACCCTGCGGCCGTCCTCACCTCCTCCGAAGACGCTCCGATCGTCAAGTACGTCAACTCGCTCATCGAGCAGGCGATTAACAACCGGGCTTCTGACATCCACCTCGAACCAACCGACGGTGACCTACGAATCCGGTTCCGCATCGACGGCGTGCTGCACGAGATTGAGTCGGTACAGCGCTCAGCTCAGTCGGCTTTGCTCAGTCGCATCAAGATCATGTCGGCGCTCGACATCACTGAACGACGCATTCCGCAGAACGGCCGCCTGACCGTCACGATCGGTTCCCGCAAGGTCGACTTGCGCAGCGCCACTCTTCCTACTGTGTATGGAGAGAAGATCGTCCTCCGTGTCCTAGACACTGGCGGGATCGATCTCGAACTCACCAAGCTCGGCTTTACCGAAGAGAACTACAAGCGCTACACCGAGTCATTCACCAAGCCGCACGGCATGCTGCTCGTCACCGGTCCGACCGGTTCGGGTAAGTCGACAACGCTGTACGCGACCCTGAACGCTATTAGTAGCAGTGAAACGAACATCATCACCGTCGAAGACCCGGTCGAGTACCGCCTCCCCGGGATCAATCAGGTGCAGGTCAACCACAAAGCAGGTCTGACCTTCGCCCGCGTACTCCCCGCGATCCTGCGTTCAGACCCTGATGTGGTCCTGATCGGTGAAATCCGTGACCGCGACACCGCTCAGCTCGGCGTCGAGGCTTCGCTCACCGGCCACTTGGTGCTCTCGACTCTGCACACCAACGACGCACCGAGCGCGGTCACCCGTCTCATCGAAATGGGCATCGAGCCCTACCTAGTCGGCTCCTCGATCGACTGCGTGCTCGCCCAGCGTCTTGCCCGCAAACTCTGCGAGTGGTGCCGCGAGTCCTACGCCCCGGACATGGTCGAGCTGACATCCGCGCGCTGGCCGCACGAGTTCATCTCGACCCCGAATACGCTGTGGCGGCCGGTGGGGTGCCGCTCCTGCGCGGGTACCGGCTACCGCGGCCGTATACCGCTACACGAGGTCATGACGGTGAGTGAGCAGATCGAGCGCCTCGCGGTCGCACGGTCATCAGCTAACGAGATACGCAGAGTCGCCAACGAAGAGGGCATGCAGAGTCTGCGCACCGACGGTTTACGCAAAGCCGCGGAAGGGCTTACTACTATCGCGGAAGTACTCCGCGTGGCCGTCTGATTGCGGACCGTCTAGGACAAATGTCTCAGATTGATATCTGGTCAACTATTTGCGAATCTCGGATTGCGACTAGGGTTATCCCCATTTACGGTTACTCCGTCCCCCCTTTGAAGTTAAATATTCGTTAGGAAAAGGTGGGGGCTCCAAGATAGAGAGGTGCACCCGTGACGAACCCCACGGACTTCGGTTCCGCCGGGTTGCGGCTTGCCTCCGATCAGCCTGCCGGCCCCTCTGACGAACGGGCCGCTCTCGACACGATGCTGGCCGAACTGGTCGCCTCTGGCGGGTCGGACCTTCACCTCGGCGCCGACGCTCCCCCAAAACTGCGCGTCAACGGCGACCTCTACGACATGCACGGCTATCCGGCGCTCACCGCGGCGGACATCGCAATCCTCATTCGCTCCCTACTCAACGACGAACAGTGGGAGCACTTTGAACTTGTCAAGGAATACGACTTCTCGCACGATATTCCGAGCATTTCTCGTTTCCGAGTAAACCTCCACGCCGAACGTAACGGCTACGGCGCTGTATTCCGCGCTATTCCGCACGTCATTAAGTCTCTCGGCGACCTACAGATGCCCACGGTCCTCTCAGACTTTGCCAACATGCACCGCGGCCTGGTCCTGGTCACCGGTCCCACCGGGTCGGGCAAGACCACCACGCTTGCCGCAGTAGTCGACGAGGTGAACCGTCGGCGCCAGGCCCACATCCTCACCATCGAGGACCCGATTGAGTTCCTACACCGCGGCATTAAGAGCAGGATCACCCAGCGCGAAGTCGGAACTGATACCTCTTCCTTTGCCACCGCGCTTCGCGCGGCTCTTCGTCAGGACCCCGACGTCATCCTCGTCGGTGAAATGCGTGACCCGGAGACGGCCGGGGTCGCCATCACCGCTGCGGAGACCGGTCACTTAGTGCTCGCCACGCTGCACACCTCCAGCGCGGCACAGACCATCGACCGCCTCATCGACATGTTCCCGCATGGCCAGCAGAACACGATCCGCGCCCAGCTTTCCAACACTTTGCAAGGCATCGTTACCCAGTCTTTGGTTCGGCGTATCGACCGGCCAGGACGTATTGCGGCTACCGAAATTTTGATAGCGACTCCGGCAATCCGGAACCTCATCCGCGAAGGCAAGATCCATCAGATCCCGACGTTCATGCAGTCCTCCAGCGAGAACGGGATGCACACCTTCGATTCCTCGTTGGCTAATCGCGTTCGCGAAGGTGCGATCGACGAAGCGGTGGCACGTTCGCTAGCCCACTCCGCCGAAGACTTCGAACGACTCGTCGGACGGCGGTACTAAGCCATGTCGACGATCTATGACTACGAAACGATCGCCGCCGACGGCACCCGCACTAAGGGCAAGGTCGAGGCGAAATCACCGACAGCCGCAGCGCAGACCTTGGAGCAGCAAGGCCTCACCCCGCTGACCATCCGCGAGGCTGGCACCGGTCTCAACCGCGAACTGACGATCCCTGGTTTCGGTGGCAACAGGATCAAGACCAAAGACTTGGCTATCGTTGCGCGGCAGTTTGCAACGATGACCTCCTCCGGACTGTCACTGATCAAGTCGCTGACAATCCTGGAAGAGCAGAACGAGAAGCCCAAGCTCGCTGCGGCCCTACGCGCTGTCCGCGATGACGTCGAGTCAGGGGCCAAGCTTTCCTACGCGTTAAGCAAGCACGAGAAGATCTTCCCGAGACTCATGGTCGCGATGATTCGCGCCGGTGAGACCGGTGGTTTCCTCGACACCGCCCTAGAAGGTGTCGCTATCGCGCTTGAGAAAGAAGCGGCTCTGAAGAGCAAGGTCAAGGCCGCTTTGGTTTATCCGGCGATCGTGCTCGCTTTCAGCGTGCTCATGATCGCGGGCGTCTTAATCTTTATCGTTCCGGTCTTCGAGAAAATGTTTAAGCAACTCGGCGGAGAGCTCCCCCTCCCTACGCGCATGATGGTGGCGACGAGTCACCAAATGTGGTGGATCGCGCCGCTGGTCATTGGTCTAGTCGTCGGCGGAACTGTGCTTTTCAAGCGGCAACTTTCCAAATCGACGGAGTTCCGGCTGACATTCGACCGCTTCAAGCTCAGAGTTCCGGTATTCGGCAAGTTGCTCAGCAAAATCGCGATCTCGCGCTTTACCCGCAACCTCGGCACCCTCCTGAGCGTGGGTGTACCGGTTATTCAGGCGCTTGAGGTGGTCGGCGATACTACCGGCAACGCGGTGATCACCGCGGCTACTAAAGACGTGCAGCAATCCGTTCGTGATGGCAACACCATCTCCGGACCGCTGCGCCAACATGCAGTATTTCCCAGCATGGTCACGCAAATGATCGAGGTCGGCGAACAGACCGGCCAGATCAGTGCGATGTTGAATAAAGTCGCCGACTTCTATGACCGAGAAGTCGACGACGCGACAGAAGCTCTCACGGCAGCGATCGAACCGATCATGGTCGCTGTCATGGGTGTGATCGTTGGCTCGATGGTCATCTGTCTTTACCTGCCAATGTTCACCATTTATCAGCACGTTCAGGGGACATCGTGAAGCGCATCTTTCCTCGTGTGATTCGTCTCGGCCTGGTAACCACGCTATTGGCCGCGTCGCTCGTCACCGCCACCGTCATCGCACCTGCCACTACCGCCAGTGCGGCGTCTTCCGGACCAGTCTCCTGTACCACCGTGGGAGCAGGCGTCGGCTGTTCAGAATCCCAGGCAGTAAAGCCCGAGGCCTGCAGCGGTGACGCTAACTGGGGTCTGCAGATGTACATCCCGCCTACGTCTCTCATCGGATTCCTCGGACCGATCGTGACGAACATCGTCAACCCGATCATGAACATCGTGAATCCGATCATCTGTACGTTCTTCGCATTGCTGATGCTGCCGCTCAGCAATTTCGCGTCCTCGGCCGTGCAAGCCGCGGGGCAGAAAGCTCAGACACCGAAGTCACAGGCCGACCCGGTGACAGGGTGGTTCGACCCAACCCCGGCCAACCCGAACGTCACTACCCAGAGCAGTGGCAAGTTCCCCGCATGTGGCACCGGGGCATTCGCGCAGAGCAACTGCTATGGAGCTAGCGGAGGTACTGGCAGCGTCACAGCAGCACCGGCGGGTAGCGGAATTAGCGTGTCGTACGACCAGCCCAAGGTGCCCAGCGGCTTCGCCTCACGTGACGGTGGCAACGCTTACAGCTCGTCAGCTCAGAACGACCACGCGAACCTTTACCTTGGACTGCCAGGTTTGCCACTGATCACCCTTGCCAGCGTTCCTAGTTCGGCTCAGGGACCACTGTCAGCCACGTCAGCACCCAACCCGACTTCAGGCCAGACCCCGTCGTTCAAGGCAATGCTCAGCGGTGACCCCCAGGTGAAGCTGCTGACCATTCCGGGCCTCGTCCCCAACGGTCTGATCACCGTGACTTCCTTCGGAGCGGCAGGTAACGCACCGGGGGTGAACCGTACGGCCAAGGCCTACTTCAACGACAACAATGGTCTTATCAGTCAGCTGCTCTCAGCAGTGCCGCTGAACCTTGCGAACAATTTGTTGAGCAAGGTCATCACCGCAGGGATGAGCCCAGACGGCTCGAAGCTACTGGTCAAGATCGGCCTCGACCCGTTCGCGCTACTCGGCGCGATTCCAGGTGCTGGCGCCATCACGGGCGCCGTCAGCGGCGCGGGTTTGATGCCGCAGCTGGGTACTGGCGTCTCGATCTCGATCGGTCCGGGTGGGCGCGCCAACGGCAGCTCGGCAGAGGCATGGGGCACCATGATCGGCCTCGGTCCTTACTTAGACCTTGGCCTGCCGATGGCCCTTGGTTACCTGGGCACCGGCGGCATCGGTGCCAACACCGGCGGAGTTCCGATTCCGTTTGACCGGACCATCAGCGTCGACGCGAAGTATGCCTACTCCAGCAGCCACGTCTCTACCGCTGTACCGACGACCACGGGCCTGACCATCACTCAGGCCGCAAGTCCAGCTGGAAGTGGCTCGACAATCGTCTCCGGAACGAACAACATCGCCTCGGGAACGAAGATCGACCTCAACGCCACTGTCGGCCCGAACAGCGCTGTTGGCCTAGTGCAGTTCTTCGACGGACCTACCGCAGTGGGTACGCCCGTAGTTGTCTCGGGCGGATCGGCAGTGCTGCCGGCGATCTCGGTTCCTGATGGACTGCATGTGATCACCGCGGCCTTCATTCCGACCGACGCCAGCAAGTTCACACCGTCACTATCGACACCGATATCGGTCGGCTTCGGCAACGCGGCGCTCGGCACAAACACGACTCTCACAGTGACCGACACCGGTAACCCACTGGCAATCCACGCGGATAACTCGGTGGTCAAACTCGATACCGCGGCGGACTTGATCGCCAACGTCACGCCTATTGGGGCTGGTGGTACGGTGCAGTTCTTTGACGGATCTAGCACCGTCGGAGGACCGGTCGCAGTCTCCGCTGGCGGTGTCGCGACCCTGTCGAATCAAAAGCTCTTCTCAGTGTTGGGTAGCTCTCACAAGCTGACTGCTGTACTCACGCCAGCTGGGTCGTACCTACCGTCCAACTCGTTGCCGGTCACGCTAAACGTGGGCGACGGCAAGGTACTTCCCCCCAACCTGAAGTAGTTGAAAGCGGTCAACTTCGGTGAACTTCGGCCGATGAGGACCGATAGTAAGACTTTCTTGTCTTGAGTTCACTCAGGTCACAAGAAACGGAAGCTCACCTAGGTGGTGGGTGACCACAGGCCCGGGCCACCACCCGGAACATCCATCCCTAATACCAGGAGAATCCCCAACATGCTGGCAACATTGCTGAACAAACTCCACAAGACCCGGGAGGAACGCGCGAAGGGCGAGCGTGGCTTCACGCTCATCGAGCTCCTCGTCGTCGTCGTCATCATCGGCATCCTGATCGCGATCGCCATCCCGCTGTACCAGAACTACAAGAAGGGCGCCGAGAACAAGTCGGCCAAGTCCGATCTGCGCAACGCCATTCCGGTCATCGAGCAGTGCTACGCCGATAACGCCAACGCGTACCCGACGGCAGCGGCACAGGCTGCCAACACTGTTACCTTCACTGGCTGCGCAGGAACCGTCAACATGTCCTCGGGCAACACCTTTACCTACGCGATCGCAGGCACGGCCTACACCCTCACTGCAGTTAACTCAGACGGAGGCCAGCTGTACACCTACAAGAGTGCGACCGGTCAGATCACGCCGTAGTTACACCTAGTTGAACGAATAGCGATTCTTCTACGTTGGGGCCGGATTGAGGCACTGCGCCGCAATCCGGCCCCTGACGTAGGAGCGGATGGTCGGCCCACAAATCGCTCTTGCCGATAGCAATCACGATGGAGCTGGAACACCATGCAGCTTGAGAGCGGATCAGACGACCAGGGTTTCACCCTGATCGAGGTCGTCGTTTCTTTCACGCTGCTCGTAATCATCGCGACCGCGGCCGTAGTCGCGTTGTCTAGCGGCGCCAAAGCCACCGGGGCAAGCCAGCAGAAGACTCAAGCCAACAACATCGCGCGACAGTACCTTGAGGCTGCGCGCGCACAAGGCGCATTTGGCGTCTCCGATACCTCGCCGTTGACGGTGAGCACCACCGGCATTCCGAGCCTGAAGGTGTGTCGGGTCTACACCCCGGCGAGCTCAACGTTGAGCAGCGCTGCCAGTTGGGATCCGGCTGGGTCCTGCCCGACCCCCAGCTCCGGCTCCGCGTGCACACCTGGTGGTTCTAGCGACAATTCGTTCTACATCACTGTCCTTGTCGGCTGGAAGACCAACTTTGGGACGAGCACCGCCTCCGGCTATCGAACTCTCCGCACCGACACCCTGTTGGCGTGCAAGTCATGAGGGGCGCTGACGGCGAGGCCGGCGTGACGCTGATGGAATTGATGGTCACGATGACACTGACCGCCATACTTTCCACTGTCGCGATGGGCATGTTCCTGACCTCGAACAAGTCCACTAACGCCAGCATCGACGCGAATATCTCGGCTGCCTCCGCACGGGCGGCGCTTGACTCCTGGACTTCGCTGCTGCAATTTGCCAGCATCCCCGGCCCAGCCACGCCGTCAGACAACACCTACAACCCAAATCAGATCGGTCAGGCAATCGCCAAGCTCTCCCCCGACAGCATTACGTTCTATTCCAACCTAGGTAATCGATCAACGTCAGGCCCGGCGGCATCGCCTGGGCCAGCAACCCTCATACAGTTGAGCTTTGTACCTAATCAGACCGCACCGTGTAGCACGGCAGTTGGATTCGGCTGCCTGGTTGAACAACGTTACGACGCCTCTAACACAGCAACCCCGGCAGCGACCCGAATTTTACTGAAGAACGTCAAGGCGGGCGCATCATCAGCAGTTGCTATGTGCGGAGCAACATCGGCGAATACCGATCCTTCGACCCGTCTCATCACGGCTTGTGACAGCACCAAGCCAATCGACGACGCCAACGTTGTGACCACTGAGCACATCTCGAGTGCGGGACCTAGTCCCGAAGTACCCCGATCAGTGGTAGTCGCTTTCACCGTGACCAATACCGACAGCGATGGCGCGACACATACTCAAGCCTTCGCCTCGGCAGCGGCCCTAACCGGCAGCATCACCACGTAAGGCAGTAGGAAACCTATGACAAAGCTTCAGCGCGCGGCATACCAGCGTCTTCAACGGATTACGCACGACCAAGACAGCCAAAGTGGCTTCGCCTTGATCTACACCCTGGTGATCTCGATGCTGATCACCACCGCGATCAGCTCCATGATCATCGTGACCGCCAGCCAGATTCAGCCTGCCCAGAACAGCGTCGCCTCTGCCAACGCCACCGGCGCAGCTGAAGCGGGCGTTCAGGCTTTCCTCGCCCTCCTCACCACCCCGGAAGCCAATGGAGGCTGCGCCACAACGCAACAAGGCCAGGGGTGTCCTGCCGTCGATCGACTCGCCGGCGGAGCACTGCCAGTCAAGACATTGGTGAGCGGCCAAGGGCAGTACTACGCACGCGCCACCAACCAGGCAACGTACGCAAGCACAGACAACTTTCTTCGCGTCTACTCACGTGGGTGCAGCGGATCGTTCACGCCACACACCACGGTTACCACCACGACATACACCTGCGACGTGCCCAACGTCGAACGCGCTATCGCCTCTGACTTGATTCCACCGAACCCCTTTACGAAGAACGCCTACTACTCCACCTACGAGACAGTGGGCAGTGATCTACTCGGACAGGAATATCCACAGCGAACCATTGCGCTGCCTAGTGCGCCGATCTTGAAAGCCGTCCCGGTGGGCTTGAGTCTGGCCGCGTTAGGCGGCAACCAGATCAACTGGAGTGGTGCTAACGTCAGCGCCGGTCCGCCGACCTACAACGCGACCCAAAAAGCTTGCGATTCGGTTTACTACGACTCCGACGATCTCGATCGTGCCAGCAACGGTAATGGTCGGGCCACGCTCGGCAGCGTCCTTCCTGGCTACGACTGGAGCGAAGGCGGCACGACAAACGTTGGCGGTGCCAGCCTCGGTGCTGGCTTAGCTTTTCCGCCGCACTACGGACAATGCCAAGTGGCCATGACGAGTGCCAACAACTTCTCCGGGCCGATTCAGAGTAGAGACGCGTTCTTCGTCAGTGGAAATCCCACTGTGAGCCAGGCACAGGACAGCGCCGGAAAGAATCTCCCTCGGGTTACCACTTCGTGGTACGGAAGCGGCCAGAACCCGGCAGTCACCGCTCCTGGATACGTGCGAGACACAATCCGCGACACAATCGCTGGAACGACTAGCGACTTCGTGCCGGCGGTCGTCCCAGTTGGCCCAACCGGCTACATCCTTCCGAATAAGGTCCCCACCAACGCGCTAGTGGACGACTCAAGCGGCGCTCCGCGAAACGTCCTACCCAATACCTGCGTGTACTACGGACCCACACGCATACTGCTCAGCGGCAACACAGCAACAGTCACCAGCCCAATGACGAAGGCGATTCCCGGCAGCAGTTGCTACACGTCCCAAGTCGGCCCGTCACTCGTCAACGCTCCGGCAAGCCCTATCGATCCCGCAACTGGTAAGCCATCCGGTGGTAACGGTTTAGTACTCGCCACCGTGGACCTTTCACCCAAGCTCGTCGGCACAACGATGCAGTCACCGACCATCGTTGTACGTAACGTCGGGACATCAAGTCAGTGGGCGGAGACGACCGGCTCAGGGACCGCCAACGCAGGTATCCCGACGATCATATCCAGCAAAACGAACGCCAACCCCATCTTCGCCGTGCAATCAGGAACAGCGCCCGGCGGTGCACCGGCATCCACCGGCGGCATGGCCGCCTCCCTCGCCTCGCTCTGGGATGGTTCCAGCAAACTGGTCGCTGGCTGCTCTTCGTCGTGCAAGCTCAACACCCAGGCCAACTTCGACGCAGCCAATGCCGCGAACAACCCTGCCTCTCCGTCCTACGCGTCGTTTACAGCGACGGTCACCGGCAGCGCCACCCAGGCATGCAACAACTTGATGGCAGCGGTCACGGCGTGGAACAAGAACCTTAAGCAACCACCCACCGCACCCACCGGCACTAGCGATTACTACTACGCAGTCAGCCCTTCGAGCTGTGCAGCCAATAACGGAGCCGGGTCCAGCGCAGGCGGAAGCTGCGCCAGCGCAACTCAGCCGATCAGCGGATACAACACCGACCCGCTGCTCGCCTACCAAGCTGGCACCGCCACTGCAACATGCACAAGCAGCGGTGCGAGCAGCACCACGTACACCGTCACCCGATACTCGGGATTCTGCTCCGGCTCAGTCACGTTCGGACTCTGCGTCAACAGCTTCTTCATTCCGATCCCCTACACATGGGGCAACGCGCTGCCACAGTTCTCTCTTACGGCCAGCTCGGGTGCAGGGCAGACTTACGCCAACTGGGCCGTCTCCACCTGGCCACAATCGACCTTCCCGCTGGCGAACGACCGCACTATCTACAACACGATGGATAGCACCGGCTCCTTCGGGCCGGGCGATGCCTATGTTGCTGGCGCACTGACCTCAAACCTTTCCCTAGTAACCGAAAATGACGTCCTCGTTACTGGATCTGTTGATCCGGTAACGCCGGCAACCTCGACCAGCACCGCCGCGGTCCTCGTCGGTGGTCACAACGTTCGGATCTACCATCCGGTCGGCTGTAAGGATTTGACCTCGGTTAACAAGACCAGCGCGGGGTTCTGCCCCAACGACACAACGGGCCTGTTTACGTACAACACGCTTCCGAAGCCGCTGGATAGCAATCACCCGTCCGAGCAGTACAACAATCTGCAACAAGACCAGACCAAGCCCGGCACAAGCTGTGCGGATATCACCGTCAACGGTGGCATCTACGCCCTCGGCGGCAGTCCCGACGGCGCTTCGATCTCCAATGGATCGTTCACCACGGATAACCCTGACAAGGGCGTGTCTTGTGGCAACGTGACGCTTAACGGCGGCGTCTTCCAGCAGCATCGTGGCTCCATCGGAACGACGCTGGAAGACAACTCGGGTAAGAGCACCGGGTACACCCTTCTGTACAACTACGACAAGGACCTTCAGACGAAGTCCGTTCCGTGGACTCCTCCCGCGAGTACCAGCTCCAAGAACGGCTCGGCGTGGAGCCTGTCGAGTACGTCCTCAGCAACTCCAGGTGGCTGAGTGCGGTGATACTGCCGACAATCGTCGTCGTTGGCGTCGCTGCGCTACTGGGCCTCGCCTTCGGCTCCTTCGCCAATGTGGTCATCTATCGACTTCCACGTAACGAATCTCTGCTTAAACCTGTGTCGCACTGCCCTAGCTGCCATACGCCGATATTGCGACGCCACAACGTGCCAGTTCTCGGCTGGTTAATGCTGCGCGGACGGTGTCATAGCTGCCAAGTACGGATCAGCCCTCGGTACCCGCTCGTGGAATTGGTCATCGCGACCAGCTGGGTCGGGGCGACCCTTGCACTGGGACTGAGTATCTACTTACCTGCCGTTATCGTGGCCCTCACCGTGGGCATCGTGGCAACCATGATGGCGCTTGATAAACGACGAGCAACGGTCATGTCTGCCCGTCAGGTTGGGGCGGCGAGCTCATGATCGCCATTACTCACTCGCTCCCCAATTCGGTGCTAAGCATGTGCACGCGACTAATTTCGAGTTCTCCGTACATTCGACACAGAGCGAACTTTTCGCCTGGCGACGTTTCCAGTTGTGCCATAGTCTGCCGAACGTAAGATTGAGTAGGTTTCTCACCCTTCGACCCCATCCCCCGTCTCGCGCCGCGATGATCGGCCCTCTTCCTCCAAAGGACCCCCAAGACCATGGCAGCACCGGCTCTCACTGGCCTCGACATCGGTTCCACCGGAATCCGTGCCATTGAGGCGACCCGTGCCAAAGGGCGCCCCGTCGTGACCAATTTCGGTCAGATTCCGCTGCCCGACAAGACCGTCGTGGCCGGGGTCGTGCAGGACGAAGAGATCATTACCAACGCGCTGCGCTTAATGTGGACCACGCAGAACTTCAAGAGCAAGAACGTCGTACTGGGCGTGAACAACCAGCAGATCGTCGTACGTGAGATCGACCTACCCAACCTCGGTCCGAAGGAACGCAGGCAGGCACTGCCGTTCCAGGTCCGTGAAGTTGTTCCATTTCCAGTGGAAGAGGCGCTGCTGGACTTTTACCCACTTGAGCACAACCCTGACGGCCTCACAACACACGGGCTACTTATCGCCGTGCCGAAGGAGGGTGTACTTGCCTCCGTTCGTGCAGTCGAGAAAGCCGGCCTAAGAGTTGGCCGGGTCGACCTAGCTTCTTTCGCCGCTCTGCGGGCCTCGACGGCCGCAGGTCCGACCGCCCAGGCTGTGGTGGATCTCGGCGCTCAGGCGACAAACTTGATCGTCTTCAGCGAGTTCGCGCCCCGGATCGTACGCACGATCCCTCGAGGCGCGGCGGAAATTACGGCCATGATCTCAGCCCGTCTCGGCGCGAGTATGGACGAAGCAGAGGCACTGAAACGTCGAGTTGGATTGAACGCGCTTCAGGGTCCTGAGACCGCCGAGGTGACACGCGAGGCTTTACGCCCTCTGATCAATGAGATTCGAAGCTCCTTCGGTTACCACCGCACGGCACGTCCGTCCGATCCCGTGTCACGTCTAGCGCTCTTCGGCGGCGGGGCACAACTTCCAGGGCTCGCGGAATTGCTGACCAAGCAGCTCGGTGTCGAAACATACGTCGCCGATCCGCTGATCCGAGTGCATGACGCACGTAAAGTCGGGCGTCATGACGCGATGAGCCGCTTTGAATCCGCCGCCGCCGTCTCGGTTGGCCTCACCCTCGGAGCGGCATAATGGCGCTACTGACCAAACGCAATCAGGAGATGCCACCAGAGGCGGAAATCCCAGTAATCGATCCGATGCTGGCCATCAATGTCTACGCGGATCTACTGCCGCGAGAGATCCTCGAGGCGCGGCAAGGCCGGCGTCAGCGGAATCTGATTATTGCGGGCTTGATCTTGCTGGTGGTGACCATCATGAGCTGGTGGGGGGCATCGGCGTACCTGACCTCAAAGGCACAAGACGATCTGGACGCCTCGAATGCACAGACGACGGCTCTATTGGCCCAACAACGCAGCTTCAACCGACTAAGCGACGCCAAGGCTCAGTCTGCCAGGATCAGCGGCCAGCTAAAGGCGCTCACAGCACAAGACCTGCAATGGGCTGACATGGTCAGGGCTATTCGTAACGCTGCCCCGGCAGGCCTTATCGTCACGACAATCGATGGGAAGGTTGATACTCAAGGCGCGGCGTCAAAGACGCAGCCCCTTCCCGGAGCCTCTCCTATCGGAACCCTGTCCGTCGACGGCGTAGCAAGCGCTCGCGAGCTCATCGCTCAGTTCATAGACAATGTCAGTCATATAACGGGGCTGGCAGGGTTGAATCCGGCGACCACAACGAGCAGTACCAGTGGCGTCCAATTCACCGCATCGTTCATCCTGACGTCGGCTCTGTACAAGGGCCGATACAGCAGTCCGACGCCAGCTGGAGGTAAGTAATGCGAGCCGAACGTCTATGGTTCGTACTCGGCGGGCTCGTTGCCGTATTGATCGCGTTCGTGGGCTACTTCTTACTTATCAGTCCGCAAAACGACGAGACGGATTCCCTACGTACACAGCAGAGCACTGTCGATTCAGGCAATGACAAGCTCCAGCAGAACGTTCGCACTCTCACGCAGCAGAACCTGAACATCAATCAGTACCTACGTGAGCTCCAGAAGCTTCGGTCTGCGCTGCCGTCATCGTCCTCAGGGTCGGACTTCCTACGAGAAGTACAGCAGGTGGCCAACGACAACGGCGTGAGCCTCGTGACGACCACCAGCAGTGATCCGCAGCCGGTGACCGCTGCCGGTACAGGCACCTCGGCCGCTCCCGGCGGGCTTTACTCCTCCGACATCACCTTGACCGCTAACGGGTCTGCGGAGAATCTGCAGGCTTTCGTCAACGTGCTGCAGAATAAGGGCGATCGTGCTGTTCTCATTGTCAGCTCGAACATTAAAGGAACAAGCAGCGATAAGTCGATCGTCGGTTCCGCGAACTTAACGCTCACGTTGAAGATCTTCTTCGCACCCACCGCAGCCACCACCGGAAAGGCCAGCTGAACGTGACCGGTCGTTACTTGCTCCGTACCACTGCTGTTACCGTCGCCGCATTCACAGCAATTGCGGGTGTAGGCGCGTGCAGTTCGTCTCACAAGAAGGCAGCCGCTTCAGGGAGCGCAACTCCGGTGCCAGTAGTGCCGAAACGGTGGTGGACCGACGCAGCGGGCGCAGAAGGAAGCCTCATCGACGTGGCCAACCCCACCGCGGCCTCCGCAGCGTTGAAGCCCGATCTGCCGACCTACTGCAAGGTCCTCAGCGACACCTTGGTCTCACACAATGTCTTTCAGTCCGCAAGTGGCTTCGACCCGGGAATTGTCACGGCGAGCAAGGCGTGGATCGCTGAGGTAAGCGCCCTAGCACCGACAGATCTGACGGCGGCATGGCGTACCTATAGCGTGGCTTTCCTGGCTTTGCTGGAGTCCGGAACGAAGAAGTCCTCACCGGCATTCCCCTCAACATCGGCGGAAGTTCCGGCTGCTAGGCAGGCCATCGTCACGCACGCGAAGTCGGCCTGCAACCTGACGATCTCCCTCTAGGCAACAGCCCAGCTAGCGACAATCACTGGCGAGCAACAATCTGTAGTCGTTCACCGCTGGGCCGTCTGAGTCGTTACGACAGGGCTCTCAGAGTCGTCACGACTGAGCTGTCCACGACAGAGCTGTCTGAATCCCGAGGCATCCGGACTCAGTAACCCGGATGCGGCGGCTGCTGCAATCCCTGGCGCTTTGCCGCATCCCCCTCGATCAGCTGGTTGAGTAACTGCTGCATGTCTGCCGAATGTGGCACGTTACTCAGGGTTTCCTGCCCCCGTTCACCTGCAGACTCGATGGTTAGAGTTCCGGCGTTGACGATGCGATCCAGCAGCGACTCGGAGAACGCCACGTCGCTGATGCGCCCCAGCGCGATGTCACGACCGACACGGTGCAGCACGCCACTGCGGATCAGCACACGATGAGTCGTGAAGACGTAATGCGTCGTGCGCCAGACCAAAAACGGCGCAACAGTCAACGGAATAAGGGCAATCACGCCGACGACGAGAATCGCGATAACCGTGTACTTCGATTTGTTACCGTCCCACTTGTCGGCGACGAGCCAGGACCCGCCCGACATAAGCGCAACGAGGACAACGCCCCAGAACACTGCTTTGACAAGGGTGATCCAGTGCGGATGCAGGTGTTTGACGACCTGCTCATCCTGGGCAAGGAGGTTCTCGGGGTAACTCATGTTCCTGTCTCCTCTACTGCTCTGACATGGACAACATCTCCCGCATCGATGAGGACCTCGCCACCGCCGAGACTGCGCAAAGCAAGGTCCCCGGCGCTGCGGTTCTCAGCGATTTCATTGCTCAAGCGCAACCGTAGGCGTCCGGCGGGGTCAACACCGGTCACGACACCCTGATGCGGGTCGCTCTCGGCTCCCACTCGGGCAACGGTCACCTCCCGCCCAATGGAGGCGCAGACCCGCTCGTACTCTGCGGCAAGGCCGCAGACCTGCGCGTCTCCCCCGGCACCCAGCCACCGTTCATACCAGTGCCCAATGCTGTTCAAGAGATCGATCAGCAGGTGTGTGCGGTCCAACACCGCGGCGCCAGCGAGTAACAAGGAGGTCGCTTGCGGGATCGGTAACTCCGCGGCTGCAGTCGTTACGTTCAATCCCACGCCGAGGACGACGGAGCCATCGGCAGCGACCTCGACAAGCACACCGGCTGCCTTGAACTCGTCCAGGCCGACAAGTAGGTCGTTCGGCCACTTCAACGCAGCCGCTACACCTGTACCGCGAACCGTCTCGCAGAGCGCGACACCGACGAGCAACGGGATCCATCCCCATTGCTCACGGGGTACATCCGGTCGCAGCAGAGCCGAAAACGTCAGTCCTGCCTTGGCTGGGGCTACCCAGGAGCGCCCCAAACGCCCGTGCCCGGCGGTTTGGTGTTCGCAGGCAAGCACGTATCCCGCTGGCAGCGTTGCGGCTCGTGAGGCCAACTCGGCGTTGGTGGAGGCGCTTTCAGCAACGACTTCGACCCTGCTCCACGGAGGTGTCAGCGCCGCCGCCACGAGCGCCGCATTCAGCGGTTCCCGAACGTCAGTCATTCGCGTTCACCAGCGGCAGTCCCGACGACTTACCTGTGACGACAGCGTCGAAGACGACGCGTTTCGGCACCCCACAGACCCGGGCTACTTCTTTGATCGCCTCCTTGCGGGGCTGTCCAGCAGACTCACGCAACGCGACCGCGGAGACCAGTTCGGCAACGCTGAGCGTGGGGGTGACCTCTCCCCTACCGGCCACAACAAGGGTGATCTCACCGCGCACACCAGCGGCAGCCCACGCCACCAGCTCGCCGAGGCTGCCCCGTCGGACCTCCTCGTAGGTTTTCGTCAGCTCACGGCACAGCGCGGCGCGGCGCTTCTCCCCGAAAACTTCAGCCATGTCTTGCAGGACGACCTCAATGCGATGTGGCGCTTCGAAGAACACCATCGTGCGTTTCTCATCCGCCAGGCCAGCGAGCGCGACGTGCCTTTCTCCTGATTTTCTCGGCAAAAAACCTTCGAAACAGAACCGATCCACCGGCAGCCCAGAAAGCGCGATCGCTGTTGTTACCGCCGAAGGTCCCGGCAGCACCGTGATGGGCAGTCCGGACTCAACGGCCGCATTTACCAGGCGAAACCCCGGATCAGACACCGATGGCATGCCTGCATCGGTCACCACCAACACGTCGCCTCCACCACGTACCGCGTCGATGAGCTGTGGGACCCGGGACGCTTCGTTGGCTTCGAAGAACGACACCACCTGCCCCGTCGGCTCGATGCCCAGATCGTGACAGAGTCGGCGCAGGCGACGAGTGTCTTCGGCAGCGATCACCGTAGAACTCTGCAAAGCGGCAGCGAGCCGGGCCGAGGCGTCACCGCTATGCCCCAACGGCGTAGCGGCAAGGATGACCTGCCCGGGGGCGCCCGCGACCCGCGCGACAGCAGGTTTTGGCATAAATACACACTACGGCGCCTCGATCCGCGCTCTGACACCCTACGATCGGTGATCGTGACGGTAGCGATCGCCGCGACGCGACCCCCACTCAGCGTGAGGAGTGTGCCGACCGCGCGCCCAGCGCTTCTACCGTGGGCTGGACGTCACCGCCTCGTCGGTTGGCTGCTGACTGTGGGCGTGACCGCGATAGGCGGCCTCCTGCGCTGGTGGAACGTCAGCCACCCACGAGGCATGGTCTTCGACGAGAAGTACTACGCCGTTGAGGCGCAGGAGATGCTGCGTTTCGGCTATGAAGACAATCGCGGCTACATGTTCGTCGTGCACCCCCCGTTGGGCAAGTGGTTCATCGGCGCGACCTCAGCACTTGCGGGCAACAACGAATATGGCTGGCGGCTGGCCTCGGTGATCGCGGGAACGGTCGCGGTGGCGATCACGACCCGGGTAGCACAGCGGATGTTCCGGTCGAACTTCTTCGGCGCACTCGCAGGGCTGTTCCTCGCACTCGAAGGTCTGTCGTTGGTGTTGTCGCGGATCGCCTTGCTCGACATCTTCTTGCAGCCGTTGATTATCGGAGCCTTCGCCGCATTGGTGTGTGATCGTGATCAGCTGCGCGGCAGGCTGTACCGACTACTCGACGCCGGGGGCGTACTCGGCGACAAGGCACCTTCTCTGGGTCCGCGACCCTGGCGCCTCACTGCCGCCGTCCTGCTCGGGCTGGCTTGTGGGGTGAAGTGGTC
>Ga0070667_100001527_pt1 | contig 20724 bp, 18 predicted proteins | sample KBSS33metaG_FD_64659 | JGI IMG/M metagenome (GOLD analysis project Ga0070667, IMG submission 64659) | Switchgrass rhizosphere microbial communities from Kellogg Biological Station, Michigan, USA - KBS S3-3 metaG | ecosystem: Host-associated > Plants > Roots > Rhizosphere > Soil ... | reverse complement strand
GTCTTTACCGAGCGCTACTGGTACATGGGCGCCACGGTCCCGCGGGGTGACGTGGTGTTCGGCGCCGGCTTGGGGTACTACGCCAACCGGAAGATCATGGACGGCTACGCGGGTGTGACGGTGGGCGGAACTCAGTACGCCTTCTGCGCGTCGAGGCAGTGCGGCTACGATCCGCTCACACCCGAAATCGGGCCGCTGCGCATCGAAATCGAGGAGCCGCTGCGCGTCCATCGCATCGTGCTCGATCCCAACGAGTCCGGGTTGACCATGGACCTGCGCTACACCGCCCGTCTGCCAACCAACGACGAGGGGCGTGACAGGCTGATGCGAGGCGGCGTGATGGTGGCCGATGTGAGCCGCTTCGTGCAGATGGGCCGCTACGAGGGCTGGATCGCGGTGGCGGGTCGGCAGCTGGCGTTTCGTCAGCACGAATTCTGGGGCGCGAGGGACAGATCCTGGGGCCTGCGAATCGAGCCCCGCACCGACGAATCCAATCCGCCACTCACGCGCTTCAACCCGATGCTCTTCATCTGGGTGTGCGCACAGTTCGAAGCGCACGGCTATCACTTCTTCCTCAAGGAGGATGCGCCCGGCGTCGTGCGTTCCTTCGTGGGAAACCAGACATTCGCATCCGGCGCGCCCGAGCGACGGGTCGTGTCCATGGAGCACGACCTCCAGTGGCAGCCCGACCCATGGGCGCAGCGCCTGATGAGTGGAAGCATCCGCCTGAACTTCGCCGATGGAGGCACGACGGTGCTCGGCCTTCGCGTGCTGCCCGGCTGGTTCGCGCTCAAGGCCGGCATGTATGGCGGCTATGAAGGTTGGTCCCATGGTGACGACAAGGGCCCATTGCACACAGGTGCCCGCGCTTGGGACCTGGCCGACCCGGCGACCCGCAGGAAGCTGCGCACCCTGGCAGAGCACGCGATCGAATTCACGGAAGACGGCCAGACCGGCTACGGAACCTTTCAGGCCGGTATCGCCAAGGGCTTCGGCCGCTATCCCCAAATCCAGGAGCAGCCGTTCATGTAACGGCCCAGGGGCAACGAGGAACTCCCATGCAGGCAACCCAGATGCTCAACCAGGCCGTGCGTGGCACGCCCGACGGCGTCGCCACCATCAGCGGCGACAGGCGCCGGACATGGCGCGAGATCGGCGAGCGCGTACCGCGTATCGCGGCGGCGTTCGCCGCGCTGGGCCTGGCGCGCCGCGACCGAGTGGCAGTACTGGCCATGAACAGCGACTCCTATCTCGAGCTCTTCTTCGCCGTGCCCTGGGCCGGCGGCTCCCTCGTGCCACTCAACATCCGCTGGTCGGTTGCGGAAAACGAGTATGCGATCAAGGACGCGGGCGCGAGCATCCTCTGCTTCGACGACAACTACATCGCTCAGGCGATCGAACTGCGTGAACGCCGCCCCGGCTTGCGGTTGGCCTGGATCGGCGTGGGTGAAGCGCCCGAGGGGATTCCCGCGCTCGACATGCTCGCCGCAGGCAGCACACCGGTTCGCGACGTGTGCGTGAGAGACGATGAGCTCTACGTCGTGTTCTATACCGGCGGCACGACGGGCTATCCCAAGGGCGTCGCGCTCTCGCACCGCGCGATCGTCTACGCGTCCATCTGCTACCTGGCAATGTTGCCTTCGATCGAGTCGCTGCGGTTTCTCTATGTGGGCGGCTTCTTCCACTTCTCCGGTGCGAGCCCGCTCTGGTACATCACGCTCGCCGGCGGCACGCACGTCATCCTGCCCAAGTTCGAGGTCGAGCCGGTCATGCAGTCGGTGGGCCGCCACCAGGTGACGAACGCCACCTTGATCCCGACCATGGTCAACATGTTGATGAACCATCCCGACTTCCCGAAGCACGACTTCAGCAGCATGAAGACCTGCATCTACGGCGGCGCACCCATGCCCGAGGCACTCATGCTGCAGGCCATGGAAAAGCTGCCGACCTGGCACTTCTATCAAATCTACGGAATGACCGAATCGGGCGGCTTCGCGACCATGCTGCGATGGCGCGACCACCATCGCACGCCCCAGCAAGGGAGCAAGCTGCGCTCCGCGGGCCAGGCGGCGATCGGCGTCGAAGTGCGCATCATCCGCCCCGATGGCAGTGCAGCGCCGCACGGTGAAGTCGGCGAAATCGCCGTTCGCAGCGATGCCCTGATGACGGGCTACTACGGCAACCCCAAAGCCACCCAGGCGGTGCTCGTCGACGGGTGGATGCGCACTGGCGACGGCGGACGCATGGACGAGCACGGCTACTTGTTCATCGAGGACCGGATCAAGGACATGATCGTCTCTGGAGGCGAAAACGTCTATTCGGTGGAAGTCGAGCGCGTGCTGTACGCGCACCCGGCCGTGCGCGAAGCAGCGGTGGTCGGCATCCCGCACGAGACCTGGGGCGAAGCGGTGCATGCCGTCGTGGTACTCAGGGAGGGCGCGGCCGTGACGGCCGACGAACTGATCGCGCACTGCCGGGTGTCGATCGGCGGCTACAAATGCCCCCGTTCCATTGAGTTTCGCGCTGAGCCTTTGCCGACAACGCACGTCGGCAAGATTCGCAAGAACGTCCTGCGCGAACCCTACTGGGCCGCCCGCGACAAGAAGATCTAGAAGGCCAACCCAATCGGTCTAGGTGCAAATACTTGTTCCGCCCCGGGAAACGACTTTATAATAAACCGTCTCGTCGGACTAATCTGCGTCAGCCCAACCTCTCGCGTGACCACCCACCACATCAGGAGACTTCCATTGAAATACGCAATACGCACACTGATCTCAACGCTGCTTGTCGCGGGCGCCACCTGGTCCCCCCTCGCATCGGCGCAGACCACGGTCATCAAGTACTCGAACTGGCTTCCCGTGGGCCAGGCCATGCGCATGGAGGTCATCGAGCCCTGGATCGCGGAAGTTGAAAAGGTCACGCAGGGCCGCGTCAAAGTCGAGACGCTGCCGAAGGTAGTCGGGACGGTGGGCGCGCAGTTCGATGTGGCGCGTGACGGCCAGGCCGACATGGTCGTCTTCGTGCCAAGCTACACGGCGAATCGCTTCGACATTCTCGAGGTGATGCAGTTGCCCTTCATGAGCGACAACCCCGAAAAGTTCGCGCCGATCGCCGATCGCTTCTACCGCCAGCACCTGGCCTCCTACAACGAGTTGAAGGGCGTGCATCCGCTGAGCGTCTTCGTCGTGTCTCCCGGCCAGCTGTTCACCGCCAAACGCCAGGTAAAGACCGTCGCGGACTTCAAAGGATTGAAGGTGCGCAGCCCTCAGGCCAGCGCCAACCAGGCACTGACGCTGCTGGGCGCGGTGCCTGTCTCCAAGCCGGTCAGCGAAGTCTACGAATTGCTGTCGTCAGGCGTGCTCGACGGAACGCTCATGCCGGCCGAGTCGATGCCCGCGTTCAAGCTGTCTGACCTTGTGGCGCACGGCACGATCATTCCGGGCGCGCTCTACAACACCGTGCTCATCATTGCGATGAACGAAGACAAGTGGAAGTCGCTCCGCCAGGACGACCGCGATGCGATCACCAAGATTTCCGGCGAGACCTTCGCCCGTAATGTGGGCCGTGCGTATGCCAAGGGAGACCTGGCCGCCTACGAAAGCCTGAAGAAGGCCGGCAAGACTGTCGAGCCGCTGAGCCCGGCAGTGGTGACCGAATTGAAGACCATGCTCAAGCCGATCGACGTCGAGTGGATGGAAAAGGTCAGAAAAAAGGGCGTGGCCGATCCGCAGAAGCTGATCGATACGCTGCGTAGCGAGCTTGCCAAGTAAGCCCGTGGCGACCAAGTTCGCAAACGTGTTCGTGAGCGCGCTTGAGTTCCTCGGCGCCGTCTCGCTGTTCGCGCTGATGCTCGTGGTGTTCGTCGATGTTGGCGGGCGCAGCCTCTTCAACAAGCCGTTGCCCTGGGGCACCGAGCTGCTCGAGGTGGTGCTTGCCGCGATGATCTTCTGCATCTACCCTCTGCTGGGTCTGCGCGGCAACCACATTACCGTGGACCTGATCTCGGTAGGCCCTGCGCTGCGGCGTGTGCAGAGGGTACTGGCCGGTGTCATCGGCTGCATCGTTTTCGGGATCGTGGCATGGTGCCTGGCCCGCCAGGCGATACGTTCCACCGAATACGGCGATGCCTCGGCGCTGCTGCAGATCCCCACCGGCGTTGTCCTGTGGGTCATGTGCGTGCTCTCCGCCGCCACGGCGCTCGCTTTCATCCTCTCGACCCGGCGCGCGTTCGCAGGCGAGGCGGCAGTGCCGCATCCCCACGTGGAGTAGTCAATGTTCGCAGCCTGCGTCGGCTTCATCGTCGTCTTCTCCCTCATCCTGTTCCAGGTCCCCATCGCGACCGCTCTGGGTCTGATTGGGTTCGGCGGCTATGTGGCGCTCACCGGCTGGACGCCTGCGCTGAGCATGGTGGCAACGGTCACGCGTGACAGCACCCTGGTCTATACGCTGATCGTGTTGCCCCTCTTTGTGCTCATGGGCAACCTCGTGGCCGGTGCGGGAATCTCCACTGAGTTGTTTCGCGCGGCGCAAGCCATGATCGGCCGGCGGCGCGGCAGCCTGGCGATGGCCACGGTGGTCGCGTGCGGCGGCTTCGGCGCAATCTGCGGCTCAAGTGTGGCGACGGCCGCGACCATGGGCAAGGTCGCGATCCCGGCGATGCGCAAGCTGGGCTACGCCGACTCACTCTCAGCCGCGTCGGTGGCTGCCGGAGGCACGCTGGGCATCCTGATCCCGCCGTCGATCATCATGGTGATCTACGGCATCGCGACGCAGACGCACATCGGCATGCTATTTGCTGCCGGCATCGTGCCAGGCATCATTGCGATCCTGGGCTACATGGCGGCCGTCAAGTGGAGCGTGTGGCGCAATCCCGCCATCGCCCCGCTGGGCGACGCGGACGAAAAGCTCGACGCTGGCGCGCTCTGGCGTGCGCTCTGGCCTGTGGCGGTGATCTTCACCATCGTGATGGGCGGCATCTACGGCGGGATCTTCACCTCGATCGAGGCGTCGGGCATCGGCGCGGTGGCAGCGCTGCTGTTCGCGCTGACCCGCAAGAACCTGAAGTTGCGCGGCATTTACGACATCTTGGTGGACACGGCCCAGACATCGGCCATGATGTTCGCGATCATCCTGGGTGCGGCGATGTTCGGCGAGTTCGTCAACAAGACCGGCGTGCACGAAGGCCTGCTGGCCGTGGTGCAGGGCAGTGGATTGCCGCCCTTCGGCGTCATCATGCTGATGGTGGTGATGTACCTCCTGCTGGGCAGCGTGCTCGAGAGCATCTCGATGATCCTGCTCACCATCCCCATCTTCTTCCCCATTATCAGGGCCTTGGGGCTGGACCCCGTGTGGTTCGGCATCCTGATCGTGGTGGTGGTCGAGGTAGGGCTGATCCACCCGCCAATCGGGGTCAACCTGTTTGTGATCCGCTCGGTCATGCCGGATATCCCGATGATGACGGTGGTCAAGGGCGTGATCCCCTTCATCGTGGCCGACCTGCTGCGAATCTTCCTGATCGCCGCGGTGCCCGCGATCTCGCTGTGGTTGCCGCACTTGCTGTTCAAGTCAGTTGCGGGATGACATGAGCGCGCGACCTGTGATCGATCATTTCGCCGCCGCCCGTGCCGTCGACTACGCTTCCCAACACATGGGGCCGCGTGTCGCGGCATTCCTTGCCAGCGCATGGGGCGTGTCGGTGGAGATCACCGGATGGGAGCGATTCCCCGCGGGCTTTTCCTGGACGACGATTGGCTTTACCGCCACCGCCGGTGGGAAGGCGCGCGAGCTGATCCTGCGAGTGGGCGACCCGCGCGGCCTACTCGCGCCCTACAGCGCGCGGCCTGAGTTCACCGCGCTCAGCGCGCTGCAGGGCGTGGCCCGGCTGCCGGTGCCCAGCGTATATGGCTACAGCGACGACGCGTCGCTGATCGGCGCGCCCTTTCTCGTCACCGGCCGCGTGGCGGGCGACACCCCCATGCCCTGGCACGGTGACGCCGCCAAACGCGACGAGGCGCACAACGAAACACTGGCGGTTGACTTCGCCGACGCGCTGGCGGCCATCCATCGCGTCGAGTGGAGACGGACGCCGCTCGAGCAGCTCTGGGCCGATGTGGACACGCGAACGCTGGCCGCGAACCAGGTCGAGTACTGGGCCGCGCATGCCGGCTTGCTGGACGACACGGCCACGCACTTGCATCCGCCTCAACTGCACTACACCATGCACTGGCTGCGGCGTCACGCACCCGCATCGGGGCGCGCAGCCATCGTTCACGGCGACTTCCGCGTGGGCAACTTCCTGCAGGTGGGCGGCCGCATCACCGCCGTGCTCGACTGGGAGTTGGTGCACCTGGGCGATCCGCTGGAAGACATTGCCTGGGCGGGCCTGCGCGTGTTCGCCGGTGGCACCCCGCGCTTGGGTGGCCTGTTCGACCGTGAGCAGGTCCTGGCTCGCTATGCGCAGCAGTCGGGCATCGCGGTCGACATGCGGGTGGTGCGTTACTACGAGGTGCTGGGCCTCTTCAAAAGCGCAGCGATGCTCACCAGTGCTATGCATCGCGTGGAATCAGGCCGAGCCGGCGACTACCGCATGGCATCCATGGGCTTCCAGCTTGCCTCGACGTTGTTGGAAGTCAATCGCCTGATCGCGGAGGCTGCATGAATTTCTCCCTTGCTGCGCTGTTCCAGGGCGCACGACGCGCCCTGACCGAGGGCGTGCTGCCCGACACCACGTCCGACCATGCTCGCGCGCAGCTTGCGGGCGTGCTGGACATCCTCGGCAAGCTCGAAGGGATGGTGGTTTGGTCGCCGCAGGCGCAGGCGCAGCAGCTGGTTGCGTTGAAGCATGGCTGCGGAGCCTTCGCCGCGCGTGCGGCTGAAGCGAGCGAAGCAGTGCCGGCCTTCACCGCCGTTGAAGGCGCCGGCATCGACGACGAGCTCCGCGCTGCCGAAGCGCAAGTCATGCAGCTCACCAATTGGCTGTTCGACTCCTCCCGCGTGCTTGACGCGAACGTGCGCGAGGAACTTGACGCCATCCTGCGCGATGCGATGCGCGAGCAACTGCGTGTTGAGCGCAAGATGATTCCATTGACCGACTTTGCATCGATGACCGCGACCAAGCCCACCGACGCCGACGCTCGTTGACCCTCCAAATTCCAAGGATTTTCTAGCATGCTCAGCCCGCAAGACGATCTCATCGGCCACCAGACGCCGCAGCCGTTCACCGCCTCCGGCGACGGCAACCCGCTGTTCACCGAGCGCTATTGGTATACGGCCCACCCGATCGACGGAACGCCGCTGATCGTTGACCTCGGGCTCGGCTACTACCCCAACCGCGGCGTGATGGACGTGTTCGCTGGGATGACGGTGGGGCGCAGGCAGATCAACTTCCGCGCTTCGCGCGCGCTGGGCGGCGACCCGCTGCGCACGGCGGTAGGCCCATTGCGCTTTGAAGTGGTGGAGGGCGGCAAGCGGCACCGCCTGGTGCTCGCCGAAAACGCATCGGGGCTTTCCTTCGACCTCACCTTCGACGCGAGTTTTCCGGCCGCACGCGAGAAGCAGAGCTTTCGCGAGCGCAGGGGCGTGGTCGAGGAGGACATGGCGCGTGTCGCGCAGTTCGGCCGCTACACCGGCTGGGTCGTCGCCGACGGCAAGCGCTACGAGGTGAAGCCTGAGCAGTGGTGGGGCCAGCGCGACCACTCCTGGGGCATCCGCTCCGAGATGAAGACCGATGCGGCAAAACCGCCGATGCAGGAACACAGCAAATTCTTCTGGACTTGGTCGATGTTCCAGTTCGAGGACATGAGCATTTCGATGTTCGTGAAGGAGCGTGAGGCCGGCAAGCCCTACTACCTGTCCGGCACCGAGTTCACGCGCGCGGCAGATGGCAGCGTGCACGAACGCGAGCTCACCGGCTTCGAGCACGACATCCACTGGGCGGACGACCCGCATGGGCAGACCATCGCGTCCGCCGATTTCCATGTGCAGTTCGCGCAGGGACCCGCCCGCACGTTGCGCATGGAGGCACTGCCCACGCGCTTCTACCTGAAAGGCGGACTCTACGGCGGTTTCAACGGCTGGAATCACGGCGACGACAAGGGCGAGTTGCACGTGGGCCACGACGTCTGGGATCTCGATGATGCGCAAACTCGGCGCCTCGCGCGAACCCTCTCCGACCATGTGGTGAAGGTCACGTGCGACGGTAGAGCCGGCAGCGGCATCAGCGAGTACGGTGTCGCCACCGGCTTCGCGCGCTATCCCGAACCGCAGAGATTTCCGGCGCTCTGAACGCGCGCTAGGAGACACATCGTGCAACTCACGCAAGCGCTTACACGGGCCGTGCAAACCCGGCACAGCCATACCGCCACGATCTACAACGGCCGCAAGCGCACCTGGAAGCAGGTCGGCGAGCGCGTGCCGAGGCTGGCCGCAGCGTTGCGCGGGCTCGGCCTTTCAAAGGGCGACCGCCTGGCCGTGCTGGCCATGAACAGCGACAACTACATCGAGCTCTTCTTCGCCGCCGCCTGGGCCAATCTGGTGCTGGTGCCGCTCAACACGCGCTGGGCCGTGCCGGAGAACATCTACACGCTGAGCGACGCGGTTTGTTCCGCGCTCATCGTGGACGATGCCTTCGCAAGCCAGGTGCCGCAGTTGCTCGCGGGCCATCCGATGGCGCACGTGCTGCACTGGGACGACAACGTGGCGCCGGTTGAGATGAAGGGCTGCGAGGACCTCATCAAGGGCGCTGCGCCCATGGCCGACGAATGCGGGGAGGGCGACGACCTCTGCGGCATCTACTACACCGGCGGCACCACCGGCCATCCCAAGGGCGTGATGCTTTCGCACAAGAATTTCTGCGCGGCCTCGATCAACTGGATCGCCACGCTGCACTTCTGCGAAGACACGGTGTATCTGCACTCGGCGGGCCTGTTCCACCTGGCGGGCGCGTCCCCGGCCTTTGCGTTGACGATGGCGGGCGGCACCCATGTGTGCCTGGCCAAGTTCGACGCCAACCTCGCCTTTGAAGCGATCCAGGAGCACCGCGTCAACTATGTGCTGTTCGTGCCCACGATGGTCAGCATGATGTTGAATCATCCGGAGTTCGACAGATACGACCTCACCAGCGTGCGCCACTGCGAATATGGCGCCTCTCCCATGCCCGATGCAGTACTGGCCGCTGCGATCCAGAAGCTGCCATCGTGGGTTTTCATTCAGGGATACGGCATGACGGAGACGGCCGCACTCACGGTGAGCCTGCCGTGGAAGTATCACTTCGATGGCGAGCACGGCAAGGCAAAGCGGCAAGCGGCCGGCCGAGCGGCCTACGGGGTCGATGTGAAGATTGTCGATCCCGAAGGACGCGAGTTGGCGCGCGGCGAAATCGGTGAGATCGCCGTGCGCGGCGCGCAGGTGATGCTGGGCTACTGGAACCGGCCCGAGGCCACAGCGGCCGCTGTGCGCAATGGCTGGATGCACACCGGCGATGGCGCATACATGGACGACGACGGCTTTGTCTACATCGTCGACCGCGTGAAGGACATGATCATCAGTGGCGGCGAGAACATCTACTCGCGTGAGGTCGAGAACGCGGTTCACGCGCATCCCGCGGTGCGTGAGTGCGCCGCCATCGGCATCCCCGACGAGAAGTGGGGCGAGGCCGTGCTGGCGATCGTGACGCTCAAGGATGGCAAGAGCGCCTCCGCCGAGGAGATCGTTGCCCACTGCCACACCCTGATCGCGAACTACAAGTGCCCTCGCAAAGTGGAATTTCGCGATGCGCTCCCGCTGTCCGGCGCGGGCAAGATCATGAAGAACGTGTTGCGCGAGCCGTACTGGCAGGGGAAGAGCCGGTCGGTGAACTGACGGAATCGAGCGCGGAATCGGGCCCGATGTTCCTGAAGCCGTTGACGAACAGCTCCGAGATACGGCGGGCCAGTTCGGCAGGGGCGATCGGGCCGCTTCGCCGGTACCAGGTGAATGTCCAGATCATCATGCCGTAGAGCAGCAGGGCATACGGCGTCTCCAGGCGCTCTTGCGCCATGAGGCCCGGATTGATCTCCCGCAGCAGGCCCTCCAGTAGGCTGGTCATCTCAATCTCAAGCTTGCGCACATGGTCGCGTTGACCGCGCGGCAGGAATTTCAGGTCGTTCATGAGCATGATGTGCTCGTCGCGCGACTTGGATGCGCCCTGCATGAAGCTGTCGACGAACTGCGCGAAGCGCTCGTCTGCCGGCAACGGCAGATGCACGATACGGATGAGGTCTGCGGCCTGGCGCGTGATGTGGTCGTGCACGATCGCGTAGAGCAGGTCTTCCTTGCTGGGGAAGTAGTGGTAGAGGTGCGACTTGGAAGTGCCGCACGCCTGGGCCACGTCCATCATGGTGGCGACGTCGAATCCCTTGCGCGCGATTAGCGCCGCGGCTTTGCGCAGGATGACATTGCGCTTGTCTTCGTAATCGTGAGCTCGAACCCGTGTCATTCGCCCTCCTGGCCCCAAGTGTGGGGAACCTCTTGTAATGTCGAGTCGTCGGGTTCATAATTAGACCGACGAGTCGGACTATAAATGAACTTGACGCCAACGAGACTAGGGAAACCATGGGGACACGCGAATCTGCACTGGTGATCGTCGGCGCGGGGCACGCTGGCAGCGAACTCGCCATGTCCGCGCGCCAGCAGGGCTGGGGGGGGCCAATCGTGCTGGTCGGCGAGGAAAGCCTTCTTCCCTACCAGCGGCCGCCGTTGTCGAAGGCATTCCTCGCGGGGAAGGCGGACGCCGAGTCGCTCGCGCTGCGGCCGAAGTCCGCTTACGACGCCGCGCGCATCGATTTGCGCCTGGGCGCGCGCGTGACGCGTATCGACCGCGGGGCGCATCGCATCGAACTGGCCGACGGGACGCACATTGCCTACGCGAAGCTCGCGCTGTGCACGGGCGGGCGGCCCCGGCAGCTCGCCTGCGCCGGCATCGACGCGCACCACCGGCCGGACAACCTGCTGTACCTGCGAACGCAGAATGATGCGCAGGCGATCCGCTCGCACCTGCGGCCCGGCTCGCGCTTGGTCGTCATTGGCGGGGGATACGTCGGGCTGGAAGTCGCCGCCTCCGCGATCGCGCTGGGCGCGAAGGTCACCTTGCTCGAAGCACAGCCACGGGTGCTCGCGCGCGTCGCCGGGCCTGCGCTGTCGGCGTTCTATGAAGCCGTGCACCGCGAGGCCGGAGTGGACGTGCGCACCGGAGTCTCGCTGCGCAAGATTCAAATTGGAAAGGGCCTGGTTGCTGGCATCGAATGCGAAGACGGCGAGAGCTTTGCGGCCGATACGGTGGTCGCAGGCCTTGGCATGCTCGTGAACGACGAGGCGGCCCGCGCCGCAGGGCTTGCGACCGATGCCGGCCTCGAGGTCGATGCCCACTCGTGCACGCGCGATCCGGACATCGTGGCCGCCGGCGACTGCACCGTGCACCACAGCGCCCCGTATGGACGAATGATTCGCCTGGAATCCGTGCCCAATGCGCTTGAACAAGCACGCGCCGCCGCCGCCTGGCTGTGCGGCAAGCCGAAAGCGAACCACGCGGTGCCGTGGTTCTGGTCCGACCAATACGACCTGAAGCTGCAGATGGTGGGCTTGTCGCAGGGGTATGACCGCTGCGTGCTGCGAGGTGACCCGGCCACGCGCAGCTTCTGCGCGTTCTACTTGCAGGGTGACCGTTTGCTCGCGGTGGATGCTGTCAACCGCCCGCATGATTTCATGCTCGCGAAGCGCGCACTGGCGAAGCCGTTCGAGCTGCCCGCCGCCGCCGACCTGACGGATGAGTCACGTCCGCTCAAGGGGATGCTCGCAGTGGCGACCGCCGGCGCCGTTGCGGGTATCTCCTAGAAAGGCATGCGTCATGGACGGCCATAATTCGGCACATTAGAAGACCGACGCGACGGTCTAATTATAAGCAAGGCGCAGAGATCCCGATGGTTTCAGCATTCGTTCCACCGACGGCGGCTCCGCTAGCGCTCGCGGTGCACAACATCCAGATCGTCTATGGCGGCGCGATCGAGGCCGTGCGCGACGTGTCACTCGAAGTGCGTCCCGGTCAGATCGTCGCGTTGCTCGGCTCCAACGGCGCAGGCAAATCGACAGTCCTCAAGGCGGTGTCGGGCGTGCTCGATGCAGAGGACGGAGTCATCGAGAAAGGTTCGATCCTCCTTCACGGCGAGGCCATCGAGCGTGAGCCGGCACCGCGCATCGTGCGCCGCGGAATGGTGCAGGTGCCCGAGGGCCGCAGGCTGTTCGGTACGCTGACGGTGGACGAGAATCTTGTCGCCGGCGCGCACCTGCAAAGCGGTGCCGAGATGGCCAGGGGCCGAGACTACGTCTATTCGCTGTTCCCGCGCCTGGCCGACCGGCGCAGGCAGGTCGCGGGCTATCTCTCCGGCGGAGAGCAGCAGATGGTGGCGATCGGCCGCGCGCTCATGAGTCGCCCGAAAGTGCTGGCGCTGGACGAACCTTCGCTCGGCCTCGCCCCGCTCATCGTGAGCGAGATCTTCTCGTGCATTGCGAAGCTTCGCGAGACGAACGGCCTCACCATCCTCTTGGTCGAGCAGAACGCGAGCCGGGCGCTCGCCATCGCGGATTACGCCTACATCATGGAAAACGGCCGCGTGGTGCTCGACGGCACCAGCGAGCAGTTGCGCAGCAATGCCGACGTGCGCGAGTTCTACCTGGGCATCTCGTCGCAGCCGGGCCGCACCAGCATGAAGGACGTGAAGCACTACAAGCGCCGCAAGAGGTGGCTGTCATGAGCGCGCAGTCCAAGATCGCCCCGGTGCTCGACGTGCGCGCCATCTCCAAGCGCTTCGGTGGCGTGAAGGCCGTGAGCAACGTGAGCCTCACCGTCATGCCCGGCGAGATCGTGAGCCTCATCGGGCCGAACGGTGCGGGCAAGACGACAACCTTCAACCTCATCAGCGGCGTGCTGCCGCCCAGCGAGGGGCAGATCTTCCTGCACGGTAAGGACACGGCGGGCCTGAAGTCGAGTGACTTCGCCCGCGCCGGCATCGGCCGCACCTTCCAGAATCTCGCGCTGTTTCGTCAGGGCACCGTCGTCGAGAACCTGCTGGTGGGGCGCCACATCCACTTCAACTACTCCTTGCTCGAAGCGCTCGCGTTCTGGGGCCGGCCGCGGCGGGAAGAGATTGCCGCACGCGAGAAGGTGGAGCGGGTCATCGAGTTCCTGGAGATCGAGGAATTGCGCGACAAGCCCGTGTCGCAGCTTGCGTACGGGCAGCAAAAGCGGGTCGAGCTCGGCCGTGCGCTCGCGTGCGAGCCGAGCTTGTTGCTGCTCGATGAAATCGTCGCAGGCATGAACCGCGAAGAGAAGGAAGACATTGCGCGCTTCACGCTGGACATTCGCGACGAGTTCGGCATCGCGGTGCTGATGATCGAACATGACATGCAGGTGGTGATGGACCTCTCCGATCGGGTCTATGTGCTGGACTTCGGCCAGCTGATTGCCCAGGGCACACCGGCTCAAGTCGCGGCCGATCCCTTGGTGCTCGCGGCTTACCTGGGCGAGGAGGCCGGCCATGCTTGATCACGCCGCCTTGCTCAAGGGCGAAGCAACGCTGCCGGGCCTGCTGCGCGTGCGCGCCCTGGAACGCGGTGGCGCGGTCGCGCTGCGCGAAAAGGCATACGGCATCTGGCGCGGCCGCACCTGGGCGGAATACTGGCGCGACGCGCGCCGCGTCGCGCTCGGGCTGTGGAAGATGGGCCTGCAGAAGGGCGACCGCATCATCATCGCGGCGGAGGACCTGCCGCAGTGGTTCTACGCCGATCTCGGCGCGCAGATGGTCGGCGTGCAGGTGGTGGGCATCTACCCGACCAACCCGTGGGCCGAGGTGCAGTACATCGCCGCGCATTGCCAGGCCAAGGTAGCAATCACCGGGGACCAGGAGCAGACCGACAAGGTGCTCGATGCGATGACGCAGGGCAAGGGGCTGCCGCACCTCGAACACATCTTCTGCGTCGACATGAAGGGCCTGCGCCGCTACGCCAAAGGCCAGCCCGACAGCTTCGAGCAGTTGCTGGCGCTGGGCGACCGGCTCATCGCTGAGGATCCGCAGGCCGAGTTGCGGCTCGACGCAGCCATCGACTCGCTGGTGCCCGACGACATCAACATCCTCGTGTACACGTCCGGCACCACCGGCCCACCCAAGGGGGCGATGCTGACGCACCGCAACTTCGTGTTCGGCGCCTACGCCTATGCGACCGCGCGCCAGATGCAGGGCAAACCCTTCGAGTCGGTGTGCTACCTGCCGCTGTGCCACGTCGCGGAGCGGACGTACTCCACGGTGCTGCACCTGCTCACGGGCGGCTGCGTCAACTTCGCGGAATCGATCGACACGGTAGCGACCAATATCCGCGAGATCGCTCCAACGTTTTTCCTGGGCGTGCCGCGCATCTGGGAGAAGCTGCAGCAGCACTTCGAGTTCCGCATGAAGGACAGCGGCTTCATCCAGCGTGCCATCTACCGCGCCGGCATGAAGCGCGGCCGCGTCCTGTCGGACCGGCGTGCCGTGCACGGCAAGCTCACCGCGCTGAGCGACCGCGCGGAGTTCGCGTTCTGGTATGCGATCCTCTTTCGCAACATGCAGCGGCACATGGGGCTGAACCGCTCGCACACCCGCATGTGCGGCGGGGCATCCGTGTCGCCCGAAACGCTGCGCTTCTTCGACATCATCGGCCTGCCGGTGGGGCAGGGTTACGGCCTGACGGAGTCGGGGGGCCTTGCCTTCGTGCAGGTGCCGGGCCGGCCGTTCGTGCAAGGCAGCTGCGGCCCGGCGATGCCAGGCGTGGAGTGGAAGGTCGCGGAAGACGGCGAAGTGATGGTGCGGTCGCCCGGTGTGTTCCACGGCTATCTCTTCGATGACAAAGGCACGGCCGACATCCTGCAGGAAGGTGGCTGGCTCGCCACGGGGGACATCGTCGAGGTGCGCGGTGGCGACGAGATCGCGGTCGTGGACCGCAAGAAGGCGATCATCATCACGAGCGGCGGCAAGAACATCGCTCCCTCGGAGATCGAGAACGCGCTGAAGGACAGTCCCTTCGTGCGCGAGGCCATCGTGGTCGGCGAGGGCAAGAAGTTCCTCGGCGGGCTCATCCAGATCGATTTCGACAGCGTGGGCCGCTGGGCCGCCGAGCGCGACCTGCAATACACGACCTTCAAATCGCTCACGCAGATGCGTGAGGTCAACGACCTGGTCCAGGGCGTGGTGGACGAAGTGAACTCCCGCTTTGCCCGTGTCGAGAACATCCGCAAGTTCGTGCTGCTCGAAAAAGAACTGGACCACGACGACGGCGAACTGACCGCGACGCAGAAGGTGCGCCGCGGCCTCATCGGCAAGAAGTTCGCGCGCGAGCTCGACCTGATCTACGGAGCGAGCTGACATCATGGGTTACTACATTGAAGACTTCCTCGTGGGCGAGACGTTCGTCAGCCCGGGCCGCACCATCACCGAAACCGACCTGGTGATGTTCGCGGCCCTGTCCTGGGACACCAACCCCGCGCACACGGACGAAGAGCACTCTAAGCAAAGTCCTTTCGGCAAGCGCATCGCGCACGGCGCGCTGTCCCTCTCGTATGCGACCGGCCTGCTGGCCAGGAGCGGCCGAATGGACGAGACGGCTATCGCCTTCCTTTCGATCGAGCGCTGGGAGTTCAAGGGGCCGGTGTGCGTGGGTGACACAATTCGCCTCCACACGACCACCGTCGAAGCCCATGCGAGCCGCACCAAGCCCGACCGGGGTGCGTGGAAGGGTGACCTGAAGATCATCAACCAGCATGGCGACATCTGCCAGCAGGGCATCTTCACGATCATGATGAAGGCGCGCGGGAAGGCGAAGTCGTGATGAGCGATCCTGCCTTCCAACTGCTCGGCGAGCCGGACGAGTGGACCCTCTCTCGCGTGCTGCGCCGTCGGGCCGCGCGGCATGGCGATCGGCTCTTCGTGCGCTTTGGTGACGGCGTCGAGCTGAGCTTCGCGGGTTACGACGCACAGTGCGACCGCTTGGCGCGCGCGCTTCGTGCTGCCGGCCTGCAAGCCGGCGATCGGGTGATGTGCATGCTGCGCAACCGCGCGGAATTCCTGGTGCTGGCGATTGCCTGCGGTCGCGCGGGCGCGGTGTTCGTGCCGGTCAACACCGAGTTGAAGGGCTTCTCGCTGCAGCACCAACTGCACAACTGCGGGCCGCGAATGCTCGTGCTGGAGGCGGACCTGGTCGCGCACTTCGACGGTGTGCCCGCGCCGCCGGCGCTGCCGTCGCATGTCGTCGTGATCGGTGATTCACCTGCCCGATTGCCCGGGGCCCTGGGCAGCAATGGCCCGTTGTCTTTCGAATCGCTGTGCGCACTGGCCGATGACGCCGTCGCGCTGCACGAGCCCGCTGCCCACGAGCTGGGTTGCATCATGTACACGTCGGGCACCACCGGTCCTGCCAAGGGCGTGCTGATGCCGCATGCGCACCTTGCGCTTTTTGCCGTGCCGTCGCCGGGGCTGGCGCTGGCCGAGGGCGACACCTACTACGTGTGCATGCCGCTCTTCCACGCCAACGCGCTCTTCGTGCAGGTGCTCGCGGCGCTGGTGAGCGGCGCGCAGGTGCACTGCGTGCAACGTTTCAGTCCTAATCGCTGGCTGGCCGAGATCCGCGCCTGCGGCGCGACGATCACCAACTCGCTGGGCATCATGACCGAGATGCTGTTCAAGTCACCCACGAGCGCTGATGATGCGGACAGCTCGCTCACGCGCGTGCTGGCGGTGCCGGTCGCTGACTGGATCGGCGATTTCGGCAGGCGCTTTGGCGTGCGTGTGTTCCAGGGCTACGGCATGACGGAGTGCAACATGCCGGTTTACGCCACCGAGTCCGATCCTTGTGTCCCGGGATGCTGCGGCACGATTCGATCAGAGTTGTTTGAAGTGGCGATCCTCGATCCGGAAAGTGACTTGAGATTGCCGGACGGGCAGACGGGCGAGGTGTGCGTTCGCCCGCGCATCGCCAATGCGTTCATGCAAGGCTACTTCGAAATGCCGGGCAAGACGGTCGAAGCCGTTCGCAACCTGTGGTTCCACACCGGAGACGCGGGACGCGTCGAAGGAGGCTCGCGCCTGTTCTTCGCCGATCGCATCAAGGACCGCATCCGCCGCCGCGGCGAGAACGTGTCGGCCTTCGAGATCGAACAGGTACTGGGCATGTTGCCGGGTGTGGCCGAGAGCGCGGTGGTCGGCATCCATGTCGGCGACGCGGGCGCCGAGCAGGAGATAAAGGCCTGCATCGTACTGGTGCCCGGCGCGCAGCTCACGCACGCGCAATTACTGGGACATTGCATCGCCAACGTGCCGCGCTTCGCGGTCCCACGCTTCTTCGAATTCATCCCCGAGCTGCCGCGCACGCCGAGCAACAAGGTGCAAAAGCACCTCTTGCGCTCGGCCGGTGCCGGCCCGGGCTGCTGGGACCGGGAGGCCGAAGGCCACAGCGCACGCGACGAGCCCAAGCCCGCCACTCAGGTAGCCGCCGCATGATTCGCGCGATCACCGAAGTCGGCGTGGCCGTTCATGACTTGGATGCCGCCACGCGCCTGCTCGTCCAGCGCCTGGGCGCAGTGCCGGGGCCGGTGCAACGTTTCGATCTCTACGGCATGGCGTTCTGCATGTGCCGCGTAGGCAATGTCGACTTCGAATTGATGGCGCCTACGAACGACGAAGGCGTGATCGCGCGCTTCCTCTCGCGCCATGGCGAAGGCATCCACCACATCGGGTTCGCCGTCGATGATGTCGCTGCGACGCAGCGGGAGCTGGGTGCGCAGGGTCTGGGCTTCGTCGACGCAAAGCCGCGCACCGCCCGCTTCCTGATGAAGGACTTTGGCGGCAAAGGCTTCGACACTGAATGCGACTTCGCCTTCACCCAACCCAAGTCGCTTTTGAACATGCTGGTTGAATTCATCGAATACCCACCCGGCTACGAGCTGGGGAAGGCGGTGCCGTGAACTACTTCATCGAACTGGTGGTCTCTGGCCTGGCCGTGGGTGCCATCTACGGTCTGGTTGCGATGAGCTTCGCAGTCATCTTCAAGGCAACCGGCATCGTCAACTTCGCCCAGGGCGAGATCGGCATGCTCACGGCTTACACCACCTGGTCGCTGGCCACCACGCTGGGGACTGGCGCGGTGTTCACCGTGCTGCTGTCCATCATCGTCGGCGCGGTGATCGGTCTGCTGTGCGAGCGCCTGATCATGCGGCCGATGCTGGGCGAGCCGGTGCTGTCCGTCGTGCTCGTTACGGTGGGCCTGGCGGTCGTGCTGCGATCCATGGTCACCATGATCTGGGATGCATCGCCGCACAAGTTCGAAGTGGCGCGCGCGGACGAGATCCTCCAGATCGGCGGCATCGGCATGCGGGTGAGCCAGGTCGGTGTGATCGCGGTATTGCTCCTCGCACTGGCCGCCTTCTGGTTCTTCCTGCGGCGCAGCCGCTTCGGTGTGGCAATGCGCGCGGTCGCGGCCGACGAAAAGACTGCACGCCTGATGGGCGTGTCGACGGCGCGGGTGCAGGCAGTCGCCTGGGCCAGCGCCTCCGCGCTGGCCGGACTCGCCGGTGCCTTCTTTGCGGTGATCTACGGGCTTGCGCCCACGGTATTCGAACTGGGGCTGAAGGCCTTCCCCGCGACGGTGCTGGGCGGCTTCGACTCCATCCTGGGCTCCGGCGGCAGCGGCGTGTTCATCGGCGTGCTGGAGAACCTGGTGGGCGGCTACCTGTCAAGCACGCTCAAGGAGATCTCCGGGTTCATGCTGATCCTGGTCGTCCTCATGGTGCGGCCGTTTGGGCTGTTCGGTGAAAAACGGATCGAGAGGGTCTGATGAGAAGTGGCTTCTTCAAGCAGCGCTACGCTGACCTGATCGTCCTCACGGACTCTCTCACGGTGAAGGCGTGGATCGGCGTGTTGCTCATCGCACTCGCCGGCGCGCCCCTGGTGTTCGGCAGCTACATGCTGTCGCACCTGACGGTGATCCTGTTCACCCTGGTAGGCGTGCTGGGCCTGACGGTGCTCACCGGCTTCACGGGGCTGATCTCGCTCGGACATGTGGGCTTCCTGATGCTGGGCGCGTACAGCTACGCGGTCGGCGTCACACGCCTGGGGCTGCCGCCGGAGCTGGCACTGGTGATGGCGGCGGTCGTGCCGGCCCTGTGCGGGCTGGTGGTGGGCATTCCGTCACTGCGATTGCACGGCTTGTACCTTGCCATCACCACGCTGGCTTTCAGCTACATCGTGAGCGCGGTGATCCTCGCGGGCGGCAAGTTCACCGGTGCGGGCCGAGGCATCTCCATCACACGCCCGGTGATGCTGGGGATCGACCTCTCAAGCGACCGCGCCTACTACTGGTTCTGCCTCGCGATGTGCGCGCTCGCGGTCCTCATCACGCTCAACGTACGGCGCTCGTACTTCGGGCGCGCGCTGGTGGCCATCCGCGACAACGACATCGCGGCACGAACCATGGGCATCAGCCTGGTCCGCTTCAAGCTGCTCGCCTTCCTGCTCAGCGCCGCGTTGACGGGTGTGGCCGGTGCGATGATGGGCATGTACCTTGGCATCGTCAGCGTGGAGAGTTTTCCATTCCTGCTGAGCATCGAGGCGCTCGCCATCGTCATCGTCGGCGGGCTCGGCTCGGTGCTCGGCGCCGTGTTTGGCACGATCTTCATCCTCTCGCTGCCGGATCTCGTGAGTGGCGCGATGTCGATGCTCAGCGGCCGCGTGCAGGACCTCATGACCACAAGCGCGCACGAAATCCGAAGCATGCTCTACGGGCTCGCGATCATCGCTTTCCTGCGTTTCGATCCGCGCGGCCTGCGCGGCATTTGGCACGACGTCCGCCACGCCTGGGTCCACTGGCCCCAGCGCTATTGATTGATTTCCAACCAAAAGGAGTTCAGCATGAACAGGAGACTTACCCTTCGCACCGCCTTGGTCCTGGCGGCCGTTTGCGCCGCATGGCCGGCGGCCGCCCAGCAGGGTGTGACCGACACCGAGATCGTCCTGGGCGACATCCTTCCGCTCACCGGCCCCCCGGCGCTGCTGGGTGTCGCGCACAACCTGGGCGTGAAGATCGCGGTCGCGGAAGCCAATGCCGCCGGCGGCGTCAACGGCCGCAAGTTGCGACTGATATCCGAGGACGACGGGTACATCCCGTCGCGCACCGTGCAGGGTGTGCGCAAGCTACTCACCAGCGACAAGGTGTTCGCGCTGACGTCGCTTTCCGGCACGGCGCAGGGCCAGGCAGCGTTGCCCATCGTCAAGCAGGCAGGCATCCCGACCATCGCGCCCATCAGCCTGTTCGAGGAGCTCTACAAACCGGTGAGCAAGAACGTCTTCGCGATCGGCGGCGACCACGAGGCCGCGACGGCCGCGCTGGTCTCCAAGGTCGCGGACAAGTTCCCCGGCAAGACCTGGGCGCTGATCTCGCAAGACGATGACTACGGCGAACTGGTGCGCCAAGGCTTCGAGAAAGCGATGAAGGACAAGAAGTTCACGATGGTTTCCGCCCAGGTCTACAAGAAGGGCCAGTCGGACTTTTCGTCGGAAATCCTGAAGGTCAAGCAGTCCGGCGCTGAAGTCCTGATGGCCGGCGGTGTGCTGGGCGAGAACGTCGCCATGGCGAAGGAACTCGAGCGCATCGGCTACAAGATCCCGATGG
>Ga0070667_100001526_pt1 | contig 20725 bp, 15 predicted proteins | sample KBSS33metaG_FD_64659 | JGI IMG/M metagenome (GOLD analysis project Ga0070667, IMG submission 64659) | Switchgrass rhizosphere microbial communities from Kellogg Biological Station, Michigan, USA - KBS S3-3 metaG | ecosystem: Host-associated > Plants > Roots > Rhizosphere > Soil ... | reverse complement strand
ATTGCTGATTATGGGATCTTGAGATTTTGGGATTTCTTGCACGAACCATTTTCATTTTGTGCATCATTATAGCCGGGCTAAGGCAATCTCCAAATCCCGCAATCTCCAAATCAGCAATTCTTCCCCGTATATTTGTTGATTAAACTTCCATGTTATGGCCAGTGCAGCGCTCGGTAAAGTATATCTTATCCCTTCTTTTATTGACGAAGAGAGCCCGCAAACCATACCTTCCTATGTACTTGAAGCGGTACAGGCCTGCAATGTTTTTTTTGTAGAGAACGAACGCAGCGCACGGCGTTACCTTAAACGGTTGTGGAAGGACATGGTGATTGATGCGTATGAATGGCATACCATTCACAAAGCAGAACAGGAAGTGAAAGAAGTTTTTAAAAAATCATTACAGCGCGGTGTTACCATTGGCATCATCAGCGAAGCAGGCTGTCCCGGTGTGGCAGATCCCGGGCAGGTACTGGTGGACGTCGCCCATGCCCTGGGCGCAAGTGTACAACCGCTGGTAGGACCAAGCTCCATTCTGCTGGCATTGATGGCCAGTGGCATGAACGGTCAAAGTTTCCAGTTCAGCGGTTATCTTCCGATTGATACGGCAGAACGGATAAAGGCATTAAAAGATCTGGAAATGGAATCGGCAAAAAAGAATTGCACGCAGATTTTTATAGAAACCCCTTACCGGAACAACCAGTTAACGGAAAGCATCTGCAAAACACTTAAACCAACTACGCGTCTTTGTATTGCGGCCGATATTACCGGTGCCGGCGAGTACATTAAAACAAAAACCATTGCCGACTGGAAAAACAAACTCCCGGATATCCATAAACGCCCCGCGATTTTTTTGCTGCAGGCGTAAACGATGTGGAACCTGGGAAATGTGAAAAATATATCCTGGTCGCATTCAATAACACGAGGGCGCTGATATCTTTTGGTGCTAAGGTTCAGTCGTCATCTTATCTACAATGTATTCACTATCCCCGCGCCATGGAATGCTTGCATTTTTTTGCTGGTAATGTAAGGTAACTTTATGCCCCTCGTAATTCATCATTTTGGCGGCCAGCGAATCATCTGCTACAGAAAAGTAAAATTTTTCCGAGGCGAGGCCAACGCCGGCGGTGGATTGAATACTGCTAAGCACAAGTTCCCCTTCGTAAGTTTTAAAAAGATTACCCTTGTGAGAAAATTTCTGTAGCAAGCCAGTACGGTTTCCCTCGCTATAGGTATAGTAATAGTGCCAATAAAAAAAGCCTGCAAGAAATAAGACGATAATTATTGTACTGATACCCAAAAACTTTTTCATGCTTTTTGTTTCTTTTGATGACGAATCAAAGCCCGTATTTATCTACCAGGTAAATCAGTGCGGCCATATTAATGGCACCCAGTTCCAGCTCACGCTTGTTTACATTTTCGAGCACATCATTGCGGGCATGGTGCACATCGAAATAGCGGTTGCCATCGGGAAACAATTCTCCCACAGGTGTCTTTAATTGCTCCTGCAGTGGTTCAATGTCTGATCCGCCACCGCCTTTTACTAACTGGGAAATACCATAGGGAACAAATAATGGCGTCCATACCTGCATTTTTTGAAGCTGTTCTGCACTTACCCCCAGGCTAAAAGCCCTTGGTGTAAAACCGCCTGCATCGCTCTCCAGTGCAAACACATGTTTTTCGCCTTTGTTCTTTGCGGCAGTTGCATAAGCCTGCCCACCGCGGCCGCCATTTTCTTCGTTGGCAAACAATACCACACGTATGCTATGTTTTGGCTGGTAGCCAACTACCTTGAACGCTCTTAATATTTCAATGGCATGTACACAGCCGGCCCCATCATCTGTTGCGCCTTCTGCCGGATCCCAACTGTCGAGGTGGCCACCCACCGTTATAAATTCATTGGGAAATTGAGTGCCGGTAATTTCAGCAATTACATTGTGCCCGATGGTGTCTGGCAGGAAATGCGCGTTTGATTTATAGAACAGTTCTATATTTTTCCCCTGTTTCAACAAGGTACCCAGTTTATCAGCGTCACGTAAACCCATAGCCGCACACGGAATTTTAGTATACGCCGTATCATATTGCGTGGCACCGGTATGCGGGTTATTGTCTGTTGAACCCGACATGGACCTTACCACCACGGCGATAGCGCCATATTTTGCAGCCCGGCTGGGGCCTGTACGGCGGTAGACACCTGCATCAATATAAGCCATGAAAGGCTGCAGCAGTTTTTCATTGAATGGATAATTAAAAAATACAATCTTACCCTTTATATTGTCTTTCTGTCTTTCCAGGTCATCAAAATTATTACAGTACACTACAGCGGCCTTAACGCCATTTTTACCAGTGCCCTCAGAATTACCCAGCGCCAGCACATCGAGCCCAACCTTTACGGCTTTACCAGACGCATCCCGGTAGCTGTACCAGGCCTCATCTTTTCCTGCTCTTACCCAATGCGGTACCATGCATTGCTGCAAATAAACATTGTCGGCGCCGGCAGCCTTGAGTGTATTGAGCCCCCATTGTTCTGCTTTTACCATCTGCGGACTGCCGGACAACCTACCACCCACCGTTTTACATAAAACCCGCAGGTTATCATAAATTTTGCCGCTGCTCAGCACCTCATCTGAAAGTTTCGAGATAAACAAAGAATCTTCTGACTGGGCCACCATGGCGGTACAGGAGCATAGCAGCATACTAAAAGCAATTAGCCAACGCATACAAATAAATTTTGCTAAAGATAAGGTAAACAAACATGCACTAAACTGGTTAATGCAGTATGCTGTTTCAAAACCTTGCCACTTTAAAGGTTGTTGATCGTGGCAATACCCGGTGCAGCAGTAAACAATCATCCGGTAAACCCGTTAATGCAGTGGTTACAGTCAAGACATGAATTTCAGTTACCTTCGAGCACATTTTTAAAAATAATATTGCCATCATGCGTATAGGAATTGTTTGTTATCCAACTTTTGGTGGTAGTGGCGTACTGGCAACTGAACTGGGGAAAGCACTGGCCGATAAAAATCACCAGGTTCATTTTATCACCTATCAGCAACCGGTACGGTTAAGTGAATTCAACGCCAATATATTTTACCATGAAGTGCGGGTACCCACCTACCCTTTATTCGATTACCCCCCCTATGAAACAGCGCTGGCAAGCACTATGGTAGACGTAATTGCCAACAACAACCTTGACCTGCTGCACGTGCACTACGCCATTCCGCATGCTTCTGCGGCATATATGGCCAAACAGATTTTACGTAAGCAGGGAAAAAATATTCCGGTAATCACTACCCTGCATGGCACAGATATTACATTGGTGGGAAAAGATAAAACCTATGCGCCGGTGGTAACTTTTTCTATTAATGAAAGCGATGCCATTACCGCTGTATCTCATAACCTGCGCGATGAAACTTACCGTTCCTTCAAGATAGAAAAGGAAATTGAAGTGATCCACAACTTTGTGGACGTACAACGTTTTCAGAAAAAACCGATTGATGCATTCAGGCGCGTGATTGCACCCGGGGGCGAACGCATCATTTTACACGCGTCCAATTTCAGGAAAGTAAAACGGGTGATGGACGTAGTAAAAATTTTTGCGATTGTAAACTCGGCCATCCCTACCAAATTATTATTTGTAGGCGATGGGCCGGAGCGACCAGCAGCTGAAAGCCTGGCCCGTGAACTTGGGGTGGCCGCTGATATCCGTTTTGTGGGCAAGCAGGAACAAATGGAAGAAATACTGGCCGTGGGTGACCTTTTTTTACTGACTTCCGATTATGAAAGCTTTGGACTGGCAGCACTGGAAGCCATGGCAGCCGGCGTGCCGGTTATCAGCACCAATGCCGGTGGCTTGCCAGAAATTAATATTGATGGTGAAACAGGTTATCTAAGCAATGTGGGCAACGTAGATGAAATGGCCAAGCACGCCATGCATATTTTAAAAGATGATACCACCCTCCGGCAATTCAAACAAAAGGCCGGCGATCATGCGAAATTATTCGATATCCATAATATCATTCCGCAGTATGAAAGATTGTATAACCGGTTTTGTAAATGTATTTAGGAAGCTGTTAGACATTAGCTGCGGTCACTAAATCCAGACCCGCATACCTAAAATAAAAGTATTGGGCTACCTGTTTGGCCGCAGCCACAATTCAGGATCAAAGCTTTTATTGGCATCGTTAGAAATCCCTAATTCAAGTTCTCCTATATTATCTTCCTTCTCCGCCACTCTACCTAAGACTTGCCCAATTTTCACTTCTTGGCCTTTTGTTACACTTACAGAAGACAGGTTACTATAAGTGGTAAAATATTTTCCATGCCGCACAATGACCGCCTGTACATCGCCGATATAGGTTACCAGCGCTACCTGCCCGTCAAAAATAACCTTCACCGATTTTCCGGCCTCTGTTTCAAATGTCAAAAATTTATTGTCGGTATGCAAATTTGTCCCTGGAATAGTTTGTGGTCCAAATCGCATTGATATTTTGCCTGCTTCCAACGGCCATGGTAAAATATGCCTGCTTTTTTCAAAACTGGCCGAAGCTATTTTTATAGTGGGATCATCATCCAAAGTGCGAAATTCAGGCTTGGCCACTTTCCTTTCAGCAGTGACCGGCTTGTTTGCAGCAGTTGCGGCGGCAGCATTGTTTTTTGCCGCTATCTCGGCGTTCTTCTTAGCCTCAGCTATGGCCGCGGCTTTTGCACGGTTAATCGCCACCGTAATAGCGTTGGATATTTTTAGATCCTGCCTTTTTTTATCCGCAAACTCCTTCATCAATTCTTTCTCCCTCGCTTTCAGTTTGTTCACCACTTCGTCTTTCTCGCGTTTCTCATCCTCCAGTTTTTCTTTTACCTTGTCTTCTTCTTTCAGCACCAGGCTTTTTTGCTCGCGACTCTGGTTCAGGCTGGCAATCTTACCCTGTATCTGGTCCTGCGTACGTACAATGTTACTAGCCTGTTCTTCACGGTAAGCCCGGTAAGATTTTAAATAAGAAACCCGTTTCAGCGCATCGTTAAAACTGGAAGCAGAAAAAATGAAATTTAAGAAATCATAGTTGCTGCGGTTCTTGTATGAATACACAACGCTTTTACCATATTGCAGCTTCAGCGTGTCCAGTTCTTTTTTCAGCTTGGTAATATCCCGCCAGCCCTGGTTGATATCGCCTTCAATAAGATTCATCTGCTGATTGATGACATTTATTTCTCTTTGCCTGAGCTGGAGTCTTTTCTGCACGGCATTGAGCTGGACCAGGGATGCTTTTTTGTTGCGCTTGGTTTCGTCCAGTGATCGTTTTACATCATCTATTTCTTTCTGTATGGCAGCACGTTCCTTTTCCAGTTCCGCTTTGCCGGGCTGCTGGGCAGCTACCATCATGCTGATGCATAGTACAAGCGCAGAAAGACAGATTTTACGCATAAACGGTTTTTATTGGGTAAATAAAAAAGGCAGAATAAAAGGATACAACGGACTGTTCAAAAATATAGTATACAACGTTTACTGCCGCTTAAAATTTTTCGGGATATTAAAGGGGTAGCTTAATGTTTCGTTAAAGCTGTACTGCTTGAAGTTCATGTCCACATCCAGTTTGCTTTTTTCTGATACCGATACCCTTCTTTCCGTTGCAAATTTTATCCCGTTTGTATTTTCATAACCACTATAGGTGAGATCGGCGGTACGGTTGCGAAGCGGGTCTGCATCATCCAGTTTACTATGCTGCAGCAAATAATCACCACTGGTAATTGATAACAGGTGCTTGAACAACGGGCCCACATTCATCAGCGTTATAGATTGTTCGTTTTTTTTATACGACACTACATTGCTGTCGAGATAGATCGGGTTGCCCAGCAACAGGTCCTGCAGGGTAAAAAAATCAAAAGGCAGATCCACCAGGTCCTTCAGGTAATTGACAGAGCGAAACTGAACTATCTTATCTCTCCTGTTTAATACTTTCACACTGTCTGGCGTTATCAACACCCTTAACGCTTCATAACTGAAAATGGTGGCATTAACAGATATCCAGATAACGCTGTCCTTCTGCATGCGAATAAAAACAGTCAGCTCCGGTTGTTCGCCTTCTTTATCGCGGTAATTGACTTTCATTTTTGCAGAAAAGGTTTTGAAGCTCGTTATACGGTTGCTGTTCAGCTTTTTCAGCAGATCCTGTATCACCATTACAGAATCTGCATGTGCATTGTCAACAATGATCATCTGTGTGGTATCCGTCTTCGTTTTGGTAATAGCGATCTGTATTTTTTTTGCCGATTTGCAGCTGGCCGCTGATGCAACAACGGCCAGTATGAATATGCTTGTAAGAATTTTCATGGTGGTTTTATTTTCCGGTATGGCCAAATCCTCCCTGGTTACGCTCAGTTGCTTCAATTTCTGTTACAAGTTCCCAGCCAACCTGCTCCGCTTTGCCAATGATCATCTGGGCGATGCGGTCGCCCGGCTGTATCGTATGCGGTTCATTTGAAAGGTTGATCAGTATGATTTTAATCTCACCCCGGTAATCTGCATCAATGGTGCCGGGGGAATTAAGACAGGTTAGTCCATGTTTTATCGCCAGGCCGCTGCGGGGTCTCACCTGCGCCTCGTAACCCTGGGGCAGTTCCATAAACAGGCCGGTAGGTATTAACTGGCGTTCCAGTGATTGTAAGGTTACCGGTGCATGAATGTTTGCCATCAAATCCATACCTGCCGAACCCGCAGTTGCATAAGAAGGCAGTGGATTGGAAGAGGTATTAATTATTTTTATGAGTATGGGCATGGGTGCAAATGTAGGAAAAGAGATTTTTGAATAGCGGAATTTTGAGATTTCGGGATTTGCCGTAGCCAATAGAATCCTACATCACTCAATCCAAAAATGATTTTTGATTGGAAAATTTTGGAATCCCGGAATTTACTGAGCATATCATAGCTAACGAAATCCCAAAATCACTCAATCTCAAAATCAGCAATATCCTCACATTTTCTTCAGCAGCACGCTAGCATACGCCATCAGCCCTTCTTCTCTTCCGGCAAAACCCATTTTTTCGGTAGTGGTGGCCTTAACAGATACATCGTCGGCACTAACCTCAAGTATGGCAGCAATGGTCTTTCTCATTTCGGTTGAATACTTTTTAATTTTGGGTTCTTCCAGGCAAATGCTGCTGTCTACATTTACCACGCGATATCCTTTATCGCTTATCAGTTGAAGGCAACGGCCTAATAATATTTTGCTGTCAATGTTTTTATAGCTATCATCGGTATTGGGGAAATGCATACCGATATCGCCCAGTGCCAGTGCACCCAGTAAGGCATCACAGATAGCATGCAGCAATACATCGGCATCACTATGCCCCAGTGAACCTTTGTGGTGGGGAATTTTGATGCCCCCGATCCACAATTCCCTGCCTTCAGCCAGTTGGTGAAAATCTATACCGAAGCCGATCCTGTATGACATAATAAAAAAAATTTATGATTGCGGAATTAAGAGATTTTGTGATTGCTTCAACGCAGATTTTGCCCCAGGGCTTTCATTTCACGCGAAGACAGCAAAGGAAAAGAAAAAGACGCAAAGAAAATCGCGAACGGTTGGGTTGCCCTCTTTGGGTGGCTCAACCTCGAGCTGTTTAAAAATTGAATTCTCTTTTGTCTGTTTGCGGTTGGTGATCACATAACACGGTCGCAAATAGACTGGGCCGCTCAAAGAGGGCGAACCAGTCGAATAAAAAAAGCGCCCCGGTTGAGAGCGCTTACACTATTTATAAAGTATAGATTATTTGTTGCTGCCGTTGGTCTCACTGTCAAGATCAAACAACAAACTGAAGCGAAGCGTGCTCGACAATGGGTTTTGGTTGATGCCACTTCCCGAAGGAATGATATACGATACATTCAAACCAAATACATTGTATTTAAGACCGGCGCCCAGCGTAAAATATTTACGGTTACCTTTTAGTTTGTCCTCATAAAAATAACCGCCCCGCAGTGAAAATTGGTCCTGGTAGGTGTACTCAAGGCCACCCGATAGTTGAAATTCCTTTAATGTTTCAGAAAAACCGCCTGGTGCGCTGAAAGAGCTGAACCAGCCGTTGATAGAGCTTTTGCTGCGGTAAGATGCCTGTGCGGCAGAATCAGTTGAAAAATCATTGGTAACAACAGGAGGTGTAGGCACCAGCAATTTATTAATATCCAATGCCAGGGTGATCTTATTGCTTTCGTCAAATACCCAGGTGTGCGATGCGCCCAAACCCAGGTTGGCAGGGATAAAATCTTTTTGCGTGGCATCGTTGGTATAACCAATTTTAGAACCCAGGTTCGTTAATGTAACACCGAAGTTCCATCCTTCCCCTGCTTGATTCAATCCGTGATAATAAAGCGAGATATCACCTGCCACCGCGTTACCGGCTTTATAGGTAGTACCCGAATTGCTTACGCCGCCCGAAGCAAGATTGGAATGAATATAACGGAGTGCGATACCCAGGCCTAGTTTGTCGGACAATTTACGGGTATAACCGCCATCAAAGCTAAATTCGCGCGGACGGAAATCACCGGTGATACCACCATTGTTATCTGTAAACTGGATATTACCCAGGCTAAAATAACGCAGCGATGCTGTTAAAGCCTCATTATCACTGATTTTATAGTAACCGGCTAAAGTAGCCAGGTAAACATCGTTTAATTGTAATTTTCTTAACCAGGGTGTATAAGTAAGACCGATACCGCCTTTGCTCTCATTAAAAGGCGTTTTGGCCAGGTTCCAGAAAGAGGAATTTACATCCGGCGAAGTGGCTATGCCGGTTTCTCCCATACCACCACCGCGTGCGTCCGGCGAAATACGTAAAAATGGAACAGCTGTAGTAACAACATTAATTGTTTGACCAGAAGTAGTCTGTGCCTTTAACGCAGTAGTTCCAGAAACAAGTAAAATTGATGCAATTAGTTTAAAGGTCTTATTGCTTTTCATCTAAATTAAATTTACGTACAGTTGATCCTATAAAATAATGTTTTAGTAAGTTGCTAAAGTACAGGTTTTTAAGTACATACGAGTTAGTGCCGAATCAGTTTGCCCGCTTTTACCGCTTTTTCACCACCCGCTGTGCTCAATTCCAGCTGGTATATATACAGACCAGTCGAAAGCACGGGTTCATGATCGGCTGTTCCGTTCCAGCCAACCTCACTTGAACGGGTTCCGCTACTATTTATTGTTCCTGCCAGTGTTTTCACCAGTTTACCAAATGGCGTATATATATTAATCGTCCACTGCATGTTAGCGTTGGGCCGGTTGTGTTCAAACCTGAAACTGGTAGACCCTTCAAACGGATTGGGATAGTTTAAAAGGGTAAGAATAGTAAACACATTCTTTTTTATGGTAAACCGGATACTGGTTTCGCTGCTGTTGTTTGCTGCGTCCCAGGCTTTAATCACCATTGTATGCACACCTTCTGCCAGTTCAGGCAACTGAAAACTAACCGTACCCCGCCGGTAATTGTCCAATTCTGTTTCAAAAAAACTGTTCAACACATAGGTTTGTGCCGGGTTACCGTCAATTACGGCCGTAATATCGTGGCCGATACCTTCCCCTGCAATATTGATACCGGAAGAATCAGCGAGCTGTAATAATAGCAACGGAGAAGGCTCTACCGGCGCCCCGTTCACAAAATTCCCGTTGTTCAGGTAAGCCTTGATAACCGGCCCGGTAGTATCATTGCTCACACCCTGCGATCCGCCGATTAAGAACCCGGAAAAAATTCCATTGCCATCCAGCAGCCCGTTATCGGCATAGTAATGTATGCTTCCATTCCCCAACTGGTAATTAATGTCTTTAGGAACAATTAAACTCAATTCAAAAACACCGTTTGCTATTGTCACTTTTCCTTTAAAAAGCGGGTTGGGTTGTGTCTTGAACGATTGCTGGTAGCTGTCCGCATCATTTGCACGCGTAGAAACGGTTTTTGCTTTATCAAACACCGTTGCATACAGGGTGCCGTTGAAGCCGGTTTGAACAAGGCCTGCCGCATCCGTTACATGCCCCTTAACAGTATATTTTTGCAGTGCTTTCAATGTATCAGGCACAGGGTTTACCATTTTGCCATTGATTGAATCGGTAGCCACCCGGTATCTTGGATATGCCAATGTGAGTGCGGGATCACCCAGCAAAGTAAATTTCCGGTTATTGGTAATATCTGACTGGGTTTGGTAAGTGAAATTTTTCGCCTGCTTAACCGCATCGCCCAGGCTCGGGTAGCTGCCATCGGCCCGCGGCTGAAGGGCTGCCTGAAGATAGTTGCGGTTCATAATACGGTTGCTGAAAGCAAATACCAGCCGGGTGGTAGTCATTAACGCAATAGCCCCGGTTTTTTCGCGAAGCAAAATATTTTCCCCCAATGAATGCACGGCCGGATTATCATACGGCGCAAAATCGCAGGTAGCAGTTATAAACAATGGAAGGCGATAAGGATTGTTCCAACTGTCTGCAATTTCTTTTTCCAGTACTACTTCTTCCGCCAGCCGTGTGTAACTGCCATGGCCATTATAATTCCAGAGGAGGGTGCCATTTTCAATCTGATTATTGATAGCCTGGTTTACTTCCGGGTAGCGGCTGCCGGCAGGTGTGCTGGTCTGCGTATAAGCATCCAAATAAATTTTATTCTGAACAAACAATGGGCTGATAGCGGTAGCGGCGCTGGTAATGGCTTCGGCATCGTTCAGGTGCAGGTTCTGGTCCTGGTCGTCTGCCACAAAAGTTTGTTCATTGCGCCAGGGGCCCAGGCTTTTAGGATCGGTATAGGCAAGCAGTTTATTAATATACGACTGGGCCTGCGCGGTGGTTTGCGCCGGTATTCTGCCTATACCAATGTCCAGCAGGTTGGTAATGGTGCCGGAATTGATGTCTTCGTTATCGTCTAAAAATCCAAAAAAATCGTCGGAGGTATAGGTGGAAAGCGGGTCAAGCGAAAAACTGTTCTCATACGCAGGTACATAACTGGTATTGTTTTTCAGCCTGTTTTTATAATCAAAAGATGCATCTCCCAGCAACATTAAATACCGGGTTCTTTTACTGCTGTCAGTTCCTGCCTTATCATAATACATCTTTACAAAATCGCGGACAGCGGTTGGATCTGGTATTCCGGAAGAGAACTCGTTGAAGATTTGTTCTGTTGTAGCGACAACTGTTTTAAAATTGTCTTTCTGCTGGTGCAACAAAGCAATGCGTCGCGCTTCCGGCAAAAACAGCGGGTAGGTTACAATGATCAAATCTGCGGGATCGGAATGATGCAGGTTCTGATTATCTATTTTCCCGATAGCCGCGGGCGTTAGAAAACCTCCAGAAAATACTGCATACTCGTGCAGGCTGCCGGCATCGTTTACAAAAGAAAGATTACTGCCATTTGCGGTGGTATTCATTTTAATGACCCCGGCAGCGTTGCTGACATCCCAAACCTGTGCGTTGGCCGCATTTTGTATGATAAAAGAAGCAATATGGCCGGGTGCTACGCTATTCCAGTCGCGGAACAACAACTGGCTGTTGTTATCCAGCACCAGGTTCCTCCTGCAAAAGATCTCAAACCAATCTATCCATCCTTCTGCGCCCGAAACACCGGGCATAAAATTATAATTGACGGAAAGGCTTGCGGCCGGGCTGAAGGAGGCAGCAACGGTGGAATTCTTTGCAAAAAGGTCGAGATTGGTACTGCCAACTCCATCTACATCCTGCTGCAAAACAGCCTGACCGTTAGCGGTAACGGAAAAACGGCTATTGCCGCCGATTGACCTTGCCACCACGCTCGAAACAAAAGTTGCCGGCTCACTGGCATTGATATTTGAAAAGGCGATAGAAAACGCAAGGCTGGCAGAACGCCCGGGCAACATAGATAATGCTTCGCCATACCAGTCTTTACTGCTGTTTAAGAAATTTATGGAATCCAGTTCATGGAAATAACGTTCTGAAAAGGAGTTGGCGCTGATATTGGCCACCAGGCCGGGAGACTGGGTTTGAACCCGTTTACCGGCCCCGCCAATATTAATAAAATAAAAAGCCTGGTTGCTGTAGATGTTTTGCTGGTGTTTGAATCTTTGGTTGGCGGAATCTTTTAACCAGCCATCGGTACCGTTGGCATAAAACAGGAAATAATCGTTCCCGTCAAAAATCCCATCGCCGCCATCAGTGATCTCTATAGCATTTTCCAGCAGGTCATCGTTTTTGAAACCGCTGCAGGCTTCCGGCAGCATGGCGCCGCCGTTTCCAAACAAACGAATGGAAGCGGAAGAAAGCTGGTTAGTGTTGATGCCAAGGCTTCGAAGGAAAGAGGCATCTACCCTATAAATGCCGGTTTTTGAAACACTTATTTTGTACCAGTTGCCCGAAGCAAGGACGGAATTGCCGGCGTAGCTGCGCTGGGCCTGTACGGCGGAGAGCATCATTAGTAGGAAAAACAGCAAAAAATATCCCTTTCGCATGCAGTCAGCTTTTCAGGTAACCAGAACGCCGTTTCTTTTGCAGATAGTATTGATTCTTACAATAATTATCTGGTACTCAGTTCTGCTTTCGTTGTTCAGGAACCTGTAATCATCGCTTTCAAAAATTATATAAATGCGGCCCGGTTTTAGCATTTCAAAAATAGAATAATGTACACCGGTTTTAACGTATTTATACGAACTCAAACGCCGAAAGCTACTTATATTCGCTATCCTGAATGAAAAGCTTTATCCTCAAATACAATATAAATTTCAACATCCCGTTAATTCATTCTAAAACCGGCTTCAAAATGGCTATTAAAATGAACTGGAAGACATTAATTATCATCCTATCCTGTGCTGCAACTGTGGCATCTTGCAAAAGCAAGAACAAAAGCGGCAAGTCTGATGTGACTGGCTGGAACTACAATGACAAAAACATGGGTGGTTACCAGGTCTCCAAAGAAAAAGAAGAGAAAACTGGTCCCGGTCTGGTGTTTGTACAGGGTGGTACCTTTACACAGGGTGCAACCCAGGAAGATGTGATGGGCGACTGGAATAATATTCCCCGCCGTATCACCGTAAACTCGTTTTACATCGACCGTACCGAAGTAGCAAACATTCACTACCGTGAATATATGTATTGGGTAAATACAGTATTTGACGGCGACGAATACCAGGCAGTGCGCAACGCTGTTTTACCAGATACCCTGGTATGGAGAAGCGAGCTGGCTTACAATGAGCCGCTGGTTGAATACTACCTCCGTCACCCATCGTACAATTATTATCCTGTTGTAGGCGTAACCTGGAAACAAGCCAATGATTTTTGCGCCTGGAGAACAGACCGCGTAAACGAAGGAGAATTAATTAAAAGAGGGTATATCAACAAGAATTCCTTAAAGAACCTGACCGGTCTTGGACAGGAGAACTTTAATACAAAAGCATATCTGCTGGGTGAATATCAACCCACGCCGGGCCAGGCTGCAAAGTCTAAAAAGAACCCGCTCAAAAATCCCAATGGTACCCCACGTACCAATGTAACTTTTGAAGATGGTATATTATTACCCGGATATCGTTTGCCTACAGAAGCTGAATGGGAATATGCTGCACTGGGCCTGGTAAACCAGAATCCTATGCCATCTAAAAAAGAAGGTAAAAGAGGTGAAGAGTTGCTGGCCAACAAACAGGTATACTCATGGAGCCAGAACGTAAACGGTCTGCGCGATACTCGCCGCGGAAGCTGGCAGGGTACTTTCCTGGCCAACTTTAAAAGAGGCGCAGGTGATAATATGGGTGTTGCAGGTGGTTTGAACGACCGCGCTGTTTACACTGCTCCTGTAACTTCTTTCTTTCCCAACGGATTTGGTTTGTATAATATGAGCGGTAACGTAAATGAGTGGACCGCTGATGTATACCGTCCATTGTCTGGTGTTGATAACGATGATGTAGCTTCTTACCGCGGTAACAAGTATACAACCGATGACAGAACAACTGGTAAAGCAGAAAGAGACAGCCTTGGCAGAATAAAGAGCCGTTTCATTACAGATGAAGAAAGCAAAAGCCGCCGCAACTACCAGAAAGGTGATGTTATCAACTACCTGGATGGTGACTCATTGGTAGCAGGTGTAGCTTATGGATATGGTAAAACAACTTTGATCAGCGATAAATCAAGGGTAATCAAAGGTGGAAGCTGGAACGACCGCGCTTATTACCTCAGCCCGGGTACACGCCGCTTCCTGGAAGAAGATCAGTCATCCAGCACACTCGGTTTCCGTTGCGCAATGGACCGCGTGGGTAGCCCGGAAGGTAATGGACATGGTACCGGTATTAACTACAAAGAACGCAGGCAAAATAACAGGAAAAGATAACGCGAATAAGCCGCGAATAGATAACAGATTAAAAGCCGTCCCTTGGGACGGCTTTTTTATGCGTGAATAAATTGAACACAACCGGTTTGCCTGTTCATTAACGTCCATTCGTTACAATTCGCGTCCATTCGGTCCATTCGCGTTAATTAGCGTACTATATTCGCGTTAATTAGCGTCTGCATCATGACTATTGAACAATTATACCAGCTATACCTTCAATATCCATCCGTTGAAACCGACACCCGGAAATTAAAGAAGGGAGATATTTTTTTTGCATTGAAAGGGCCCAGCTTTAATGGCAATGCATTTGCGCAAAAAGCATTGGAGGCGGGTGCGGCTTTTGCGGTGATAGATGATGCCGCTTTTGCCACAAACGAAAAAACCATCCTGGTAGAAGACGCACTAACAACGCTGCAGATGCTGGCAAAATACCACCGCGAAAAGTTTGATATCCCTTTTATTGCCATTACCGGCAGCAATGGAAAAACCACTACAAAGGAACTGGTGAGTGCGGTATTGTCTACCAGCTATATCACTTATACCACCGAAGGCAACCTGAATAACCATATTGGTGTACCACTCACCATTCTCAAAATAAAGCAGGATGCATTAATGGCGGTGATAGAAATGGGCGCCAACCACCGGCAGGAAATTGCTGGCTATTGTGATTATACAAAACCCACGCATGGTATCATCACCAATGCCGGCAAGGCACACCTGGAAGGTTTTGGCGGAGAAGAAGGTGTTAAGAAAGGCAAGGGCGAACTCTACGACTATTTAAGAAAAACCAACGGAACTGCTTTTGTGATGCAGGATTATGATTACCTGCGGCAAATGAGTGAAGGCATTCAAAATATTTTTACGTATGGAACCAGCAATGCAGACCTTATCGGCGAAGCAGTAAAAACCAGCTCTTTTTTGCAGGTACGGTTTACCAAGGGCCTGCACGAAATCATTCAGTCGCAGCTGGTAGGAGACTACAACCTGCCGAACGTTTTATGTGCTGCGGCGATAGGCATGTATTTTAAAGTGCCTCCTGCGAGCATAAAATCCGCCTTGGAAAATTATACGCCTTCCAACAGCCGATCGCAGTTGCTCCAAAAAAATGGCAATACTATTATCCTCGATGCGTACAATGCAAATCCTTCCAGCATGAAGGCCGCCATTGAAAATTTTGCGCAGATGCCGGCATCCAATAAAATATTAATACTTGGTGGCATGGCAGAACTGGGAAACGAGAGCATCGCTGAGCACAAAAATATTGTTGAGCTCATCAAACAGCATTCCTGGAAAGCAGTGGTTTTAACGGGCGGTGATTTTATGAAGATCGATCATCCGTATACACGTTTTGAAAATGCGCTGGAAGCGGCAGCCTGGTTCAGGCAGCAGCGTTTGCAGCAGGCTACCATTCTTATCAAAGGGTCACGCAGCATGCAAATGGAGAGGGTGCTGCAGGAACCTTAAATTGTTTTCTTTTATAACCAACACCTACCTTTGCAGATTAAACACAAAAGATGGCAGATAATGTGAAACGACCGGCCTATCTACTGGCAGTATTGAGCAATAAATGCCCGCGTTGCAGGGAAGGATTTATCTACAAAGAAAAAAGTTCCTATAAACTTCAGTCCATTGTAAAAATGGTGGATAAGTGCCCGGTTTGCGGGCAACCCACAGAAATAGAAGTAGGCTTTTATTATGGCACCGGCTATGTTAGTTATGCATTATCGGTTGGGCTTTGCGTGGCTTCCTGTATTGGGTGGTGGTTAACCATCGGATTTTCGTTTGAGGATGACCGTTTCCTTACCTGGCTGATATGTAACGCTGTTTTCCTGGTAGCGATACAACCACCCCTGATGCGCCTCTCGCGCACGTTGTGGTTATCGTGGTTTGTAAAATATGACCCTGACTGGAAACTGCATAAACCCGACGAACACCTGGATCGCATTGTTCCCGAACAAATGGGAAACTGGTAAACGCACTATAGTTCGCTATATTATCAATCATATAAAAAGGGGCATGCTTAATGAGCACAGCCCCTTTTTATTTCGCTACCAATATATTCAGCACTTACTCCCTATAGCTTTATGATTGCAACAGTATTGGGATTGATACCGGGCGTTACGGAAAAAGAAAATTTCTTTTTGCCGGTTTTATCGAAGCAGAGTACCTGGCCTGAAGATTTGTAGTCTATTGCATCGGTAACATACACATCGCCGTTGGCTGCGTCCACATTAAGTCCATAGGGCAGTTTCACCGAAGTACCGTCCGTTACAAAATTAGAACTGGTTTGCTTAAAATCGGTGGTACTGAGCGTGCGTATATTGGGCGAACCAAAATAACCGCCCGTTACGTACAACAATCCATTGTAAAATTTTATTTTGCCGATTGCTGTGTCTGCAGACTTTACTATAGCGCCGGTGCTGGTATTCACTTTCACCAGTTTGGGAAGAATTGAACCGTAATCGCCGGTGCAGGCCACGTAAATATTTCCCGCATCATCTGCTGTAATGCTGCCGGGGTTGATGCCTACTGTTAATTTCTTTGTTTCGGTATAGCTGGCGAGATCAATTACAGACACTGTTGAATCAAACTTCGGGCTTAACCCGCCTGAATTGGCAACATAGAGTTTATCACCAGACACCACTATTTGTTCAGGGTTGAGGCCAACGGGTATAAATTTATCAACGGTAAGAGAAGCGGTATCTATTACTGCTACCGTACCATCGTACGACGAAACAAGCACTTTGTTTTTATAGGCCGCTGCAAAACGTGGCTCGCGTGCCGCGCCGCCGGTAGTTTTAAAATCAATCTTTGCAATATTTTTGGCTGTATAGGCATCGGCAACTTCAACATAGCTCGATACATTCATCACTATATAAATCTTTCCGCCATAAATCAGGATATCGTTGCCGGTATCGCCCAGTTTACTGTTGTTTGCATTGTAGAAAAAATCGGTGGTAGCAGTGCTGTTCGCAAAACTATAATAGCTGAGTGTTGTATTGTTGCCGCCAAAGGTTCCCTCACTCAATACATATAAACCGGTAGTGGCTTTTGAGCCGGGCGTTACCGGCGTATCGTCTTTTTTGCAGGATGCCATAATAACTACGATACTGTACAAAACAAATTTGATCTTTTTCATGATTGCTTTTATAAATTATTAAATAACAGGCTTATTTTAAATGAGCGCCCCGGCATGGGATAATAGTGTACCACATCAAAGCGCTCGTCTGTAAGATTATTTAGCTCAGCCTTAACATGCATCCTAAACCGGCTAAATACAACCGACCTGGCCACAAATACATCGTGTGTCATCCAACCGTCCATCTCACTGGAAGGATTGTTTTCTCCCAACGTAAATCGTGTGCCGGAGAAAAGCGCATCATAACCGGTTTCCCATTGCCGGTAATGGAAAGACAATAATCCCGAACCTGAATGATCGGGCGTGTACGGAATCCTGTTTTTATATAGACTGCTCGTCTTATTGGTAATATCCTGCGCCTGTTGCCAGGTATAGGCTATACGCGCGGACCAACTAATTGAAGCAGCTATCTTTCCCCTGGCTTCTGTATTTATATCGATGCCTTTGATGCTCACCTTCCCGAGGTTAAGCACGGTCCAGACAAAAAGGTTCTGGCTGGGCACGGCTATAATTTTATCTTTTACCTGATTGTAGTATGCATCTATGCTCATGCTAAACCGGTTGACAACGGTAGTATTCAATTGCTTTGAATACGTGATACCGGCGTTGTATTGTTGCGCATATTCTGGTTTCAACGTGCTGCTATCGGCCAAACCAGCAATGAAATTATAATAGAGATCATTGAAGGTGGGCATACGGTAACTCCCTTTGTAAAACATGCGCAACAACAACGGGCTTTCGTTTGCAGGTACAAAACTGAGAGCTATGAATGGCGTGAACTTATTTTTATTACCGGCCGCCGTACCTGCTTTGGCGTTTCCGTTGATGCCAGTGTATAATAAGGCCCCGTTAAATTGCCACCTGTTACGATTGTATTGTGCTGCTACGCTTTCCCATAAACTGGTACGGGCCCGGTTGGGTAAGGGAGATTTCTCTTTAACAGATGCCAGCAAATTAAAGGCAATATCAGATGCAGCAGACAACAGCAACCCCTTACCAATTTGATGGCCAACCGCGATACTGCCATAGGTTTCCTGTTGTGTATAGCGATCATCCAGCCCGCCCTGGTTATTTAAAAAATCAGGGTCGGTGTACATGGTATAGGTGCGACTATATTTGGCAGATGCGAGTATAGTAGTGGCCTTTATTTTTTTATGGTAACGCGCCTGGGTAAAAAAATCGGTATTCCGAAGACGTTGTACGGAACGTTGATTAAAAAAAACAATAACACCTGGCAAACCACGTTCAGCATTGTAGGTTGCCGCTTTTACCTGCAGCGTTGAACTATCATTGAATTGCTTCAGCAGGTTAGCTTCACCCTGTATGGATCTGATATCTGAATTAGTTCTTGTTGCTTTACTGGAAAAATTGCCATTGTCAATGTTAAAAGGATAATTACCTTTTGAATACATGGCTTCGGCGTTTATGCTTACCACTATATTTTTTTTAAAAGGAATGGAGATACCCGCAAAAGGTTGCCATAAGTTAAACGAGCCTGCGCGGATACCTGCCTGCCAGTTTTGCTGATGCAGCCCTGTAGTATTGTATGTATTCGTGCTGATGTTAAGGGATGCTGCCGGCGCATAGGTTCTTGCGGGTAAAGCAGCCTGTAAACTGTTCGCCTGTTGTAATTCCAGTGATGAAATAAAAGTAGTTGAAAACCTGCTGAGATCGATCTGGCCCGTTTGCAGATCAGAGACGGGTATGCCATCGTACACGATACCGGTGCTGGAAGCGCCCAGGCTTCTGACCGAAACTGTTTTTAATCCCCCGATACCACCATAATCCTTAACCAGCACACCAGAAAAATAACGGGCTGCATCGCCCACGGACGGGGCATTTATCTGCTGCAGCGCTTCATGATTTAAAAATTGAACAGGTACAGGGCTGGTAAAATTGTTGCTATTCTTTACTGCATTAACATGTACTGTTTTTAATATCGCCGCCGAATCCCTGCCTTGCGCGAAGCCTTCATCTTTTAAACAAATCAGCAGCAAAACCGCACACAGCACCCGGTACAACAAAGCTGTATATTCCCGGAAAATGCGTTTTTGCGTTATAGCGGCCTGGTTCATTTATGCTGTTGCCTTATGATGCGTTGATAATGACGAACCAAAGCCTTCGCTTTATTATGAAACCAGCCTTGAAAACAAATGAATATACGCGTACCGCCACATTTGGTCTCATAGCTTTTTTCCGCGAAAGCTGTGATCGATGATTGTTACGGCAGGTCTTCTGACTCAAAGCCCAATTTATCGCCTTCCCATTACGCCCGTTGCGTACCAGTGGCTCGTAGAATAAATTGTTTCACGTTGGGTGAAGCTTTTTACAGCTGCGGGACAGTTCCGGATTTACACCGGATTCCCTTTTAATTCCGGCGATCCTTATCGACGGAAACCATTAACGCAGCAAATATAGTGTAAATCGGTGTTTGGCTGACAGATGTATCCTGGCAATGATAATTTTAAAGTTGCATGCAAATCATGGAGCATTCAATACAATAGCTAATTCCTGTATCAATTTTGCCGCATAACGGCCGCCGGGATCAAGATCCGGATCGAATATGGTAATATCCAGCCCTGCCGCATAACCACTCTTTAGCAACAAACCCAATATTGTTCTTAATTCCTGGTAATCAAGACCGCCCGCTTGTCTTGAATCTACACAGGGCATCAGTTCATCATCCAGTACGTCTACGTCCAGATGGATCCAGCAACCATCACACCTGTTTTCCCTCAACGTCTGTATAAAGTTGCAAGCAATAGTTTCCACGCCCACTGCGTGAATCGCAGCAAGATCATAGTACCGGATACCTGAATCTTTTATTTGCTGAACATAAGCCGTCTCATAATACCGGTTTCCAACAGCAAACACATCGCCTTCCTTAAAATAAGGTTTTAACCCATCCATATCCGTCAACTTTTCGTGACCATTACCGGTTACAATCGCCAGGTCCATACCCGCTACCGCTTTTGTTTGCGAGAAAGTGGTGGTTACATAATCCGTGTGTCCGTCCAAAAAAAACAATGCATATCGTCCTGAAGATCTTAAGGCATGGGCACAACCCAACAGTATGCTGCAATCGCCGCCGATTACCAAAGAAAAAATACCGCTGTTCACGGAAGACTTAACAGCAGCCGATAACTTTTGAGAGTATTCAATAATTTGATCGGCATTCAGTACGCCCGCAACAGGATCCAGTTCCATGCTATATGCCGGTGATTCTATCGAAATTATATTACTGGGATGGACGGCTTCGTATAAGCCATATTGTTGTAG
>Ga0070667_100001524_pt1 | contig 20730 bp, 16 predicted proteins | sample KBSS33metaG_FD_64659 | JGI IMG/M metagenome (GOLD analysis project Ga0070667, IMG submission 64659) | Switchgrass rhizosphere microbial communities from Kellogg Biological Station, Michigan, USA - KBS S3-3 metaG | ecosystem: Host-associated > Plants > Roots > Rhizosphere > Soil ... | reverse complement strand
GGCTTGCCGTCTGCCGCGACGGTCACCGTGGGGAGGCCAGCCGGCGGGGCCACCGCATCCCCCTCGGCCTTCGTCGGCACCAGGCTGACGACGTCGGCCACGAAGACGATGACCTGGTTGCCCGGAATGCCGAGCTGCGACGAACCCGCCGTGCCGAACGCCTCGGACGCCGGGACGACACCGACCACTCGCGTGCCCGCCTGAGCGCAGTTCAGGGTCTTGGCCAGTCCGGTGATGATGCTGGAATCCACCGTGACCGGGCTGGTGCGCCCCGTGCCGTATCCGGTCGAGGTGAGCGTCTTGCCGGTCGTGCCGTTGTACAGCGTGAAGCTCACGTTCACGATGCTGCCCAGCGTCGCCTGAGCCCCCTTGCCGTCGATCACCACGGTGCGCTGGGTCGACGAGACCTTCAGCGGGGCGTCGAACGACACGTTGGGCGAGGCGTCGAAATCGCCGCTCACCTTCACGGAGTCGGACGCCGAGCCGCTGCCGACGCACGCCGCGCTCAGAGCGGGGATCGATGTCGGCGTCGAGGAGGCCGACGGCTTTTCGCCGCCGGAGGTCGCTGTGCAGCCGGTCAGCGCGAGCGCCACCCCGGCAACGGCGACGGCGGACGCGAGCAGGATGCGGCGGGGCAGGGCGGTGGGCACGTGCTCCATCCTCCCCCACTGCACCTTGGTGACGGCTGCGCGCCGCGCTGAACAGCGGTGCGCTCCGGCAGCGCGCACCAGGACCCCAGACGCGGCCGCCTAGGCTGGCGGCATGACCTTCAGCGTGCCGCAGGAGCGCAAGCTCGTCACCGAACTGCCCGGTCCGAAGTCGGTGGCGCTCCAGGAACGCCGCGTGAAGAGCGTCTCGCGCGGGGCGGGCACCCTGGCGAACATCTACATGGATCACGGTTCGGGCGCGATCCTGGTCGACGTCGACGGCAACCAGCTGATCGACCTGGGGTGCGGCATCGGCGTCACGACGATCGGCCACGCGCATCCGGATGTCGCGGCCGCCGTGAGCGCGCAGGTCGCCAAGCTGACCCACACCCTCTTCACCGTGACGCCCTACGAGAACTACGTACGGGTCGCCGAGAAGCTCGCCGAGCTCACCCCCGGCGACTTCGAGAAGCACTCGATCCTGGTCAATTCGGGCGCCGAGGCCGTCGAGAACGCGGTGAAGATCGCGCGCAAGTTCACCGGTCGGCGTGCCATCGTCAGCCTCGACCACGCCTTCCACGGCCGCACCAACCTGACCATGGCGATGACCTACCGCCCGTGGCCGGAACGAGCGGGCATGGGGCCGTTCCCCGGCGAGCTGTACTCGGTGCCGATCAGCTATCCCTTCCGCGACGGGCTGAGCGGCGAGGAGGCGGCCGCCAAGACCATCGACTACATCGTCAGGCACATCGGCGCCACCGAGGTGGCTGCGTTCTTCGCCGAGCCGATTCAGGGCGACGGCGGCATCATCATCCCGGCTCCCGGCTACTTCGCGGCGATCAAGGCGTTCTGCGACGAGAACGGCATCGTGTTCGTCGCCGACGAGATCCAGGCGGGCATCGGCCGCACCGGCACCTGGTTCTCGATCGAGCACCACGGAGTCGTGCCCGACCTGATCACCAGCGCCAAGGGCATCGCGGGCGGCATGCCGCTGGCCGCCGTCACCGGCAGGGCCGAGATCATGGATGCCGTGCAGCCCGGCGGCATCGGCGGCACCTTCGGAGGCAACCCGGTCAGCACCGCAGCCGCCCTCGCGGTGTTCGAGCTGATCGAGCGCGAGAACCTGCTCGGCGAGGCGCAGCGGGTCGAGCGTGCTCTGCTCGCGCGGATCGGTGACTGGGCCGCGAAGTACCCCGTCGTCGGCGAGGTGCGCGGCAAGGGCGCCATGTTCGGCGTCGAGCTGGTGCATCCCGGAACCAAGGAGCCGAATCCCGAGGCGCTGACCGCCGTGCTGAAGCACGCCACCACGAACGGCGTGATCGCGCTCGACGCGGGCAGCTGGGATTCGGTGCTGCGCATCATGCCGAGCGTCGCGATCAGCGAGGCCCTGATCGACGACGCGGCCGGCGTGATCGAAGAGGCCCTCAGCGCGCTCTGACTCCCGCCGGGCCTTCTGCCGCATCCCGTGATCGAGGACAATGTCGGCCATGCCGAAGTCTCCGACACCCCCGCAGCCGATCGATGGCAGCACGGCCAGCTTGCGCGCCCAGATCCTGGCCACCGAGCACTGGAGCTTGCTCGCCTCGCGCACCACGACCCAGAACGAGGTGCTGGCTCGGATCGGCATCTTCCTCACCCTGGTCTCGGCGACCCTGGTGAGCCTGGCGCTGGTCGGTCAGGCGACCCGGTTCGGCACGGTATTCCCGATGTTCGCCATCGTGATCCTGGCCTTCACCGCGATCGTCGGATTCCTCACCCAGATCCGGGTGATCAACGTGTCGATGGAAGACCTGGGCTATGTCATCGCGATGAACCGGCTGCGCGCCGCCTACGCCGCACTCGCACCCGGAGTCGAGGACTCGTTCATGACCTCGACGCACGACGATCAGGCCGGCGCCTTCACCACCTATTACTTCCTCGGCCGGCGCCGGAACGGCAGCCAGATCCTCGGAAGCACGATGGTGTTCATCATCGCGGTGAACGGGGCGCTGGTCGGACTTCTGGCTGCGGCGGTCGTCATGACGACGACAGCGTCGATCATCGCTGCCGTCGTCACCGGCGGCCTGGTGCTGCTGGCCTATGTGGTCACCAGCATGGTGGTCGGGTCACGCCCGTTCTTCCGCTTCTGGAAGAGCCACGCCCCGCGCAACCCGCGTCTCTGACGTCGTGCGAACGCGAGCCTCGACCACGTTGAGCGCGATGCCCAGCACGACGGCGATCGCGAGCGACGCCATGGCCGGCAGCACGGCCGCGAGAACGACGCCGGGCAGTAGTGCAGTAGCCACCACGAGACGCGGGACCAACCAGGCACCGGTGAGGCGCCAGGAGAAGAACGCGGTCGCCGCCTGGTAGAGCGAGACACCGCCCGCGAGCGCGGCGGCGCCGAACCAGCCGAGCGGAGCGGCCGTCGCCACGGCCTGCATCGTCAGGTCGATCCCGGTGGCGGTGAGGATGATGCCGGTGACGATCGGCCAGTGCAGATAGGTGTAGCCGACGGTCGCGGCATCCACCCGCGCGATGCCGGTTCGGGCGGCTAGGGCGCGCTCGGCGTCGCCCGACACGCGGTGGAAGTACAGCCACCACAGGGTGATCGCGCCGACGATCGAGAGCACCGCTCCCACGATCACCTGCCAGACCAGCGGCCGGGATGCCACCCCGACGCCGATCGAGACCACAGACTCCCCCAGAGCGAGCATCACCACCAGGTTGAAGCGCTCGGCCCAGTGGGACGGCGAGTGGATGCGCCACGAGCCGCCGATGGACGTCACCGCGACGATCGTCGCATCCAGCACGGCCGCGCCGAACCAGATCCACACCTGAGCGGAGCCGCCGAGCAGCGCACCCACCACCAGGACGGCGACGGTGGGCGGAAGGGAGCTGACGTCGGTGACCAGGATCTGCCTGCGCAGTCCGGCGTCGCCCTCCGCGGCGCGGAAGATCAGGAATCCGTGCAGCACGCGGACGGCCGCGAAGCACGCGACGAAGATCATCGCCGACCGCGGGTCCGCTCCGCGCGCGTGGAACGCGCCGGGCACGGCCAGGGCCGCCACGAAGATCAGGACCATCGCCAGGGCCAGGCCGAGTCGCAGCAGGCCGCGGTCGGCGCGCGCCTGGTTGGCGAACCAGCCGTACGAGGTCCAGACGCCCCAGAGCAGTCCGAGGATCGTGACCGCCTCGAGCACCGGCAGGGCTGCCGCGGCGTCGATCTCGTGCCCGCGCAGGATGACCCCGGTGACCTGCGTGAACGCGAAGACGAAGACGAGATCGAACAGCAGCTCGAAATTACTGACGCGCCTGCTCTCGTCGGACGCGGGGCGCCCGCTCACCCTGCGGAGGTCGACGTCGCCGGGGCCGACCCGGGCGATGCCTGCTTGGTGCCGCCGAGCTTCGCCCGCTGACCGAGGAGTGCCTCGGCGACCGCGAGCGCGATCACGATCAGGAGGACGACGCCGAGCGCGACCAACGCCGGGATGATCGCCAGCACGGGGATCAGCGCGAGCAGCAGCACTCCGGTGCCGAAGCGCGGAAGCGACCACTGCTTCGACACCCGCAGCCAGATGAATCCCGTCCCCGCGAGGTACAGGGCGACGCCGCTTGCCAGCGCGATCGCCGCGAACAGGCCCGGCGCAGCGAATCCCGAGACATGACGCATCGTGGTTTCGACGCCGAGGGCCGCGATGACGATTCCCGCGATCAGGGACATGTGCAGGTAGGTGTAGACCTCGGTCGACAGTTGGGTGCGCTCGACGCCAGAGCGCCGACCGACCGCGTGCTCCACGTGAGCAGACAGCTGATGGAAGTACACCCACCAGAGCACGAGGCCGATCCCGATCCCGAATCCCGAACCGACCAGGACCGACGCGCCGAGAGGCAGCCGCGCCACCCCGGACCCGATGGCGACGACCGATTCGCCGAGAGCCAGCAGCACCACGAGTGCGTGCCGCTCGGCGAAGTGGGCGAGCGAGTTGATGCGCCAGTCGCCCCCGCTCGACGTGACGTAGATCACCACCCACTGGAACACCAGGGCGACCAGCCAGATCCAGACCTGGAACGGCGAGCCGACCAGGCCACCGATGACCAGGAGGGCGGCGGCCGGCAGCAACGCGCTCGACTCGGTGATCAGGATCTGGCGGCGCAGCGCCGTGTCGGATCCGGACGCGATCAGGTAGGCGACCATGTGCACCACCTGAACCAGGAAGAACGACACGGCGAACAGGAGCGTGCCGAGCACCGGGCCATCGGCCGCACGGTACGCGGCGGGCACCGCAAGCGAGGCGAAGAACATGATCACGGTGGCGGCGATCATGCCGATCCGCACGATTCCTCGATCACCACGAGCCTGGTTGGCGAGCCAGGCGAACGAGGCCCATGGACCCCAGAGCAGCAACAGGACGACGAGACCCTGCAGAACTCCGCCTGCCGTCTGGTGGTGCACCATCAGGGCCGTGACCTGGGTGAAGGCGAAGGCGTACACCAGGTCGAAGAACAGCTCGAGGGTGGTGGCGCGATCGCCCTCGCGCGAGGTCTCGGCCGTCAGCAGACCCGCGCCCAGAATCCTGCTGGAGAAGCCGGAGCGTGTCGTGCTCATGCTGCGGCCGCCAGGGCGACCTCGCCGCTGTATACCTCGCCGCTGTGCACCGAGCCGCTGTGCACCGAGCCGTGCACCGAACCGATCGCCGTCACCGGCGCCGGCGATGTCAGGTCGAGCACCATGGCCTCGCCGGTGACCTCGTTCAGCAGGTCGACCAGCGTGAGCCCGAGCGCGGCGCAGATGCCCGCCAGGATCTCGCTCGACGGCTCTTTGCGGCCGCGTTCGATTTCGGAGAGGTACGGCATCGAGATGTTCGCGCTCGAGGCCACCTCCCGCAGCGTTCGACCATCGTCCAGGCGGATGCGGCGCAGCGCGGCGCCGATGACGTGCCTCAGCAACATGCTGACAACCTAGTCCGGGCCTCGGACGGGGTCACCCGTCCCTCTACAGGATTCGCTGCGGGCGGAACTCGGCGCGCTAGCTGCGGTCGTCGTCGAGCAGCAGGATCTGCGGCTCGTGCCGCACCGGGAAGTTGACCGAGTTCGCGATGAAGCACAGCCGGTTCGCGTCGGCGTGCAGCGCCAAGGCGGTGGCCGGGTCTCCTGCCGAGAGCGTCACCACCGGCCGCAGCACGACCTCGACGATGGCGCCGCTGCCGTCGGGGTTGGTCTGCAGGGTGCCGGTCGCAGCATCCGTGTAGCTCTCAACCACCACGCCCGCCCGGGTCGCGACGTGCAAGTAGCTGAGCAGGTGGCACTGCGACAGGGCCGCCACCAGCTGTTCTTCGGGGTTCCACCGATCGGCGTCGCCGTGGAATGCCCGGGCGGCCGAGGCGAGGATGGCGTGCTTGCCCTCCGAGCGCAGCTCGACCGCGCGCGAGAAGTCCTTGTAGCCGCTGGTGCCGGTTCCGCGATTGCCCTGCCATTCGACGGATACCGTGAAGGAATGATCGGCGTTCATCGGAATCCTTTCATCTGGAGGCCCGAGACGCATGATTCCGCACATCGTGCGCTCGCGACGGCCAGGCTAGAATCGGCAGCATGACCGACGTCCTGCCCGACACGCTAGCAACCGTCCCCACCGAGCGCCGGGTCGTCACCGCCATCCCGGGCCCGAAGTCGATCGCCTTGCAGGCGCGCCGGACGGCCGCGGTGAGCGCCGGCGTCTCGAGCGCGCTGCCGGTGTTCATCGCGCGGGCGCACGGCGCGATCCTGGTCGACGTCGACGACAACGCCTTCCTCGACCTGGGCGCGGGCATCGGCGTGACGACCATCGGCCACACCGACGATCACGTGGTCGCCGCCGCGCAGCAGCAGCTGAGCGAGGTCGTGCACACGCTGTTCACCATCACTCCGTACGAGGAGTACGTGCGCGTCGCCGAACTGCTCGCCGAGCACACCCCCGGCGACTTCGCCAAGAAGACCGTGCTGGTCAACTCGGGCGCCGAGGCGGTCGAGAACGGCGTCAAGATCGCGCGCAAATACACCGGCCGCGGCGGCGTCGCGGTGCTCGAGCACGCGTACCACGGGCGCACCAACCTGACGATGGCGATGAACTTCAAGGCCATGCCGTACTCGCTGGGCTTCGGGCCGTTCGCGGGTGACGTCTACCGCGCTCCGAACTCGTACCCGCTGCACGACGGCCTCTCGGGCGCGGACGCCGCCGCGCGCACCATCGCGTACCTCGAGAAGACGGTGGGGGCATCCGACCTGGCTTGCCTTGTGGTGGAGCCGATCCAGGGCGAGGGCGGCTTCGTGGTGCCCGCCGACGGGTACCTGCCCGCGCTGCAGCAGTGGTGCACGGCCAATGGGATCGTGTTCATCGCCGACGAGATCCAGAGCGGGATGGCGCGCACCGGCGCCTACTTCGCCAGCGAGCATTTCGGACTGGTGCCCGATCTGGTGCTGAGCGCCAAGGGCATCGCGGGCGGCCTGCCGCTCGCGGGCGTCACCGGACGCGCCGAGATCATGGATGCCAGCCAACCGGGCGGCCTGGGCGGCACCTTCGGCGGCAACCCGGTGGCCTGTGCGGCCGCGATCGCGGTGTTCGATCGCATCGAGCAGGACGGCCTGCTGGCCGAGGCGTCCCGCATCGAGCGCACCCTCAAGCCCGCGCTGCTCGCCCTGCAGAAGAAGTATCCGATCATCGCCGAGGTGCGCGGCATCGGGGCCATGCTCGCGGTGGAGCTGAATGACCCGACGACCGGAGCGCCGCTCGCCGACGTGCCCGGCAAGGTGGCGGCCTTCGCGGCTCAGCAGGGCGTGCTGGTGCTCACCGCGGGCACCTACGGCAACGTGCTGCGCTTCCTGCCGAGTCTGGCCATCACCGACGCTCAGCTCGCCGATGCGGTCGGCGTGCTCGACGCGGCGTTCGCCGCCCTGTAGCGGCTAGAACCACTCCTCGGGCGGGTAATCGGGCACCACGTCGTCCGACGGCACGCGGTGCCGCAGGCGAACCTCCAGGTGCCGCGGCTGGTGGGCAGGTGCCGGCGCGTCCACCGGTGCGTCCTCCGGATCCCACTGCGCGGCGTCGTACTCCTGCATTCCGCGTCGCACGGCTCGCCAGATGACGGTGTAGAGCACCCAGATGAAGAAGACGATCCCGGCAAGAACGAGCCCCGCGGTAATCAGTGTCATGATGCCCTGATCCATGGCGCATCACCCCCTTGGCGACGATCATCCGCCCGGTCGATGCGGGAAACGAGCCCCTCCTCGGGGGACAAAATCCGCCTACCGGGGTACAGTGTGTCGGCCATTGTGCCGACATGTTCCTGATCCATGCGCAGCCCCTCCTCATTGATCGGGCAGTCACGTCATCCTGAGCGCCGGATGGCTCGGGCGCGAGAGTCTTAGGTCCCGCGGCGATCGCCGGCGAACGGCCCGACTCAGCCGAACAGCGCGGCGACGGCCTCGCGGAACGCGACGGTATGGCGCTCGACGTCGTCGCGGCTGGTCGCCGGTGACATCAGCGCCATGTTGTGGAACGGCGTCATCAGAATGCCGCGGTTCAGGGCGTGCAGATGCAGGAACTGCTGCAGCTCGAAGTCGTCGGCGGCCGCGGCTTCCGCTCCGTCGCGGGGGGCGGTTGCACGGAAGCTGTGTTCGGCCCGTGCCCCGAGCTGAGTCACCTGCCAGGGCGCCCCGAACTCGTCGATGGCCGCTTGCACGCCGGCCGTCCACTCCGCGGCGCGCGCGATCATCGCCGGGTACACCTCGGGGGTGAGGACCTCGGAGAGGGTGGCCCGGATCCCGGCCATCGACACGGCGTTGCCGGCCAGGGTGCCGCCCACTCCCCCGACGTCGATATCTTCGCGGCCCTCGCCGTCCCAGTTCAGGCTGTCGCGCACGCGGGCAGTGAGGTCGGGCTTCATCCCCCAGGCGGCCGCCGGGATGCCGCCGCCGATCGTCTTGCCGACCACCACCACGTCGGGCTCGAGCCCATCACGCGCGGTCATGCCGCCAGGGCCGGCGCAGAGGGTATGCGTCTCGTCGATCACGAGCAGGGTGCCGGTGCGGTCGCACGCGGCGCGCACAGCGGCGTGCCACCCCGGATCCGGCAGCACGATGCCGATGTTGGTGAGGGCCGGTTCGATCAGGACCGCGGCGACGTCGCCGGTCGCGAGCGCCGCATCCATGGCCGCAACGTCGTTGAACGGCACGACGACCGTGGTCTGGTCGAGCGGGACCGGAGCGCCGATGTTGCCGCGCCGCGCGACCACCCGACCCTCGGGATCCAGTTCGGCGTACGCCTCGTCGACCGTGCCGTGATAGCAGTGGTCGATCACCAGGACCTTGGGGCGGCCGGTCGCCTGGCGCGCATAGCGCAGCACGTGCCGGTTGGCGTCGGTGGCCGAGAGCGTGAACTGCCAGCTGGGCAGTCCGAAGCGATCGGCGAGCAGCGCAGAGGCGACCGCCGCATCACGGGTCGGCAGCATGTGGGTCGCTCCCCGGGCGAGCTGGGCGCTGATCGCGGCGACGGATGCCGCGGGCGCGTGTCCCACCATGGCCCCGGTGTCGCCCAGGCACAGGTCGACGTGGTCGATGCCGTCGACGCAGCGGAAGTGGGCTCCCGCCGCGCTCTCGACGAACACCGGCCACGGTCCTGGCCACTTCTCCATCCAGAGCATGGGGACGCCGCCCGGCATGTGCTCGCTCGCCTCGCGCCAGGCGCGTTCCGACTCGGGCCGTGCGGCGCGATACCGGGCGACCTCGTCGCTCCAGAGCGACGCGAGGCGGGCCCGCTCCTCGTACACGGTGCCCTCAGCCCTCGCGCGCCAGCTTGCGCCGCCGCGCAGCCGCGCTGAACTGGCTGGCCAGCACCACCACGATGGCGAGCAGGAAGATGATCGACGCGAAGACGTTCGCCTGAGCCGGGATGGCTCGAACGGCCGCGGTGTAGATGTACTTCGGGAAGGTCTCGAAGTTGCCGGAGACGAAGGCGGTGATGATGAAGTCGTCGAAGCTGAGCGCGAACGACAGCAGCGCGGCGGCCACGATTCCGGGCAGCAGAAGCGGGAAGGTGATCCGCCACCACACCTGTCCGGGCGTGGCGTAGAGATCACGGCCCGCCTCTTCGATCGCGGGGTCGAGGCTGGCCACTCGTGCGCGCACGGTGATCACCACGAAACTGATGCAGAACATGATGTGGGCGATGATCGTGGTCGCGATGCCCTTGTCGACCCCGATGTTGAGGAATTGCGATCCGAGGCCGGAGCCGAGCACCACCTCGGGCGTGGCCATCGGGAGGAACAGCAGCAGGGTGAGCCCGGTGCGGAACCGGAATCGGAACCGGACCAGCGCGATCGCGATCGCCGTGCCCAGCGCTGCCGCGACCAGGGTCGCGACGACGCCCACCAGGATGCTGCTGCCGAACGCCGCGACGACGCGCGGGTCGGACAGCAGGGTCGACCAGTTGTCGAGCGAGAACCCGCGCCAGCTGACGTTGGTGCGCGCCGGGATGTTGAACGAGAACACGATCGTATAGCCGATCGGGATCAGCAGCAGGACGAGGATGACGATCGAGTAGAACGCGACGCCCCAGTTGCCCCGGCGCGCCTTCGGGCGTTTCAGCGGACGCGGAGCCTCTTCGAGCCGACCGAGCACGGCGCCCTCGGCGAGCCCGCTCACAGCAGGTCCTCGGTCTTGGTCAGCGACAGGTAGATGCCGACCGGAATGAGGATCAGCACCATCAAGACGATCGAGAGCGCCGCCGACGAGGGGTAATCCGACAGGTTGAAGTAGGTGTCCGAGATCACGTTGCCGATCATCGTGGTCTGCGTGCTTCCCAGGAACTGCGGGCTCGCGTTCACGTAGTCGCCGGTCGCCGGGATGAAGGTGAGCAGTGTCCCCGACACCACGCCCGGCAACGAGAGCGGCAGAGTGACCCGGAAGAAGGTGGATGCCGGGTTCGCGTACAGATCGGCCCCGGCTTCGAGGAGGCGCAGATCCAGCCGCTCGAGCGAGGTGTAGATCGGCAGCGCCATGAACGGGATGAAGTTGTAGGTCAGTCCGAAGATCACCATGAACGGAGTGCCGTTCAGGTGCGCATTCGCGCCCAGGATGTTGAGGTGCTGCAGGAAGCCGACCACCGGTCCCTCATCGGCGAAGATCGCCTTCCAGGCCAGGGTGCGCAGCAGGAAGCTCATGAAGAACGGTGCGATCACCAGGATCAGCGCGAGCGCCTGCCAGAGCGGGTACCTGCGCAGCACCACCCCGATGAAGTACGCGAGCGGGTAGCTGATCAGAAGGGCCGCCACCGTGGCGATCGCGGCGTACTCGAAGGAGCGCAGGATGATCGGCCAGTACTCGCCGAGCACGGTCGCGTAATTGCCGATGTCGAAGGCGTAGAGGTAGCGGCCGATGTCGTAGTTCACCAGATCGGGCGCCTTGAGACTGGTGACGATGAGCGAGACCAACGGAGCCAGGTAGGTCGCGCCCAGGTAGACGACCCCCGGGAGCAACAGCCACAGGGCGGCCCGGCTGCGCCGCCGCGGCGCATCGACGACCGGCGCGTCGACGTTCGAGAATGCGCCGAAGGCCATCAGGGTTCGCCGGCGCCGTCGTCGTCGGGATCGAAGCGAGGACTGACGCCGTGCTCATCGGCCAGACCGAATCCGTGATCCACAGTCCAGCTCACCCACACCTCGGACCCGCGGTTGACGACCGGGCCGAAGACCATGTTCTGTGCGAACACCGTGATGGTGCCCACCCCCGGCACTTCGACCAGGTACTGGGTGCTCACGCCGCTGAACGAGACGTCGGTGACCGTGCCCGGTCCGAGTACGTTGACGCCGGATGCCGAGGCCGGCTTCTCGGTCAGCAAGGTCAGCTTCTCGGGCCGGACCCCGATCGTGACGACCCCGGAATGCCGCTGCGCGCGGTCGCGCGGCACCTCGAGCTTCGTGCCCGCGATGTCGACGACGATCGAGCTGTCGGTCGACGAGACCACGTTTCCGGTGAAGAGGTTGGACTGGCCGAGGAAGTTCGCGACGAACGCGGTCTTCGGCAGCTCGTAGAGCTCCTCGGGGGCGCCCATCTGCTCGATCTCGCCCCGGTTCATGACCGCGACCGTATCGGCCATGGTCATGGCCTCCTCCTGGTCGTGGGTGACGTGCAGGAAGGTGAGGCCCACGTCATCCTGGATCGATTTGAGCTCGAGCTGCATCTGACGGCGCAGCTTGAGGTCGAGCGCGCCGAGCGGCTCGTCGAGCAGCAGCAGGGCCGGCTTGTTGACGATGGCGCGCGCCAGGGCGACCCGCTGCTGCTGCCCGCCCGACAACTGAGCGGGACGCCGTCCGGCCAGGTGATCGAGTTCGACCAGCCGGAGCGCCTCGTGGGCCAGGCTCAGGGGATTCGAGACGCCGCGCCGATACAGGCCGAAGGCCACGTTGCGCAGCACGGTCATGTGCGGGAACAGGGCATAACTCTGGAACACCGTGTTGACCGGGCGCTGGTGCGGCTTGCTGTCGGTGACGTCCTTGCCGCCGATGAGGATGCGGCCGGCGGTCGGGGTCTCGAGTCCGGCCACCAGGCGCAGCGTGGTGGTCTTGCCGCATCCGGACGGACCGAGGAGGGCGAAGAACGAGCCGGCCGGGATGGTCAGGTTGAGGTTCTCGATGGCGGTGAAGCCGGGGAAGCGCTTGGTGATGCCGACCAGTTCGAGATCGGCGCCGGAGTCGTCGAGCGCGCCCGCCATCAAGCGCCCAGGAGGACTTTCTGGAAGCCTGCGGTGAAGGTCTGCTCCTGAGCCGGCGTCAGCGTGGTGAAGATGTGCGCCTTCCGCAGCGTCTCGGCATCCGGGAAGATCAGGGTGTTGTCCGCCAGGGCGGGGTCGATCTTGATCGCGGCCTCCTTGGCCCCCTCCACCGGCGTGATGTAGTTCACGTAGGCGGCCACCTCGGCGGCGATGTCGGGGTCGTAGTACCAGTTCATGACCGCTTCGGCATTGGCCTTATGGCGGGCGCCGATCGGGATCAGCATGTTGTCGTTCCAGATGGTGCCCCCGGCATCCGGAAGGGCGAACTCCCAGTGATCTCCGTTGGTCGCGTTGGTGGCGGTGATGTCGCCCGACCAGCAGATGGCGGCCAGCGCGTCCCCGCTGACCAGGTCCTCGGTGTACGAGTTGCCCTTCACGCTGCGGATGACGCCGTCCTTGATGTGCTTCTGAAGCACGTCGAGGGCGTTCTGGAACTGGAAATTCTCGATCGGCTTCGAGATCTCGACGCCCTGCTCGAGCATGATCAGGCCGACCGTGTCGCGCATCTCGCTCAGCACTTCGATGCGGCCCTTCAGCTTGGGCTCGGCGAAGAGTTCGCCGACGCTTCGGAAGCCCTTGGGGAACTCGTCCTTGTTCCAGCAGATTCCGGCGAAGCCGCCCTGCCAGGGCAGCGAATTGTTGCGTCCCTTGTCGTAGTCGATGTTCAGCAGGGCCGGGTTGAGATTCTTGATGTTCGGAATCTTCGAGTGGTCGAGCTGCTGGGTGTATCCGAGCCGGATCCAGCGGCTCACCATCCAGTCGGTCAACACGGCGATGTCGGCCCCGATGTCCTTGCCGAGCGCCAACTGGTCTTTGACCTTGGCGTAGTAGGTGTTGTTGTCGTCGATGTCTTCGCGGTAGTCGACCTTGATGCCGGTCTTCTTGGTGAAGGCCTGCAGGGTCGGGTGGTCTCCCGATTGGTCGTCGGTGTCGAGGTACAGCGGCCAGTTCGCCCAGACCAGCGACTTGTCGGCCGACGAGATGTCGCTCGCGGGCTTCGGCTTGTTGCCGCCGACCGGGGCGCAGGCCGCGAGGGCGAGAGCAGCTGCTCCGGCTGTCGCACCGGCGAGCACGCCGCGGCGGGTGAGCTGAGCCTGTCGCGCAGTGAGAACGAGCGAGCGGATCAGCGGATCTTCTGGCAGGGACCGGACCATCGAAAACTCCTTCTCGCGCGTACGCAGTCGAGGCCGGAGCTGGGACCGGCGCCGTGGCTCGATCCTGACATATCGCAGGGCGGGACGGAACGCCGCAAGGCGCAAAGGGACCATCTTGAAACATAGATTTCACGAAATCAGCATGAATTAGCGGATTTTCGCTGCGGAATCCATGGTGCGGCGCGGCTACGCTGGCGGCATGAAAGTCGGCGTTCCGAGCGAGATCAAGAACAACGAGTTCCGCGTGGCGATCACGCCGGCGGGCGTGCACGACCTCTCGGCGCACGGCCATTCGGTGACCGTGCAGAGTGAGGCGGGGCTCGGTTCGTCGATCAGCGATGACGACTACCGCGCCGCTGGTGCCACGATCGCGGCAACCGCCGCGGAGGTCTGGGACGGCGCCGAACTGCTGCTCAAGGTCAAGGAGCCGATCGCGAGCGAGTACGGCTATTTCCGCGACGACCTGGTGCTGTTCACCTATCTGCACCTGGCAGCCGAAGCCGAACTCACCGCGCACCTGGTCTCCAGCGGGATCACGGCCATCGCCTACGAGACCGTGCAGCTGCCGACGCGAGCGCTCCCCTTGCTGGCGCCGATGAGCGAGGTCGCCGGACGACTGGCGCCGATCGTCGGCGCGAACGCGATGCTGCGCCCGAACGGCGGGCCCGGCCTGCTCGTGCCGGGCGTTCCCGGCACCCATCCGGCTCACGTCGTCGTGCTCGGCGGCGGCGTCGCGGGCACCAACGCCATCAGTGTGAGCGTCGGACTCGGCGCGCGGGTCACCGTGCTGGACACCAACATCCAGCGGCTGCGCGAACTGGATGCCGATTACGCGGGCCGCATCCAGACGATCGCGTCGAACAGCTTCGAGATCGAGAAGGCGGTGCTCGACGCCGACCTCGTCATCGGATCGGTGCTCGTTCCCGGCGCCAAGGCCCCGAAGCTCGTCACGAACGCCCTGGTGGCCAGGATGAAGCCGGGCAGTGTGCTGGTCGACATCGCGATCGACCAGGGCGGCTGCTTCGAGGACAGCCACCCGACCACGCACGCCGACCCGACGTACACCGTGCACGAGTCGCTGTTCTACTGCGTGGCGAACATGCCGGGCGCGGTCGCGCACACCTCGACGTACGCGCTGACCAACGCGACCCTGCCGTACGTGCGCTCGATCGCCAACCTGGGCTGGACCGAGGCGCTGCGCGCCGACCCGGCACTGGCCCTCGGTCTCAACGTTCACGGCGGTCGGGTCGTGAACGAGGCTGTCGCCGCGGCACAGGGACTCGAATCGGGCACCGTGGCGGCGGCGCTGGCCTAGTCGCCCTGCCCGGCCAGGTCGAGCACGGCTCTGCGGGCCGCTCCCCCCTCGACCCACCAGCATTCGCCACGACGCGCGCCGAGTGGGGGTGGTGCGTCGCGGACGCGTGCGATGGCGCGCAATTCGGACGGGCTGCATCCGATGACCACGATCGGCAGCGCGCGGCGCGCGAACCCCAGCAGCGCCCATTCGGCCTGCCAGGCATCGGGATCACCGATCAGCACGGTCGCCGGCTGCCCACGCGAGACGCGAAGCTCGTCCTCGTCGGGCGCGGGAGCATCGCCCAGGACCACCACCCGTGCGCCGGTGCCCGACAGCCGCGTCGCGAGGTGAGCAGGGCGGGGGCAGACGATCGCGAGCGGCCGGTCGGGCCCGGGACTCAGGGTCGGCAACTCGACCAACCGGGCTGCCGGCAGCGGGTCGGGTCCGATCGCCACCTGGATGACCGCGCCCCCGCCGCGGCGGCCCGTCCAGCGTCCGGCTCCCGGCGGCAGGGACGGGTCGAAGGACGCGCCATCGCCGCCGCCCAGCACGTGCTCGTCCCGGCTCGACTGCCTCAGCAGCACCCGGGCATCGAACAGCCCGGCAAACCCGTGCAGGCCCCCGGTCAGGCGCTGCGCCGTGATCACCAGGCTCACGCGCCGCGCGCCGCGCACGAAGCGCGTGAGCAATTCGGTCAGTTCGTGCCGCGGATCGGGATCCGTGCGCGCGAGCAGCAGGTCGAGGTCGTCGAGCAGCACGAAGCCGATCCGGTCGTCGGGGTGGTCCAGGAGCTCGCCGAGCAGCGACGACGCCTCGGCCGGGTCGTCGGGCACCACCGCGCAGCCAACGCCGGCCTCGGCCGCGGCCGCCGCGATGGTGCGCAGCACCGTCGTGCGTCCCGAGCGCGCCGCACCCAAAACGAGCAGATGACCGTCAGCGCGCGGGTCGAGCCGGGCGATCGGCTGGCACTGCTCGGCAGGAAGATCGACGCGCCCGAACGGGACACCCGCGCCGGACTCGCCCGCTCCCTGCGTCGCGGCTTCCCCTGCGGCCTCCGTCGCGGCCTCTTGCAGCAGGGGCCCGAGTAGCAGGCGGTCGGGCAGGGGGTCGCACCACATGGCCGCGCTCGGCGCCTGCTCGGCGGCGCGCACCCGGCTCGCGTCGCCGGGCTCCGCCAGCGCGAGCTGGACCTCGCGCAGCTGCCCCGAACCGTCGGCGATCAGGGCGCGGCCGCGAGCCGTCGGGGAGAGCCGGGTCGCCGCATCCGTGCCCAGCATCGCGGTGCTGTCGCCCCGATCGGTGACCCGCAGCGAGATGCGGAGCGTGACGTTCGCGAGCACGGCGTCGCGCACTACGCCCGACGGGCGCTGGGTGCACAGGATCAGATGCAGACCCAACGATCGCCCGCGCGCCGAGATGTCGGCGAACAACTCATGCAGTTCCGGCTGCCCAGAGACCACCGCGGCGAACTCGTCCACGACGATCACGAGCCGGGCCAGTGGCACCGACTCGGCGCCCGCACGCGACTCCAGATCGTCGATCGAGCGCGCACCCGCCTCGAACAGCGCCCGCTCGCGCCGCAGCAATTCCGCGCGGAGGCTCTCGATCGCCCGGGCACTGCGACGCGCGTCCAGATCGCTCACCGTGCCGATCACGTGCGGGAGCCCGGCCAGCGGTGCGAAGGCGGCGCCGCCCTTGAAGTCGACGAGCAGGAAGGTCACGGCACGGGGCGGATGCCGCGCCGCCATCGCCAGCACCCAGCTCACCAGCAACTCGCTCTTGCCCGCTCCGGTGGTGCCCGCGACGACCGCGTGCGGACCGTCGCGGACGAGGTCGAGTTCGGCGACCCCGCTCGCGTCGAGCCCGACCGGCGCGCGCAGACCGGTGCGCGCCGTCTCCCGATCGGCGCCGGGTGCCGCGTTCAGCACCTCCGACAGGGTGACCGCGTGCGGTAGCGCGCGATGCGATGCCAGCAGCCCGTGCTCGGTTGCGACCACGGCCAGCGCGATCGCCGCATCCCGCGCCCGCGCCGAGCCGACCAGGTCAAACCGCGCGGCGTGCGCTCGGGCCCCCTCGGCGCCGTGCGGTGCCAGCTCGACCACCGATCCCAGACCGGATGGCAGCTGCGACCGATGAGTGGCGAACGCGACGACCGGGTCGGCGCCCTCGATGCGGAACCGGTAGGTGCCCCGCTCCGCCTCGGCCGATGTGACGCTGACCACATGGGGAAGGTCGGAGAGCCAGCGCTCATCGCAGCCCGGATCGAGCGCAGCGGAGATCCGTGCCGTCGCCGGGGAGCAGTTCGCCGCGACCTGAACCGCGACCGATCTGGCGAGCGCTCGGGCGGCGGGCAGCGCTCCCACGATCCCGATGCCGTCGCGCGCGTCGACGAGCCACGGGGCGTCGTCGACCGCGGATGCGGCGCTGCGCAGATCGTCGAGCGCCGCCCGCACGGCGGCGGGGAGTTCCTCGTCGGGCTCCAGAGCGGTCGCGCCACGGTCAAGGATCACCATCGACGGCCGTCGGGCGCGACCGAGGCGCACGGGGATCGGCGCGGCGTCCTCCGCCGCGACGTCGGAGCCCGCGTGCGCCCACCTCGCGGCCGCCGCCCCCGGCAGACACAGCTCCGGCAGCGACGGCGCCGCGCGCTCGAGCCGGGCTCGCTCGCGCTCATGCAGGTCGAGCACGCGGTCCCGCGTCTTGCTCAGCGCACCGACGGCTCGATCGGCGTCGCGGGCCGCGGTGCGCCGGCGTTGCCTGCGCCCATCCAGCAGACCGCCGACCGCGACCACGGGGCCGAGAGCGGCGAACAGCAGCGAGTAGACCGACCCGGTCACCGCCCAGATCCCGATGGAGACCAGCACCGGCGCGGCGGTGGCGACGAACGGGAAGGGCGGTCGGGGCGGCGGCGGGGCGAGCGCAGGCAGCGTGAGACGCTCGGGAGCGGCATCCGGGATCACCCGCTCATGCTGTCCGCCGTCCGGTGCGGTGCGGCGCCCGGTCCGCGTTCAGGTGGAGAAGCCCGGCTCCCGGCTCCGCGGGAGGACGATCGGCTCGGCTCAGCTGACCACGAAGAATTGCTCGCCGATATCCACTCGGGTGCCGCGTGCGACGAAGTACCGCCTGCCCGCGTCGCAGCGGCGCGGTTCGGCATCCGGCTGGCGGATGACCGAGCCGTTCGTCGAATAGCGGTCGCTGACCCAGAAGCGGCCGGCCTCCTGGCCGAACTCCAGGTGCGTCTTCGAGACCGACTTGCCGGCGTCGAAGATCGGCACCAGCTGATCGACGTACTCCCCGGGCTGCATCGACGGGTTGCGCCCGACCAGGCCGGAACCGGCGACCGTCACGCTCTCGCCCGTGCTGAACTGGAGGACGTAACGGGCTCCGGCCGCGGGATCGGCCACCAGGCGGGTCGCCTCGAGGTCTTCGCGCACCGGCTGGTCGGTGCCCCAGGGGAACGGATCCGGAATCGGTCGCGAGCGCGGCGACACCTTGGCGGGCGGCCTGACCTCCTCGTCGGAGAACGGGAGCGGATCGCCGAAGTCGAGGTCGGGGTCTGCCGCGGACACCACCGGGGCGACCGGGGGCACGGCTTCGACCACCAGGTCGTCGATCAACGGCTCGACCTCCGTCGTCGCGTCGGCGTCGCGTGCCGCGGGACGGTCGGCGTCGGGCGCCGAGGCGTCGTCCGAGAGCTCGGTGTCCGAGAGCTCGGTGTCCGAGAGCGCGTCGGGCTCGACGTCGGCGGCAGCCTCGGCATCGACCGAGGCCTCGAGGTCGGCAGGGGCCTCGGGGTCGGCGGGATACTGCCCGAGCGTGATCAGATTCTCGCCGGTGGGCGGAGAAACCGTGCGCAGCACGAAGCCGCATTCCCCGCAGAACACATCGCCAGCTGCCATCGGCTCGCCGCATTGCGGGCAACGGTCCGCCGGATCGGCCGGACCCGGGTGATCGAGCGGACTCCCGTCCGGAAGGTCACGACCGTCGTCGCCCGGCTGCGAAGTGTCGCCCGGCGAACTGAACGCCAGGTCGGCGATGGAGAATCCTGCCCCGGGGGCGATCGGCGAACTGCCGGTCGCCGTGTCGTCTGCTTTCGACGCCGCAACCGGCTGTCCGCACTCGCCGCAGAAGAGCGCGTCAGCGGGCAACTCGGTGCCGCAGTGGCGACAGGTCATGCGGCACTCCCCTTGCGTCCGGTGCGCCGGAACAGACCTCGAACACTATAGCCACCGAGCGAGCGAAGCGAGACGAGGGCGAGCAGACGCCGACGACGGGTCAGACCCTGGTCGAGCACGGCGCGCAGTTCTCCGACCGCATCCCACACCCGATCGGCGTCCGCCGGGTCGGCTTCGTCGGGAGCGAACACCGCGCGGTCGGCGACGGCCGCGAGCACCCGCGGCGGCAGCGTGCCGACCACGGCCGCCACCTCGGACCTCGTCGCGGCGGGCGGCGGCTGGAATCCGTGGTCGACCACCGCGTCGGCGAACTCGTCCCAGCCCCCACGAATGCGCTGCAAGGCGGAGGCGGCGCGCTGCCGGATGCGACGCCGTCGGACCTTGGCGGCGATGATCAGGAGGAAGGGCGCCGCCAGCACCAGCACGATGAGCAGCAGGAAGCCACCGACCCTCAGCACCTGCAGCAGCACGACCAGGGCCGGATCGAGCGTGTCCGGCTCGCTCTGACTGGAATCCGGCGTCGTCTGGGTCTCCTTCGGGTCGACCCGGTCGGCCGGCGGGGGCACGACCGACTGCGGACGCGCGATCTTGGCCGGGTCCTGGGGCTGCTCCTCGGGGATCGGTCGCACCGGTGGGTTCGGGTCGATCGTGACCCAGCCGTACTGAGCGGTGTCCACCTCGATCCAGGCCGAGACGTCCGCTCCGGTGACCTCGAGCGTGCTGGCGGATCCCTGCGGCGCGAAGCCGAAGACCACGCGTGCGGGGAATCCGAGCTGACGTGCCATCAGGGCGGCGGCCACCGAGTACTGCTCGGCATCGCCGATCATGCGCGGATCGGTGAACAGTTCCGTGATCCGGTCGGCCGCGTGCCCGGATCGGCTGGCCGGCTGCGACGGATCCAGCCCGTGGCTGATGTAGCCCTCCTTCTTGAGTCCATCGAGCATGGCCAGCAGGCGTTCGCCGGGCGCGTTCTTGCCGCTGACGTAGCTGTCCAGGTGCTGCGCCAGATCATCCGGAACCACACCGATCGGCGGGACTGTCGCCGCGCCCGGGGTCGCCGAGGCCAGCTCGCCCGTGGTCGGCTGGTCCGGCAGCACCGCGTGGAGCACGTAGCTGTCTCCCGAGTGCAGGCCACCGAGCACCGCGGCCGTGCCGCTGGTGTTGTTGTAATAGAACGCGTCATCCAGGCGCGCCGCATCCTGACCGCTGAAACCGATGGATTCGAAGCGGCCGACCGTGGGCAGCCAGACTCCCTGGTAGCCGCTGACCGAGACGGTGAGCTTGAGTGCGGTGCCCGCGGTCGAGGACTGGTCGACCGACGACGGGATGCGCACGAAGGTGCCGGATGCGCTGTCCACCGCGGAACTGCCGACCGCGTAGACCACGCCGTCGTAGCTGTCGAGAGTGGCCACGCGGATCCGCGCGCCGTCGGGCAGGCCGCTGATGCGGAACTGCACCTGCGCGGTCTCGTCGTCGCGCAGATAGCGCCGGAATCCCGACAGCGGGCTCGGGTAGTCGCGCGGGTCGAACGGCTGCGCGACGGCGGTGCGCAGCACGTGGCGGTCTCCTGCGGGCGGCAGGGCGCTGCTGGCGGCGATCGAGGCTCCGCCGGCGAGCAGCAGGATGACGCCGCCCGCGACGATGCCGCGCACCCCCAGACCGGTCTCGCCTG
>Ga0070667_100001523_pt1 | contig 20742 bp, 19 predicted proteins | sample KBSS33metaG_FD_64659 | JGI IMG/M metagenome (GOLD analysis project Ga0070667, IMG submission 64659) | Switchgrass rhizosphere microbial communities from Kellogg Biological Station, Michigan, USA - KBS S3-3 metaG | ecosystem: Host-associated > Plants > Roots > Rhizosphere > Soil ... | reverse complement strand
GCCTTGATGGCGGGGTTGGTCAGCAGCTCGTCGACGGCGGTCTTGTCACCCTGCAGGACGTTGAAGACGCCGTCGGGCAGGCCGGCTTCCTTCCACAGTTCGGCCATCCACAGCGAGGACGACGGGTCCTTCTCGGACGGCTTGACGACGACGGTGTTGCCGGCGGCGATGGCGATGGGGAAGAACCACATCGGCACCATGGCCGGGAAGTTGAACGGCGCGATGATGGCGACCGGGCCGAGCGCCTGCCGGATGTTGTAGACGTCGACGTTGGTGGAGGCATTCTCTGCGTAGCCGCCTTTGAGCAGATGCGGAATGCCACAGGCGAATTCGACGACCTCGATGCCGCGGGCGACCTCGCCCATGGCGTCGGAGAGCACCTTGCCGTGCTCGGCGGTGATGATCGCGGCCAGTTCCTCGCGGCGGGCGTTGAGCAGCTCGCGGTACGCGAACAGGGTCTGCGCGCGCTTGGTGATCGAGGTGTCGCGCCAAGCCGGGAAGGCGGCCGCGGCGGCGTTGATGACGGCCTGCGCGTCCTCGACGCTGGCGAGCGCGACCTGACCGGTGACCTGGCCGGTGGCCGGGTTCGTGACCGGCGCGGACTGTCCCGAGGATCCGGTGAAGATGTCGTTGTTGATCCAGTGGGAGATGGTCTGAGTCATCGTCTCGATAGGCCTTCCTGGTCGGTGCGGGTGTGCACTCAGCTTGCTCCGGCCGGCCGTCTTCATCGCCCGACAACCTGTATTAAGTTCTCATCATCGATTTACACTTTGTAAATGCCGACCGTCGCCGAGATCGTCGCCCTCCCGGTCATCCAGCAGGGCGAGCCCGAGATTCTCTGTGCGCACGGGTTCGATCGCCCGATTCGGTGGGTGCACGTCAGTGACGTCCCGGACCTGTCGGACGTCCTGCAGGGCGGCGAACTCGTGCTGACGACCGGCGCCGCGCTGCGGGCCGCGCCCCTGGACTATCTGCGGTCGGTCGCCGCCGCGCACGCCGTCGGCGTGATCGTCGAGCTGGGGGCGGGTGCCGTACCGCTGCCGGTCAATGTCGGTGTCATCGCCGAGGAACTCGGGCTGGCCCTGGTCGCGGTCCGCCGGGTGATCAAATTCGTCGAGGTGACCGAACAGGTGCACCGCGTGATCGTCGCCGACCAGTATCAGGAGGTCGACTTCGCGCGCCAGACGCACGAGGCGTTCACCGATCTCAGCATGCGCCGGGCGACGCCCGCCGGGATCGCCGAAGCCGCGGCCAGTCTGCTTGGTGCGCCCGTCGTCCTCGAGGACCTCACGCACCAAGCGATTGCGGTGGCGACGGCCGGACATCCGACCTCAGATGTGTTGCGGGACTGGCAACGTCGGTCCCGTCAACACGAGACGGGGGCGGAACGGACCGACGACTGGGTGATCAGCGAGGTGGGCCGCGGCGACGATGCGTGGGGCCGGCTGATTGCCCTGAGTGCCGCCGAGGATGTGGCGGCGAGGTTCACGATGGTGCTGGAGCGGGCGTCCCAGGCGTTGGTGCTGCACCGGATGGCCGAGCGCGGCCGCACCGACATCGAACACCAGGCGCAGGCAGGGCTGTTGGAAGACGTTGCACGCGAGCGTATCCGATTCGAGGACGAAGCGACCGCACGCGCGTTCGCGCTGGGCCTGCGCCCGGCGCCGCAGTATCAGCCCGCTACGCTGCGGATCGCCGGCTGGGCCCCGAAACTCGGCTCTGACGCCGACCCGGTCTCCGAACAACGCCGCAACGCACGCCTCCTCGACGTCGTCACCCGCTCGGTAAAAGCTCTGGGACACACCGGGTTGTTCTCGTTGCGGGGACCCGGCGAGATCGCCATGGTGCTGTCGCTCAACACGCGCCCGGGCAGTGCGCTCGAGCCGCTGGGCCGTGCACTGCGCCGCGACGCCGAACGCGCCGTCGACGCCCACGGCCTCGTGCTCGGCATCGGCACGCCCGCGCCGGGGTTGATCGACGCGATCCTCCGCATCACGGACGCCGCCCACGTCGCCGAGGCCGCGCTGTCACTGCCTGCCTCGCAGCGGGTCTGCTTCCGGGTCGCCGACATCCGGCTGCGCGGGCTGCTGTCGATGTTGCGGACCGATCCGCGGGTGCAGCGCTTCGCGGAAGGGGAGTTGCGCGCGCTGATCCTGCACGACATGGAGTCCGGCGCCGGCCTTCTCGACGTCCTGCGCGGCTATCTCGAGCTCGGCGGCAACAAGTCGGCCCTGGCCTCCCGACTGCATCTGAGTCGTCCGTCGCTCTACGCGAAGCTGCACCGCATCGAGCAGATTCTCGGCGTCGATCTCGCCGACGGCGAGTCTGCGACCTCGCTACACGTGGCGCTACTGATCCTGGAGACACGAAACGCTTTCAGTGGCGGCAGCGCACCGCTGTGACATGCTTCTGACCGTGTCGGGCACATCGCAAAACCGCCAGGGCAATGCCACCCGCGCCAAGTTGGTGAAGACGGCCGAGAAGCTGTTCGCCGAGCAGGGCGTGGACGCCGTCTCGGTGCGCTCGGTCAACGCCGCGGCGGGCCTCGGCGCCGCGTCGGTGCACTACCACTTCGGTTCCAAGGACGAGTTGCTGCGCGCGGTCGTGCTGGATCTCGGTGCGGCGGTGGGTACCGCCATTCAGGCCAATGTGGATGTGCTGGCTGCCAATTCGACTGCCGCGACACCCGACGAGTTGGTCCGTGCCGTCACGGCGCCCTACCTGGAGCTGCTGCGCCGCCAGCGCACCCGGGGAATGCGCTGGATCAAGATCATGGCCCAGATCACCCAGGCCGGCCCCGCAGACGAGAACATCGAGCCCAAGCTGCGCGTCGCGCTGCTGGCGGAGGTCCGGCGGACCTTCCCGAACGCCGCCGAGGACCGCCTGGAGGCGCGGTGGGCGGTGTCGATCATGGGCTTCGTGCAGGGCCTGAGCCGTGCCGACGAATGGGACCGCGCCAAACTGTCGGCGCCTGCCCTGGAGGCGTTCTACGAAGACCTCGTGACGTTCGTCGTCGGCGGCACCGAGCGGCTCTTGAACTCTTAGCCGCGTCACGACTGTGCGCACAGATCGCAGAACCCGGCTTTCCGGCGCACTGGCCGCACATTCGAGGGCTTCGGGCCGGAGACGTACCCAGCTTCAATCACGACGGGTTCGCCGCCGGCCTGATTGATGCCAGGCACTTTTCCGCGACCTCAAACGTCCCTGAGTTCAATTACCAGGGGCAGATCGCCATCGCGATTGAAGACAGGCACCTTTGCAACCGCGTTCGCAGTCTGCACTCGCCCGCCTGCCCGCAACACCGGCCATATTTATGGATCATTTGATCCAATCATGTGATCGGATTACAGTCGGCCGGGCAAGCCGACACATCCTCACCGAGAACCAGGAGACCACCGTGAGCAGCGTTGCCCCGTGGAGCCCTACGTCCATGAAATTCGGGGCGTTCCTCGCCCCGTACCATCCGCTCGATGCCGACCCGGCGCTGCAGTTGCGCCGTGACATCGACCTGATGACGTACCTGGACCACCTCGGTTTCGAAGAAGCGTGGATGGGGGAGCATCACTCGACCGGCGCCGAGATCGTCCCGGCCCCAGACGTTTTCATCGCCGCCGCGGCCGAGCGGACCGAGCGCATCCGCTTCGGCACCGGTGTGATGTCGCTGCCGTACCACCACCCGCTGATCACCGCGGACCGCATCACCCAGCTCGATCTGCAGACCCGCGGCCGGCTGATCGTCGGCACCGGCCCCGGCAAGATTCCGCTCGACGCGCACATGATGGGCATCACCACCACCAACCAGCGCCGTATGCAGGGCGAGGCCCTCGAGGCCGTGTTGCGTCTGCTGCGCGGTGAGGTGGTCAATATGGAGACCGACTGGTTCGCCCTGCGCGACGCCCGCGCTCAGCTGCCCACCTACAACCCGGCCGGTATCGAGGTGGCCACCGCCTCGACCATCTCGCCCAACGGCTCGGTGCTGGCCGGTAAGCACGGTCTTTCGCTGCTGTCGCTTGCTGCCAGCTCGCAGGCGGGCTACGAGTCGCTGGACCGCAACTGGGGTGTGTACGAGCAGGTTTCGGCCGAGAACGGCTACGTGGCCGACCGGTCGACGTGGCGTCTGGTCAATCCGATGTTCATCGCCGAGACGCGTGAGGAAGCCGAGCGCGCCGTCAGCCGCCGGATTCATGCCATCGCCGAGTACGTCAACCGGCAGCAGAACATCAACCCGGAGTGGGCGCAGACCCCGGCCGGCATCATCGACTACTGGCGCAATGAGTCGCTCGGCGAGTTCGGCCAGGCGATCATCGGTACGCCGGAGGACGCCATCGCTCAGATCGACCGCCTCATCGAGAAGACCGGCGGCTTCGGCACCCTGCTGATCATGCACGTCGACCTCGCCGACTGGGAGAACACCAAGCGCAGCTACGAGCTGTTCGCCTCGGAGGTCATCCCGCACTTCCGCCGTCGCAACGTCGCCCGGCAGGCCAGCCTGCAGTTCGCGCAGGACAACTCCGAAGTGCTGATCGGCAACCTCGTCGGCGCGATCACCAAGGCCTACACCGATTACTACGGGCAGCCGACCGACCTGCCCGCCACCCCGGCGCCCGCCGTTGAACTGACCATCACAGGAGCGCAGGCATGAAGGCCGCACAGTTCATCGACGGCCAGTTCACCGTGACCGATGTGCCGGAGCCGCCGGCCACCGGTCCCGGCCAGCTGCGGATCAAAGTCGCTGCGTGCGGCATCTGCGGCAGTGACCTCAGCATGTCCAAGGACCCCTGCCGGTTCGTGTCCGTCGCCGCCGGCGCGGGCTTCCCGTTCGCGGTCTTCGATGCCACCCGTCCGGTGGTGTTGGGCCATGAATGGTCGGGCGTCGTCGTCGAAACCGGTGCGGGTGTCGAGGATTTCAAGGTTGACGACCGCGTCACCGGTCTCGGTATCGCCACCGAGCAGAACGGGATGCCGACGATCATCGGCTACTCGAACGACTACCACGGGGCCTTTGGCGAGTACATCGTCGTCGACGCGTTCTGGGTGCGGCACGTGCCCGACGGCCTCTCGCTCGAGCACGCGGCCCTGGCCGAGCCGCTGCACGTCGGTGAGATGCACATGCAGCAGTCGGGGCTGACGCCCGCGGACACCGCGCTGGTGATCGGCTGCGGCTCGATCGGTCTCGGCACAATCCTGGCTGCCAAGGCCGCGGGCGCATATCTCGTCATCGCGTCCGAACCGTCGCCGAAGCGGCGCGAGCTCGCCGCGAAGATGGGTGCCGACATCGTCGTCGACCCCGATGAGCAGGACCCGATCGAGGTCTATGACGAATTGCTGGGCACCGGCAAGACCGGGGGCGGACTCCTGATCGCCTACGAGTGCAGCGGCCGGGTCGGAACCCTCAACACACTGACCCACACGCTGCCGTGGGGATCGCGGATTCAAGTGGTGGCCTCGCCGTTTGCCGAGGAGACCATCATCCCGGTGGTGGCGCAGATGCGGCAGATCGCGATCAACTTCGGGCACGGTCAGTATGAGCAGGCCTATGAGAAGGTGCTGGCCCGGCTGGCTGCCGGAGAGATCGACGCCGAGGCGCTGATCACCGGACGGACCGGGCTCGATGGCATCGCGGATGCGTTCACCGCGCTGCGGAATCCCGACGAGCACGTCAAGATCCTGGTACTGCCGTCTTGACATCGTGAGCAGCGTTACCGACGTGTAGCCGTGTCGATCGCGGGACAGGCGGGCCTGGGTGCGGCACAGTTAACTGTATGGCCGGTCAAATGATTCCGAAGCCCAGCGATTTGAAGGCCGCGGCTCAGTCCGCGGTCGATGCCGCCCAGTCCGCCGTCGAGATGACGCAGGCGGTGGCCAGCGGTGCCTTGCGCATTCCGCCGGCCTCCGTTCAACTCGCCGCCCAGGTCCCCGATCTCATCGAGAACCTGGCGGTGGCCACCGAGCGGCTCAACACGACGATCGATCGCACCGAGCGGTTCATGGCCATGGCTGATCCCATGTTTCGCACGCTCGACGCACTGCTGCCGCAGCTCGAAGCCTTGGTGAATACCGGCAACGAGGTGTTCCGGCTGCTGTCGAACATTCCGGGGGTGTCGCGGCTGAACCCCTTCGGCGCACCCAAGCCGCCGCCTGAGAGGTAGTCACTGGAAGGCGGCGAAGCGGATAGCCAATCCGTCGATGAACGACGTCAGGGCCAGTTCGAAACCGGCAGCGTCGATTTGGTCGGCCTTGCCGCGCAACAGGTGCGCTTGACCCATGTGCGGGTAGCGGTCGCGGTAGACCTGTACGTCGTCGGTGAATCCGCGAGAGAAGGAGCCGACGGTCGAGCCCAGTACCAGTGACCGGGTGGCGGCGCCGATCAACGTCGCTTCCCGGGGTGGCCAGCCGGCGCCGACGAGGCCGCCGTGCACGGCGTCGGCGATCCGCAGACTGACGTCGCGACGTCCCGGTCCGGTCGCGAGGTAGGGCACGAGATTCGGGTGGGCCGCCAGTGCTGCGCGGTGGGAGCGGGCCCACGCCGCCAGCGCGTCCTGCCAGTCGTCGCCGCGGTCGAACCCCGACGTGTCGATCTCCCCGGCAACCCGGCTCGCGACGGCGTCCAGCACGTCGTCCTTGGTGGGGTAGTGCTTGTAGAGCGACGATGCCTGCACACCGAGTTCGGCGGCGAGTTTGCGCATCGACATTTCGGCGAGGCCGTCGCGATCGATCAATTCCAGCGCGGTGTCACGGATGAGTTCGCGGTTGAGCAGCGGCACGCGGGGCCTACCCATCTGCTTCTCCCTTGAATTAGCGAACGTCGTTAGCTTATGGTGACAGCAACAAGCTAACACTGTTCACCACTGTTGAGGAGTTGTCTGTGAAACGCGAGGTCTACAGCGAAGAACACGAGGATTACCGGGCCATGATCCGGGCCTTCGTCGAGGCCGAGGTGACCCCGGTCTACGACGAGTGGTTCGAGAAGGGCATCGTGCCGCGCGAGTTCTACTACAAGCTCGGCGAACTCGGCATCTTCGGCGCGGAGATCCCGACCGAGTACGGCGGCGAGGGCCTGAGCTCGTACAAGTTCCAGGCGATCCTCACCGAGGAACTGTCGCGTGCCGCCGTTTCCTTCGGTGGCTCCAGCGTGCACGTCGGCCTGTGTCTGCCCTACATCCGCGACATCGGCAACGAAGAGCAGAAGAAGCGCTGGTTCCCCGGCATGCTCAGCGGCGAGATCATGTTCGCGATCGCGATGACCGAGCCCGGGACCGGTTCCGACCTGGCCGGAATGCGCACCACCGCAAAGCTATCCGAGGACGGCACCCACTACGTCCTCAATGGATCCAAGACCTTCATCACCGGTGGCGTGCACGCCGACCGGGTGATCGTCTGTGCCCGCACCTCGGCCCCCAAGGAAGACGACCGCCGCTTCGGTATCTCGCTGCTCGTGGTCGACACCAAGCTCGAGGGCTACTCGGTCGGCCGCAAGCTCGACAAGCTCGGCCTGCGTTGCTCGGACACCGCCGAGCTGAACTTCACGGACGTCAAGGTGCCGGTCGAGGACATCCTCGGTGAGGCCGACAAGGGCTTCAACTACCTCGGGCAGAACCTGCCCCGCGAGCGGCTCGGCATCGCCGTCAGCGCCTACGCGCAGGCCAAGGCCGCGGTCCGGTTCGCCGTGCAGTACACCAAGGACCGCACCGTGTTCGGCAAGCCCGTCGCCTCGTTCCAGAACACCAAGTTCGAGCTCGCCGCCTGCCAGGCCGACGTCGACGCGATGGAGGCCGTCGTCGACCGCGCCATGGAGGCCCACGACCTCGACGCGCTGTCCGCGGCCGATGCCGCCAAGGCCAAGTTGTTCTGCACCGATGCGGCGGCCCGCGTGATCGACCGCTGCCTGCAGCTGCACGGCGGCTATGGCTACATCAACGAGTACCCGATCGCCCGGCTGTACGCCGACAACCGGGTCGGCCGCATCTACGGCGGCACCAGTGAGGTCATGAAGATGATCATCGCCAAGGACATGGGCCTCTAAATCTGCTGTCGCAGTGTGCGAAGGCGCCCGTCGGAGTAACTTTGCTCTCGGGCGCCTTCCGCATTTTTCCGGCTCGGGCAAGGCGCCCGAATCGAGGGAATGACGCAAGTGGCAGCCCCGCGACACCACGTGCACGTGTGCGACCACCCGCTCACGCGAGGGCAGGCGCGCCGACTCAGTCGGCGCTTCGCCGTCGCTGGAGTGCAGATCGAACCCGGACGCCTGCAGGAGATCGCGGCGGGCGCGGCCACCGTCGGGGACGAACATATCGACGTCGCATTCGCGATGGTCGCCGTTGGCTACGTCGACGAACGCCACCACGCAAAATTGACGCGTATTCGCCGCCGGATGGGCCGCTGGCTCCTGGTGGGTGCAATGATCGTGTTGAGTCTTAGTCTGCTCATCAGTTTGGCGATGGCCATGTTGACGCTGATGCAGCCCACGTTCACGGGGGTATGAGGAGTCGAGATCGAGAACGTACTGACGCGCTGGGCGATCGGGGTCATCGCTTTCGCGATGATTGTCGTCGCCGCCGTCCTGCCGTGGTACACGGCGCACAACGACCATGGCCACGGTGCCATGAGCGGTTGGGGAATCTGGGACATCACGGGGAATCTCGGCGCGGAGCTGCGGCCGTTGCCCTTCGCGGTGCTGATCGTGCTCGCGGCCGGCACGATGATCTTCGCGGCGGCGCGCGCGATGTTCGGCACCGCGTCGACCGCAGCCATCGCCTGCTTCGTCGTGAGCCTGTTGCCGTTGATGACGGGTGGCGCGGTCGACCGGCGGTTGGCCGGAAGTGATTCTGTCGCAGTGGTTCTCGGTCAGGCGGTGACGCCCATGATCGCCATCGGGCTCGTGGCCTGCGCGGTCACCTGGATCGGCTACGCGCGGTGCGTGCTGCGGGCGGCGCCGAAAGCCGAGGTCGAGGTCCAGCCGGCCTGACCGGCATTCCACTCATCGGACGTTCCGTGTGTTCGGGACGGCGCCCTGCGATTTACTTCGGCCATGGGTGCACGGGAACTGTTCGGTGGTGGAGTCGCGGTCATCACGGGTGCGGGCTCGGGGATCGGGGCCGGCTTGGCCCGGTACGCGGCCCAGCTCGGGATGACGACGGTGCTGGCCGACGTCGACGCCCAGGCGATCGCCGCCCTGCGGGACGAGCTGACCGCCGCCGGCGCGACCGCCGTCGACGTGATGTGCGACGTGCGCGACGCCGAGGCCGTGCGGGCCCTGGCCGACCGGGTCAATGGTGAGATCGGGCCGGTGCGGCTACTCGTGAACAACGCCGGCATCGAACAGTTCGGCTACCTGTGGGATACCCCGGTCGCCAATTGGGACCGTGTCATGGACATCAACGTCAGCGGCGTCTTCCACGGCGTGCGGGCCTTCCTGCCCGCCATGCTGGCGTCGCACGAACCGGCGTGGGTGTGGAACATGTCGTCCGTCGGCGGTGTGTCGACCGTACAACTGCAGGCGCCGTACATCGTCAGCAAGCACGCTGTGCTGGCGCTGACCGAGTGCCTGCGCGTCGAGGTCGAACTGGCCGGTCACGACGACCACGTCTGTGTGCAGGCGGTGCTGCCCGGCCCGGTGCGGTCGAACATCTTCACCGCGGCCGGTGGAGTCGATGGCGATAGCGGTGGCGCGACTGACGCCTCAGAATCCGAGCGCACAGCGATGCACCAGCTCTCCGCGATGGATCCGCTCACGGCCGCCGAGGCCATCTTCGATCAGTCGGCGGCAGGTGGGTTCTACCTGACGACGCATCCTGATGCCGTAGCCGGCGCCATGACCGAACGGGCGCGGGTGCTCAGCGAGCAGGCGATCCCCAAGCTACGGACCCGACGGTTCGGCACGAAGTGACAAGTCAGACCAGCGAAGCGAGGAGCGCGGCAAGTCCGTACTCGAACACCGCGTCATAGTCGGTGGGCGAGCGCAGGGCCTCGACCAGTTTCTGGTCGGGCCAGTCGTCGCCCCACAAGGACGCGTCCTCCTCGTCGTGTTCACCGCTGCGAATGGCCGAAAACTGCATCAGCGCAGACGAAATGACGTGCACCTCGATGGAGCGCAGGGCCAGGGCCGCCCGATTTCCGGTGATGCCGAGTGCGGCCAGTTCCGCGGCGAGGGTCTGCTGCACCGGCTGGAACAGTGAAGGGGTCCGGTCACGTTCGTGCGCGATCGCCATCAGGTGCTGGCGTTCGATGAGCGCTATGCGCTGCGCGCGGGCCAGTGCGGCGATGCGGTCCGTCGGAGTGTCGCCGCTGGCGGGCAGGCTGGCCATCACGTCGATGAGGCGGTCGATCAGGTGGTCGAACAGCTTGTCCCGGCCGCCGACGTGCCAGTAGATGGACGTCACGGCGACACCGAGATGCTCGGACAGGCTGCGCATGGAGAATCCTGCGACGCCGTCGCGCTCCAGCAAGGCTGCCGCCGTATCCAGGATCATTTGAGCGTCAACAGTTTTCGGCGATCCACCGAGTCCACGCTGGTTCAATTCAACCATGAGCACCGCCCTCCGCTTTCGTGGATCACCCTAACCGCACTCGCCCGGGTTCAGTTGGCCGAACCCCCCTTCGTCCGCCTGTAACGGTGTTACAGTACTGCCACTGATGGACGTCGCGCTAGCAATGAGGGAGCAGATGCGTTCGATCTGAAGATCACCGGCGGCACTGTCGTCGACGGCACCGGCGCCGACCGGTTCACCGCCGACGTCGCGATCAAGGATGGCAAGATCGTCGAGGTTCATCGGCGCGGCCCGAATGACCCTGTGTTGTCCGGTGATTCGGCCGAGACCATCGATGCCGGCGGCAAGATCGTCGCGCCGGGGTTTGTGGACATCCACACCCACTACGACGGCCAGGTCAGCTGGGACAGCGTGCTTGAACCGTCGAGCAACCACGGGGTGACGACGGTGGTCGCGGGTAACTGTGGCGTCGGCTTCGCGCCCGTGCGCCCCGGCCAGGAGGAATGGCTGATCGCGCTGATGGAGGGCGTCGAGGACATTCCCGGTACCGCCCTGACCGAGGGCATCACCTGGGGTTGGGAGACTTTCGGCGAGTACCTCGACATCGTCGGTCAGCGTGAACTGGCCGTGGACATGGGCACCCAGATCGCCCACGGCGCGGTCCGCGCGTACGCGATGGGGGAGCGCGGCGCCCGCAACGAACCCGCCAACCCTGATGACATCAAGGCCATGGCACGACTGGTCCAGGAGGCGATCGAGGCTGGGGCCCTTGGCTTTTCGTCATCGCGCACTGTGGCGCACCGGGCCATGGACGGTGAGCCCGTGCCCGGCACCTTTGCCGCCGAGGACGAGCTGTTCGCTCTGGGACGCGCCGCCTCCGCCGGCGGAGCGGCGGTCTTCGAGCTGGCTCCGCAAGGTGCTGCCGGCGAGGACATCGTCGCGCCGCGCAAGGAACTCGAGTGGATGCGGCGGCTCGGCGAGGAGATCGACTGCGCGTTGAGCTTCGCGCTCATCCAGGTCGATGCCGATCCGGATCTGTGGCGCGAGCAGCTCGATTTGTCCGCTGCGGCGCATCAGGCGGGCAGTCGATTGTTCCCGCAGGTTGCGGCGCGGCCGTTCGGCATGCTGCTGGGCTTCCCCGGCCATCACGCCTTCACGCACCGCCCGACCTACCGCCGGCTGGCCGCCGAATGCACGCGCGAAGAACTGGCCGAGAAACTGGCTGAACCCGCGGTGCGGGCCGCGATCCTGGTGGAAGACGACCTGCCGATCGATCCCACGAAGCTGTTCGACGGCATGTTCATGCTGGCGCAGAATGCGGCAAATCGCCTGTACCACATCGGTGAACCGCCGGACTACGAGCCGACCGTCGAGCGCACCGTCGCGGCCATCGCGCAGCGACGCGGCCTGGATCCGTTGGCCGCGATGTACGACCTGATGCTCGAGGCCAGCGATGGTTCCCCCGCCGGCGCCATGCTCATGTACCCGATGTTCAACTACTCCGACGGCAACCATGACGCCATCCGCGAGATGCTCACCCACCCGGCCGGTGTGCTCGGGCTGTCCGATGGCGGCGCCCACTGCAGCATGATCTGCGACGCGTCGTACCCGACGTTCCTGCTCACACATTGGGCGCGGGACCGCCATCGCGGCGAGAAGCTGCCGCTGGAGTACGTCATCCGGAAGCAGTCGCACGACACCGCACAGCTCTACGGCATGTCCGACCGCGGCGTCATCACGGTTGGTAAGAAGGCGGACCTCAACGTCATCGACCTGGATGCGCTGACTCTGCACGCGCCGAAGATGGTGCACGACCTGCCCGCCGGTGGAAAACGCTTGGTGCAGGGCGCAAGTGGCTACGACGCGACCATCGTCAGCGGTACCGTCACCCGCAGGCACGGCGTCGACACCGGCGCGCGTCCCGGCCGTCTGGTCCGCGGCATCCGATAGACCGGGTTGGAATCCTGATGATTTCAGGCGCGCCGCGCGGCCGCCGGCACGGCACCGACGCCCCAGGGTCTTAGCTGGAAGCCGCGCCGAAGAGACACGCGCCGGGTACCCGACACGACCTGCTGACCGCCGCGAGGTGTGTCAGCTGCGTGCCGACATGCTTTGTCAAAAGCATTGGCAGAAGCCATTTTTGACGGTGTTGGTCCCGCCGGCTGCCGGCCCGCGGGAGCATCCGCCGATTCGATCGGTATGGCTACGTGGGTGGCAGCGCCGCCGGCACGTGTGAGCCAGACCGGACCTGCCGCACAGTCGGCCGACTATTCCCTGCCCTGGCACTGACGGGCTGCGCAGCCGCTGCGATCTGCGCGCGGCTCGGCAGAGTGGTCGTATCCCGTCAGGAAGGCAGGTCGCGTGATGCCTGATTCGTCGAGTCGATTACATGTCGCCGTGGCCTTGGACGGCGCCGGCTGGCACCCCGCTGCGTGGCGCGAATCCGACGCGCGACCCGCCGACCTCTTCGGCGCCGACTACTGGACCGACCTGACCGTAGAGGCGGAACGCGGCGGGCTCGACTTCGTGACCATCGAGGACTCGCTGGCGGTGCAATCCGACGATCCCTTCGCACCGGACCGTCGCGCCGATCGTGTGCGGGGCAGGTTGGACGCGGTGTTGATCGCGGCGCGCATCGCACCGCGCACCCAGCGGATCGGCCTGGTACCGACGGCCGTCGTCACCCATACCGAGCCGTTCCATGTGTCGAAGTCCATCGCGACCCTCGATTACGTGAGCGCAGGCCGGGCCGGCGTGCGCGTCCAGATCGCCGGTCGTCCGGACGTGGCGGCGCACTTCGGGCGACGTGCGCCCGCTGCGCGCTCTCGTGCCCAGGAATACCTCACCGAGACTGCGGATTACGTCGAAGTGCTGCGCCGCTTGTGGGACAGCTGGGAGGACGACGCCGAGATCCGTGACGCTGCCACCGGGCGGTTCATCGACAGGGACAAACTGCACTACATCGACTTCACCGGCCGCTGGTTCTCGGTCAAGGGTCCGTCCATCACCCCGCGCCCACCGCAGGGCCAGCCGATCGTCGCGGCATTGGGCCACGGCGGAGCCGCCCACGAGTTGATCGCCGGGAGCGCGGACGTCGGGTTCGTCACCCCTCGCGATGCCACACAAGCCGCGGACATCGTCCAGGAGATCCGCGCGCTGCCGCATGCCGCGCACCGCGGGTCCGAGCACCTGCACATTTTCGGCGATGTGGTGGTGTTTCTCGACGACAGCGCATCGGCAGCCCAGGCCCGCCGGCGCCGGCTCGATGACCTTGCTGGCGCCGAATACCGCAGCGATGCAGCAATTTTCGCCGGAAATGCCGCTGCATTGGCCGACCTGCTGTCGGCGTGGCACAGCGCCGGGTTGACGGGATTTCGCCTGCGGCCCGCGGCCTTGCCGCACGACCTGCTCCAGATCACCGAGCAATTGGTGCCGGAACTCCGGCGGCGGGGACTCTTCCGGACCGCGTACGAATCGGACACGCTACGTGGCCTGCTCGGGCTGCCGCGCCCGGCCAACCGTTACGCAAGGATCAGCCAATGAGCAAGCCAATCAAGCAGATTCACCTCGCGGCGCACTTCCCCGGCGTCAACAACACCACGGTGTGGAGTGACCCGGCGGCCGGCAGCCACATCGACTTCCGTTCTTTCGCGCACTTCGCGCGGACGGCCGAGCGCGGGAAATTCGATTTCCTGTTCTTGGCCGAGGGACTGCGCCTCCGCGAACAGAACGGTCAGATTTACGACCTCGACGTGGTCGGCCGGCCGGATACCTTCACCGTGCTGGCCGCACTGGCCGCCGTGACAGAGCGAATCGGGTTGACCGGCACCATCAACTCCACCTTCAACGAACCCTACGAGGTGGCTCGGCAGTTCGCTTCGCTCGATCATCTCTCCGCCGGCCGCGCCGCATGGAACGTCGTGACATCGTGGGATGCGTTCACGGGGGAGAACTTTCGCCGCGGCGGATTCTTGGCGGAGGATCAGCGCTACGAACGGGCCAAGACGTTCCTGCAGACGGCGCTGAAATTGTTCGACTCGTGGCGCGGTGATGAGATCGTGGCAGACAAGACCGGCGGGGTGTTCCTGTCCGATCCCGATGCCGGCGAGTTCGCGCACACGGACAGCCACTTCGACATCCATGGCCGGTTCAACGTGCCACGTAGCCCCCAGGGCCGCCCGGTGATCTTCCAAGCGGGCGACTCGGACGAGGGGCGCGAGTTCGCAGCATCCGCTGCCGACGCGATCTTCTCCAGACACAGCACGCTGGAGGCCGGACAGGCGTTCTATACCGACGTCAAGGGCAGGTTGGCACGCTACGGGCGGCGCCCTGACGAGCTGCTCATCCTGCCGGCCGCGACGTTCGTGATAGGTGACACCGATGCCGAGGCGGCCGACCTCGCACACGAGGTCCGGCTTGCCCAGGTGTCTCCGCAGACCGCGATCAGATTCCTCGAGCAGCTCTGGAATCGCGACCTTTCCGGCCACGACCCGGACGGACCGCTGCCGGCGGTGGACCCGGTCGTGGGGGAGAACACCATCGCGCGGGGCCGGGCCAGCGTGCGCATGTTCCGTGACCCGCTCGCGATCGCAGCCGAGTGGCGAGCCAGGGCCGAGGCACAGAAGCTCAGTACTCGGGAGCTGATCATCGAAGTCACCGGGCGGCAATCGTTCATCGGGTCGCCCCAGACGATCGCGGCGACGATCGACGCCTTCGTTCAGGCCGATGCCAGTGACGGATTCATCCTCGTCCCGCACATCACACCCGGCGGGCTCGATCGCTTCGTCGACCAGGTAGTGCCCTTGTTGCAGGAGCGCGGCACGTATCGCGCCGACTACCTGGGTACCACGTTGCGCGACCACTTGGGACTGGCGCCGCAGCCGCGGCCGGCGGCGCGCACGAATTTCTCGGCCGAAGTGGCGTCCTAGATCATGGCTACTCCACTGACAGTGCTCGACCTGGTACCGATCTCGTCGGGTTCGACTGCGCCGCAAGCACTACGCAACAGCATCGACCTCGCCAAGCGCGCGGAGACCCTGGGTTATGCGCGCTACTGGTTCGCCGAACACCACCTCAATCCCGGTATTGCCGGCACCTCACCGGCGGTGCTTCTCGCGCTCACCGCTGCGGAGACCTCCACGATCCGACTGGGCTCGGGCGCCGTGCAGATGGGCCACCGGACCGCGGTGGCGACGGTGGAGGAGTTCGGTCTGCTCGACGCGCTTCATCCGGGCCGGTTCGATCTCGGCCTGGGGCGCTCTGGAGGCAAACCGCGGGAACCCAGAGTCCCGGTCAGCACCTCGGTGGGCGCCGGGGCCAACGGTGATGGCACACACGGGTTGTTGATTCCCGCCAAGTTCGATCCCCGGCCGCTGCTGCAGTCTCCGCGATTCGCGCTCCAACGGGCGCTGCTCCAGCAGCCAGGCGCGCAATCGCAGGACTACACCGACCAGATCCACGATATCGTGGCGCTGATCGCCGGGGTCTACCGCGACGCGGACGGCCTGGCGGCGCAGGTCGTGCCCGGGGAAGGCGCCGACCTCCAGATCTGGATCCTGGGCAGCAGCGGCGGTGAGAGCGCCGACGTTGCCGGCACCAGAGGACTGCGGTTCGCAAGCAACTATCACGTGGCGCCGTCATCGGTCCTCGAGGCGACCGACGCCTACCGGGCGGCGTTTCGCCCGTCAACCGAACTGAGCGAGCCCTATGTCGCCGTGTCGGCCGATGTCGTCGTCGCCGACAGTGAGGCCGCCGCCCGCGAGCTCGCCGCCGGATACGGCCTGTGGGTACGCAGCATCCGCACCGCCGAAGGCGCCATCCCGTTCCCGACCCCGGACGAGGCGCGGGCTCACACCTGGACGACCGCCGAACGTGAGCTCGTCGCGGACCGGGTGGACACCCAGTTCGTCGGGTCGGCCGCGCAAGTCGCCGACAAGCTGGAGCGGTTGCGCGACGCCACCGGGGCCGACGAGCTGATCATCACGACCATCACCCACGACCACCGGGACCGGGTGCGCTCCTACGAGCTGCTGGCCGAAGAATGGTCCCGACGGTGAACATGGGTAGATGCGCAGCGGTGCAGCCGTTTTCAATCGGGCCCTGAACGGGCTGCGCGAGTCGTGGTGAGAGCCACAGCCGGTGACCGGTGTTCATGCCTAGGCTGGACCCATGACTCCGGGCAGCGGCCTTTTCCAGATCGAGGACTGCATCGATGAATCGGGGACGGTGACGCTGCCGCCCGGCGCGACGCTGATCGCCTTGATCGACGGGAATGTGACACATCTGCCCGACACCGTGGCGTACCGCTACCTGGACTACTCCGGTGCCGATGCGCGGACCTCTGAATTGACCTGGTCCGAACTTGGGGTGCGCCTGGCCGCCATCGCGGCCCGGGTGCAGGCCGTCACCGAGCGCGGCGATCGGGTTGCCATCATGGCGCCGCAGGGACTCGACTACGTGGCCGGCTTCTTCGCGGCCATCAAGGCCGGTGCCATTGCGGTGCCGCTGTTCGCGCCCGAATTGCCGGGGCACGCCGAACGTTTGGACACCGCGCTCCATGACGCGCGCCCGGCCGCGATCTTGACGACGTCGGCAGCGCGGTCGGCCGTCACCGAATTTCTGTCCACGCACCCGGACCTGGGCACACCGGCCGTCATCGCCGTCGACGAAGTGCCGGACGACGAGGGCGCTGCGTTCAATCACGTCCACCTCGAGATCGACGACGTCTCGCACCTGCAGTACACCTCGGGCGCAACCCGGCCGCCCGTCGGCGTCGAGATCACCCATAAAGCAGTGGGCACCAACCTCATTCAGATGATCCTGTCCATCGACATGCTGGACCGCAATACGCACGGCGTCAGTTGGCTGCCGCTGTATCACGACATGGGGCTGTCCATGATCGGGTTTCCCACGGTGTACGGCGGTCACTCGACGTTGATGTCGCCCACCGCATTCATCCGCCGGCCGCTGCGGTGGATCCAGGCGCTGTCGGACGGCTCGAAGGTCGGCCGAGTGGTCACCGCTGCACCGAACTTCGCCTACGAATGGGCGGCGCAGCGTGGTGCGCCGAGTCCGGACGACAACATCGACCTGGCCAATGTGGTGATGATCGTCGGCTCCGAGCCGGTCAGCATGGACGCTATCAAAACGTTCAACTCCGTGTTCGAATCGCATGGACTCCCGAAGACGGCGATCAAGCCGTCCTACGGCATCGCCGAGGCAACGCTATTCGTGTCCAACATCGCGCCCGACGCGGAGGCGACGGTACGATACTTCGACCGCGAGCAGCTGGCGTCCGGCGTCGCGGTGCCGGTGCCCGAGGACGCGCCGTGCGCCGTTGCGCAGGTGTCGTGCGGCCAGCCGGCCAGCAGCCTCTGGGCAGTGCTGGTGGACCCCGCCACCGAGACCGAAGTGCCCGACGGCCGCACCGGTGAAATCTGGCTGCAGGGCAACAACATCGGCCGCGGATACTGGGGTCTGCCGGAGGAGACTCAAGCGGTTTTCCACGCTCGACTACGACGTGTGCTGCCGCAGAACAGCCACGCCGACGGCGCTGATATCGACGGATCCTGGTTCCGGACGGGCGATCTGGGTTTCTACCTCGACGGCGAGCTGTACGTCACGGGTCGGTTGGCCGACGTGATCACGATGGCCGGACAGAACCACTACCCGCAGGACATCGAGATCACTGCCGCCGACGCGTCGCCTCTGGTCAGACGTGGATACGTGACGGCGTTCACCGTGCCGGCTGAGACTGGGGAACAACTGGTGATCATCGCCGAACGCGCCGCAGGCACGGCCCGCAGTGATCCCCAGCCGGCGTTCGATGCGGTCCGCACGCTCGTATCGGAGCGTCATGGCGTGACTGCCGCCGACGTGCGACTGCTGCCTGCCGGCGGCATCCCGCGCACCACGAGCGGGAAGTTGGCACGCCGCGCCTGCCGCGCCGCCTACCTCGACGGCACGCTGTAGTCCCGCTCACCCTCGGGTGATACGCGTTCCGCTATGAAGCACTTCATATTCAAGCGGCTTGTAGACCGCCGCCGGAGGCGATAGCCGCGGATTTCACGGCAACCTTGACTGCCGGATATGAACTCCTTCATAATTCGGCTCGATTGATCCGCCCGTCAGGAGTCGCCAAGATGCCGCCCGATACTCGCCAGTCGATGGTGCTCGCCGCTGTCGAGTTGCTGCGGGAGCGGGGCGTCGACGGTGTCACGCTCGAGGACGTGCTGGGCCGCAGCGGCGCCCCCCGAGGATCGATCTATCACCACTTTCCTGGCGGGCGCGCCCAGATCATCGACGAGGCCGCGCAGCTGAGCGGTGATGCCATCTCCCGGCTGATCTCCAGATCTGCACCTGCCGGACCTGCCGCCGTTATCGACGCCGTGACCGGATTCTGGCGGAAGCTGCTGCGCCAGCACAACTTTTCTGTCGGATGCCCGGTGGTGTCGATTGCCGTCAGCGCCGCGCCGGACACCGCGCTGGCCCAGCACGCCAGTCTGATCTTCCGCACCTGGCACCAGTTGGTCACCGACTGTCTGGTGGCGGATGGCCTCGACACCGCCGCCGCCCGCCGGCTCGCGACCATGTCGCTCGGCGCCATCGAAGGTGCGATCACCATGTGCCGGGCCACGGCCAGCCCGCAGCCGCTCGACGACGTCAACGCTGAGCTCAAGCTCCTACTGGCGGCCCGGGCACTCTTTGCGGCCGGCGCAAGTACACCGAAGGGAAGTTGAAACCATGGAGTGGACCGGTGCGGTGTATGCCGACGCCCCGACCGTCGAGGTCTCGACCTGGATCGATGCGCCCGTGGCACGGGTGTGGGAACTGGCCTCGGACATCACCGTGATGCCCGAGTGCAGCCCGGAGCTGACGCGGGTCGAGTGGCTCGGCGGCAGTGACAAACCTTGTCTCGGTGCCCGATTCGTCGGCTATAACAGCCACCCCGCGCTCGGTGAATGGTCGACGGAGTCCGAGATCGTCGAGTACGAACCACCGCACGTGATGGCCTGGGCCATCGGCGATGCCACGAATCCGACCGCGACCTGGCGGCTGAGCCTGAGCCCCGAGGGCACCGGAACGCGGCTCGCGCAATGGGTTCAGATGGGACCCGCGCCTTCTGGTCTGTCGATCGCGATCGCCCAGATGCCGGATAAAGAGCAGAAGATCGTCTTCAACCGGCTCCGCGAATTCGAGGCCGGTATGCAGTGCGCCCTCGAGCACATCAAGCAACGGGCCGAACACTGATGCGGGCGGCGACGACTGTCGAGGCCGATAGCCTCGGAAACTGGAATTACCAAAGGGTTTTCGTCTCCGAGGCCGAGAAGATGGGGCTCGACATCTGTTGGGTCGCCGAGGCATGGGGATCCGATGCGCCGTCCGCACTGGGCTACTACGCGGCGAGTACAGAGCGGATGTTGTTGGGCTCGGGCATCATTCAGCTCGGCACGCGTACGCCGGTGGCCATCGCCCAGACCGCGATCACGCTGTCGAATCTGTCGGGCGGGCGATTCCTGTTGGGCCTGGGCGCATCGGGACCCCAGGTCATCGAGGGATTGCACGGCATACCATTTGCGAAGCCGCTGGGTCGGATGCGGGAGACCATCGACATCATCCGCGAGGTCGTCGCCGGCGACCGGGTCTCCTACTCCGGCAAGCAGTTCCAGATTCCGCTGCCGGGGGGCGACGTGAAGCGGATGCGGTTGTCGATGCGGGCAGAGCACGAAATCCCGCTGTACATTGCGAGTCTCACGCCCGCCATGCTGCGTCTCACCGGCGAGGTCGCCGACGGTTGGCTCGGGACGAGCTTCGTTCCCGAGGGCGCGGACGATGCGTATTTCGCGCACCTGGACGAGGGTCTGACCCGTTCACAACGGAGCCGCGCCGATCTGGACATCTGCCAGGGCGCCGAGGTGTCCTTCGCGCGTGACGAGGCGCATCTCAAGACTCTGGTCGACGCCCGGAAGTCCGAGTTGGCCTTCAGCCTCGGCGGAATGGGTTCGGCCTCAACCAATTTCTACAACCAGGCCTACAGCCGCCAGGGTTGGTCCGAAGTCGCGGCCGCCGTCCGCGAACGCTGGCAGTCCGGTGACCGAGACGGTGCGGCGGCGCTGATCACCGACGAGATGGTGCTGGCCACCACCTTGATCGGCACCGCCGACATGGTGCGCGACCGCCTGCAGGTGTGGTGCGATGCCGGCGTCGACACCGTACGGGTCTACCCGGCGGGCGACACCCTCGAGGAGCGGTTCAC
>Ga0070667_100001518_pt1 | contig 20774 bp, 29 predicted proteins | sample KBSS33metaG_FD_64659 | JGI IMG/M metagenome (GOLD analysis project Ga0070667, IMG submission 64659) | Switchgrass rhizosphere microbial communities from Kellogg Biological Station, Michigan, USA - KBS S3-3 metaG | ecosystem: Host-associated > Plants > Roots > Rhizosphere > Soil ... | reverse complement strand
GCCGCTCTTGTCGGCCGGGATGCCGCTCGCGCCGATGACGAAGCTCCAGTCGCCCTCGAGCGGGACGGCGCGCTCGCGGCGGGCGGGGTCGAACACGAACTGCGCGATCTCGCCGCGCCGGGCGCAGAGGATCGCGACGTGGTCCTCGCTTCCGCCGTGCGTCCCCACCCCGCCCTCGCCGTCGAGCCCCCGGAACGCCCGGCCGTTCTCGACGCCTCCCAGGTAGGCGCCGAGATCCTCCGGGCTTCGAATGTTCTCGGCGTACGCCGGATGGCCCTCGAACGCGTTGACCGCGGCGATGGCGGTGTAGAGCGAGACGACGAGCGCGCTCGAGCTCGAGAGCCCGGACGCGCGCGGCAGGTCGCTTCCGAGAACGATCTCGGCGCCCCGGAGGTTCCCGGGAAAGTTCCGCGCGACCCGAGCGGCGACCGCCTGGGCGTAGATCTCCCAGCCGGTGGCTTCCGGCGCGAGGTCCGCGTCGAGGGCGACCTCCGCCGTCAGGCCGCGGCCCACGTCGGTGATGCGGACGACGCGGTCCTCACGGGGAACGGCCGCGACGCAGAAGCCCCGTCCGGCGGTGCAGAGAAGGCTGCGGCCGCCGGCGTAGTCCGTGTGCTTGCCCAGGACCTCGATGCGGCCGGGCACGAACCAGCGCCGCGCCGGCTCCCCGTCGCCGCCCGCCGCCGAGAGCGCCGAGAGCGCCGCGTCGACCTGCTCGAACAGCTCGCCCTTGCGCCGCGCCTCGGACGCGCTCAGCCCCTGCTCCTGCAGGCGCTCCTCGAGGGCGTCCGGGTTCGCGTTCGCGGAGTTCACAGGCTCACCGTCATCCCCGCGAGCGCACGCTCGACGGAGGCGACGTCCGCGCGCGTCGAGAGGTCGAGCACTCCCTCCGCGCAGGGCACCGCGCGGAAGCGGAGACCGAGCGAGTCGATGCCGACCTGCACGGCCTCTGGCAACTCGCGCTCGCCGCGCGCGGAGACCGGGACGCGCCGGCACGCCTCGAAGATCCCGGCCGAGAACCGCCACAGGTTCATGCTCACGAGGACGGGCCCGTGCTCCGCCTCGAGCGCTTCGAGTTTCTCGAGCGCCTCCGCTCCCGGCTTCTCGTCGATGCGCGCGAGGCAGCCGTCCGCTCCGATCCGCAGCGTCGCGTACCGAGCGACGCGTTCCGGCGGGACATTGCCGCGCTTCTCCAGCGCGTCGCGTTCGAAGACGGGGAGGCCAGGCCCGGAGAGCAACCGAAGAGCCCGGTACGCCACGACCGGATAATAGTTGTCGGCGTTGGCCAGCAGGAAATCGCCGCCCGCCGCGAACTCCTCCGCGGCGAGCGTCGCGTCGGCGGTCCCGCGCGGCGACTCCTGGACCGCGAAACGGACGGAGAGCCGGCGCATCGGCAGCGCCCCGTAGCGCTCCCGGATCGGGTTCGGGCCGGGCCCGACGACCAGGCAGACCTCACGGATCCCGGCGTCCACCAGGCCCGACAGCACGTAGTCGAGGAACGGCCGGGGGACCGGGACGAGGCCCTTCCAGCCCGCGTCCGCCGCGGCGGCCTGGCCCGCATCCAGGACGACGGCCTCGCCCGGCGAGTCCCCGCGCTCCCGCATCCGGCGGCCGAGCCCCGCGGCGAGGAGGACGGCCCTCTCTACCGTGTCGGTCAAGTCCGGCGCGTCCCGCGGCCCTCCCGCCTCACGCGGGATCTGCGTACTTCGAGGCGAGCTTCGTGACGGTGTTCAGATTGCGGAACGTCGCCTGGACGCCGAGGAGTTTCTCGAGCTTCGACCCCGAGAACTTCGAGTCGCTGAACCCGCCGTGGATCCGCCAGTAGACCTCACGGTCGCGGACCCGGAAGTCGTCGGTGCCCGTGCGCAGGGACTCGAGCTCACGAACCGCGGCCGCCGCCGGCCGGGCGGAGAGGAACCCGACGTGCAGGCTCGTCCCGCTCGCGGCCGGGAACGCCCGGTAGCCGCCGACGGCGGTGAGATGCTCCGGCGAGCGGATGAAGGTCGCGACCGGATAGCCGAGCGCCTTCTCGAGATGGGCCTCGATCGCGCGCTCGAGCGCCCCGGCGTTCTTCGAGGGCGCCGCGAAGATGACGTTGCCGCTCGCGATGAAGGTCTCGACCTCGGAGTGGCCGAGGCGCTCGAAGAGCCGGCGCAGCGCATCCATCTTGACGACGTGGCCGCCCACGTTAATGGCGCGCAGGAACGCGATGTGCCGGGGCATGGTGCGACGAAAGTCTATCCGCCCGAGGCGGGGAGCGCTCCGCCTAGAAGGAATCCGCCTGAGGGTCCCAGAACGGCCCCTCGAGACCCAGTCCGGCGAAGATGCGCCGCATCTCCTCGGGCTGCGGCCGGCGCGAGTCCGGCCGGAGCCGCGTCGCGTACCACGCGACCGCGAGCCCCCAGAGCTGGTCGAGCCGCACGAGCGGGCGCACCGGGACGCCGGCGCCCGCGCACCACTGCCGAACCCTTTCTTCCGACCGGAAGAAGAGCATGCGGCTTCAGGTCAGGACAATGTCGTCCCACCAGTGCGCGGCGGGCACGGCGCAGTGGAAGCGCCAGTCGGACGCCGGAGGGCCGCCGGGCTCGATCGGGAGGCGCAGCGGCTCGAGCGTCTGCTCGCAGCGCGACTCGACGGCGCCCGTTCCCCCCATCGCCGCGACGATCCCGAACACGTCCCACGCGCAGTTGGCGAAGTAACGCTTCCCGGCGGCGACGGCCACGTGCTGCGTCGGGACGCCCGAGAAGGGCGGCGCCATTCGGATCGACACCCCGTCGTCCTCGAGCACGAGCACGCGCTGCGCACGCAGCCGCGCGTACGCCGCGGGCACCTCGGCCGCCGGCACGGCCGCGCGCGCCGCGACCTCCTCCGGCGACGGCCGCCGCGCCGTCTCCGCGAAGTGACGGTAGACGGCCATCTTGACGTCGAGGTCGCCGGCGCTCATGGACGCTCCAGCGCCGCGCGGTCCCAGCCCGCCGCATTCGCCGCCGCCTCGTAGGTCGACTGCAGGAACTCGAGGAGCACGTCGTCGGGCGACTCCGCCTTCCGCACGGCCTCGTACGGCAGGAGAAACTCCTTCAGGTCCGTCGAATAGAACGCCTCGGAGGGCCGCACCGGCGTCCGGGCGAACCCCGGAGGCTCGGGGTACGCATAGGAGTAGAACGCCGGATACGCGACCGGACCGCCGCCCGCCCAGAAGCCAGCGCTGCTGACCTCGTGCGAGTAGGCGTCGCGGGTCACGCGGTCGGGCAGCCCGGGCACGCCGCCGGGATGCCGCGGCGCCGGGCGGCCCGAGAAGCGCGTCACCGCGAGGTCCGGCGCGCCCCAGAAGAAGTGGATCGGGCTGCACTTGCCGATGAACCGCGCGCGGAAGCGCTGAAACACGCGATCCGAATGCTGCAGGACCCGCCAGAAGCGGTTCGCGGCGTCGGGATCGTATGCGGCGTGCTTCTCGTCCTCGTCGAAGGGGATCGGCTCCGCGACCTCGTTGGGCATCCGGTTGATGCGGACGCGCAGGCCGAGGGCCCAGATCGACTCGAAAAGCTCGCGGTAGAACGCGGCGACCGGCTGCGGGCGCAGCGGAATCGTGGCGACCCCGCCCTCGCCTCTCGCGACGAGGAGGCGGTGGTCGACGAAGTCGAAGTCGATCTGGAAGGTGACCTCTCCGTCGGCCATGAGCCCGGTCGTGAGGCCGCGCGCGGTGACGTAGAGCGTGACGTTCCAGCAATGGTTGACGGGAGGAGTCGAGCGCAGCCGGATCTTCCCGACGATCTGCAGCCAGAGGTGGAGGGTCGCGTACGTGTCGGCCCAGCCCTCGAGCGGGAGCTCGGGCCAGCGGTTTACGAAGCGCCTCATGGGAGCGTCCGCGCCGCGCGCGCGACGTTCTCGTCGAGAAGCTTCCTCGGCGCGATGCGCCGCCACGATTCGACCACCACGTCGCGCAGCGTGTCCGCGCCGACGACGCCTAACCGGACGAGGACCGCGCCGTATCCGCGGTAGTGATCGGTCAGGAAGAACGCCTCAGGATCGGCCCGCAGCCACACCTCGACCGCATCGTCGCCGCACTTGACCACGAGCGTCTCGTCATCCTCGCGCAGGCGCGCGAGAAGCTTCCCGCGGACGCGGTATCCGGGCGTCCCGTAACAGGGACCTTCCTCGACGCCGGGAAGGGAAAGCAGGAGGGACCTTACCGCGGCGACGGGATGGGCAACGCGCTTGGCGCGACTTGGAGGACTCTTACTTCGCCGACGACTCGAGTTCGAGCCGGCAGCTCTTCGCGTCGAGGAGCGGCCCGAGCTCCCAGACGTTCCGATACCCATAGATGAAGAGACTAACGTAGGTCGACAGGTTGAGCGACGCGGCGGGCAGCTTCGTGGGGAACGCGGAGTCGGCATGGACGAAGTTGTTGTTGCAGTAGATCAGGACGCGTGTCGCCCGGTCCGGGATGACCGCGGCCAGGCTCGCCGCCGTGATGTCCGGGAAGCTCAGGTTGACCGCGCCCTTGACGTGGAGCTCGGCGTACCTGGCCGCGCTGCGCGCGTCGAGGATCACCGTCCCGGGCTCGCGGCTCATCCGGAGAAACTCCTCCTCCGTCACGCGATGGGTCTCGCGGGCGAGGGCGGCCTCCCCCGACAGGCGCAGATGGGCCTCCATGTCGATCGCGGGGTTCGCGGGGACATCGGGACCGGAGCCCAGGAGCGGAGTGGCGGCCAGGAGGATGGCGATGAGAACGGCGTGGCGCGGCATGGAGACCTCCCCCTGGAGATACGGATCCCGCGCCCCAGGTATCGGGCCTACGCCGTCTCGTCTTCGGTGTCCGAGCCGAACCGCAGGACGTTGCCGTCCGGATCCTCGACCTGCATCTCGAGCGCCCACGGGAGATTCGCCGGCTCGGACCGGATGACCGCGCCGCGCTCCCGGTACAGCGCGTGGAGGGCGCGCACGTCGCTGACGCCGATCCAGACCCAGGCGCCGCCTCGGCCCTGCCCCTCGCGGCACAGGTAGATGCCGCGGCCGTCGCGCCCGACGTGCGTGAACTCGTCCGTGCCCCAGGCGGCGTTCGTGAAGCCCAGGACGTCCACGTAATACGCCACGCTCCGCGCCATTTCGGAGACGCGCAGGATGGGATCGATGCACTCGAAGCGGACCGATTCGGGCGACGTCATCGTCAACTCCCCTCCTTCCGCATCCGTTCAGAACATCGTGTTGTTGTTGGCGGACGTCGGAGGGATCGGCTGGAGCACGTCCCAGTGCTCGACGATCCGGCCGTCGCGATCGAGGCGGAAGATGTCGATACCGGCCCAGTTGCTCTCGCCGGGCCACTCCTGGAAGCAGTGGAGAACGACGTAGTCTCCCTCGGCGATGGCGCGTTTGAAGTGGACGCGCTTGCCCGGGTACTCCTCGGCCATCCGGAGGAAGTAGTCGACGAAGGCCTCCTTGCCGTCGGCGACCATCGGGTTGTGCTGCGTGTACGTCTTGCCGGCGTAGCGCTCGATCGCCTCGGCCGGCTTGGACTGGTTGAACATCAGGTCGTAGAACGCCATCACGGTCTTCTTGTTCTTCTCGGGGTCGCTCATCGAGGCCTCTCGCCGGTGAAGAGCGTCGTCGCGTCGACGAAGCAGAGGCCGTTGCCGACCGGATCCTCGGCGTAGAACGAGCGCTCGCCCCACGGCCGGGTGACCAGAGCTCCCGCCGGCGCGCCGTGGACGTCCTCCTTCGAGAGGCAGCGCAGCTTCTTCGCGCGGGCGTGGATCGCGTCGACGTCCTCGACCGCGAAGTAGACGTCCTGCGGCGCCGGCTTCGGCCTCTTCTTCCCCGCCGACACGTCCACGAGCGCGAGGATCACCGGCCCGCAGTCGAAGTACACCCGACCCCCGCCGACGAGCCGCCCCTCGATCCCGAGCATCTTCGAGTAGAACCGGTGGGCCCTCTTCGAGTCCGCGACCTCGAGCGAGACGCGAAAGATCGCCGGCGCGTTCGACATGGCGAGGCCCTCCGACCGGGAGTCTACAGTCTGGTCCTCAAGGTCGATCCTCGAGAAGGATCCTCCGCAACCCGATCCCCGCCACAGCGATCGCCGCGCACGGCAGCCAGATCCACGTGAGCTCCGAGCGCAGGATCCGCACGCCGCGCTCCGAGAAGAATCGCCCGACGCCGATCGGCGAGACCTGGATCAGCCGCCACGGCAGGAAGTACCGCTCGTTCGAGAACGGACTGAAGAACGCGACGCCCATGCCTCCGGTCGTCAGCGCGTCGAGCAGGCCGTGCGAGGCTCCCGAAAGGAGAAGCACGCCGAAGGCGGTCCCGCGCGACGCGCCCAGCCGCCGCGCGAACGCCGCGCCGCACGCCGCCAGGAGCCCGGCGAAGACGAGCGAGTGCGTGAACCCGCGGTGGCCGAGCGGCGCGTCGTAGGGGACGCCGGCCCAGTAGCCCAGCGCGTCGACGTCCGGAAGAATGCTCGCCGCGCATGCCGCGAGCGCCAGGCGGGGCGGCACCGCGCCGCGGCCCGCCGCGGCCGCGATGGCCAGGGGGACCGCGGGATGAGAGAAGGCCGAAGCCATCAGGCGCCCGTCAGCGGGCACCCGTCATCGGGCGCCGCGCCCCGACGCTCAGACGCCAGAGCGCCGGGCCCTCACTTCTGCAGGGTGACCGAGCCGCCGTAGAGGAGGATCTTGTCCCCGAAGTCCGATGGCGACCAGAAGTCGCCGACCTCGAGCGTCGCCGCGGAGGCCGACGCCGATCCCGTCACCGCGCCGCCCTTGCAGCCCGTCATCTCGATCTTTCCGTTCATGGACTTTCCCGAGACCGTCGCGAAGAACGCGCCGCGGATCTTGCAGCCGTCGGCGGCGAAGATCCCCTGAACGGTCGACCCGTTCTGCTCGAGCGTCGCCGTGACCGGGGAGCTGCAGCCGGCCGTATGCGCCTGGAAGGTCCCGCTCCAGCTGCCGGCGAGGTCGACGGACGCGGGCGTGCTCATCGGGTTCGTCACGGAATCGGACTTGCCGCACGAGAGCGCGAGCAACGCGAGGGTCAGGGCCGTGCCGGCCGCCCACGACCTTCGAGGAGGGAAAAGCATTGGCGACTCCTTTCCGACTCATTGGTACCACATCGGGAGCCCGCAGGAGCCGCCTTAAGGTGAGGACCGGGCACGGCGGGTCCCTTCCTCGCCCGCGAAGCGTCTGATGCTCGACTTTCGCCGTCGAGCCCTGAGCCCGGCCATGTCGTTGCGAAGGCATCGGTTGCCGAGAACCGATTCCCGATCGTCACGGCGCGTCAGCCGGCCACCGCATAGCGGAGGAAGACTCTCCCGTTGGAGAACGCGCGCGTCTCGGTCAGGCGGAGCGACGGAGGCCTCTCGACGCCCTCGAACATCGTCCTCCCCTCGCCGAGCACGACCGGGCAAACGAGGAGCTGGTACTCGTCGATGAGGCCCGTGCCCGCCAGCTGCGCGACGATGCGGCCGCTCCCGAGGATCACCAGGTCCGTGCCGGAGCCCTCCTTCAGATCGCGCACCTCGCGCGCGAGGTCGCCCCGCATCACCGTCGCGTTGGACCAGGAGGCGTGTTCGAGGGAGCGAGAAAAGACGACCTTCGCCCTGCGGTTCATGCCCTCCGCCACCTGCGGGTCGTTCTTCGCCGCGGCGGGCGTGGGCCAGTAGGAGACCATCATCTCGTAGGTGATTCGGCCGAAGAGGAGCGTGCCTTCCCCGCCCGCGTTGTCCGCGACGAAGGCGCGAAACTCCGGGTCGTCGCTCCCTTCGTGCGCCCAGCTCAGATCCCCGTCCCTGCCGGTGAAATAGCCGTCGAGGGTCACGCTGTTGAACACCGCCAGCTTCCTCATGCTCGGGCTCCTCTCGACTGTCCCGGGAGCAAGAGACGAGCCAGCGGGACCCTACGGGATCCTAGAGGTGACGCTTCCGCAGCGCGTTCACCTCGGGCCATGTGGCGAAGACCATCGCGCCGACCAGGACCGCGGCCTGGCCCGCCCAGATCAGGGGATCGGTCAGGTAGGAGTTGAAGGTCGGCCAGCGCGAAGCCTGCGTCCGCGCGGGATCGAAGAGATGACGGGTGTTGAGCGCGATGAGGATCGCCTTCCAGGTTCCGCCGCCGCTCCAGAGAACGCTGATCCACAGCATGGCGCGCGCGCTCCCGGGATACCGGCTCCAGGTGACGAGGGCGATCGCGAGACAGAGGACGGTGCCGGCGGCCAGGCACATTCCCGAGAGAAGGTCGGTCCGGAGGAAGTAGAGAGGCCGGTCGTCGCCGGGAGGGCCGAACCCGCCCCCGTACCTCGCGGCGAGACGGACCCCCAGGAACCCGCAAACGCCGTACGCCGCCACGCCGATCCACGGCAGCCACCATCCCGGTCCGATGAATGCCGCGCGCATCCTCAGAAAGTCCGCCGGCGGCGTCCGGGTCGCGGCCCGGTCTTCCATCTCAGGGCTCCCGCGCCGTGAGCTGGGCGAAGAGCTGGCCGAGGTTCCACGAGTCCCAGCCCTTGACGATTCGGCCGTTCGCGAAGACGATCCAACTCATGCCGCGAAACGACACGCGGCGCCTGCTCGGCGGAATGCCGAGCCCCGCGCCCTTGTGCGTCCCCTCCGCGGACCAGCGCACGACCACGTTGTCGCCCTCCGAGACGACGTCGTCGACGGTGACGTGCAAGTCCGGGAACCCGTCGAGCAGACCCTCGCGCGCCTTCAGGAAGTCCTCCGCCGAACGCACCTCGACCCCCTCCATCTGCCCCACGATGTTCGGGTCGAGCAGCTCGAGGACGGTTGCGTCGAGCTTCTCGTTCCAGACCTCTTCGAACCAGCGGCGGGCGAGGAGAGCGTTGGCCGAGGCCATGTGGCACCTCGATTTGCCCCGATCCTACACCGGGCCGACGACGAGCCTCAGTGCCCGGCCTCACGCGCGAGCCGCGCGCAGGTCGCGTGGATGAGCCCGTCCATCGCGGGATCCTCGAGGCTCGTCTCGCAACGCAGGAACGCGACGACCTCGGCCGAGCGAGAGAGGACCGGGGCGAGGTCCGGCGAGCTCGGGAACGCGGGGTTCACGTGGAGGAGCCCGGCCACGCGGAAACCGTCTTTCTCGTCGACGCCGTCGATCAGCACGACGTTCGACTCCCCCAGGTCGATCTCGTGGGGTCCGACCCGAGCGTGCCGCTTCGCGACGTCCAGCTCGACCTCGAGGACGATTCCGGCCATCTCGATCCTGGAGGAAGCGTGTTCCGGCGCAACGCCGGCGGAGCTCGAGGAGCCGGTCTCCTTCGAGCCCTCGCCATCCGGCTTCGTAAACCATCCGGCAGAGCCGCGCCAGAGGACCAGCAGCCGGAGCTCGGAGGGCGCCTCGCCCGCGTGGCCCGCGAACCAGGTCGCGACGACGGCCGGCGAGACGTCCATGCTGCCGGAGTCCCCGCCTCGGGACTCCGTCGGAGCCGCCACGGCGGCGGCGCACGCCGCCGCAAGCTCCAGCAGGATCGCCGCCGGAGAGCTCGCCGTCATTTCGTCAGCAGCGCGCGCATCTGCTCGAGAATCCTGGGCGTCGGCACCGGTTTCGTTCCCTGGATGAGGAGCACGAAGTTGTCCGCCAGGATCTCCTCGGGATGGATGATGTAGCGCGTGTTTCGGCCGATCTGCTCCAGGTAGTCCGGGACGGCGCCGGGATCCAGCAGCTGCGGCCGCCCGTCGGGCGGCACCGCCGCACGGAACGCCCCGCCGCTCTCGTCGAGAACGAGCAGCCGGAATTCCATGCTGGCGAAGAACTCGCCGCCTCGCCGGACATCGTAGCGGTCGCTCGTCGCGAGCAGCACCGGCGTCACAGGCCGCCGGCCGCCGCCCTCGCCGATGCGGACCCGGACGACCGAGTCGATGCGCGGCGCGTCCGGATTCGTGATCTTTCGCGAGCGCAGGAGCTCCGGCAATGCGACTTCCGGACAGACCTCGAACCCGAGGATGCCGTAGAACGCGGCGCGCTTCTCGGGGTTGTTGCGGCTGTAAATGTGGAACAGCTCGTGAAAGACCGTCTTCTCGAGCTCGGCCGGGTCGCCGCCGATCACGTTCACCGGAAGAACCACGGAGGAGCCGCGGCAGTACGCCGCGCGTCCTTCTTCGAGACCCGTGGTCTTGATGAAGAGCACCACGGGCGGAAGGCGCAGGTTCAGCTCCGCGGTCGCCTTGCGGAACCGCTCGAGGATCGCGGCGAGCGCCGCGACTTCCGGCTCGGTCCACTCCAGCGTCTGGCGCGCGACGAAGGCCAGGTATTCGGCCTCCGTCACTTCCTCGTCGCTCTTCAGGCGCGCCGAGCGGTCGAATGGGCTCATCGCGGCGACGAAGGCGTCGCGGACCGAGAGAAGCCGCGCGCTCTCGGCGGCCGACGCGAACCCGGTCTTGGTGCCGGGAACGATCTCGGCGGACTGCCCCGGCAGCGGGCCGGAGGCGAGGAGCGCAACGGCGCTCAGGGAGCCGACGACCGCCGCGACTCCCGGCATGGCGGAACAGAGACGTCGTCTAGCCGCGAATCGCATAGCGCACTCCCTCACCGCGCTGCTGGGCTTCCAGGAAGCGCGGCAGGTCCGCGAGCGTCCCCGTCTCGGCGATGAGCGGGCGCGGGTCGATCGCGCCCGACGCGAGCGCTTCGAGCGACGCCCCTGCCTCCTCCGGCGTGTAGTGGAACGACCCGATCAGCGAGATCTCGGAGTAGTGCAGGCGCGCGGCGTCGAAGGTCACCGTCGCGCCGGGAGCGCAGCCTCCGAAGAGCAGGACCCGCCCGCCCGGACGCACGAGCGCGGGAAGCCGCTCCCACACCGTGCGGTCGCCCGTGCAGTCGACCGCGATGTCGGCCGGCCGAGCCGAGGACTCCGGGAATCCGCCCGAGACGTCCAGGAACTTCGCGCCGAACCGCCCGGCGAGCGTCGCCCGATCCGGACGCCTTCCGGCGATCGTCACGTCGAGCCCTCGCTTCGACGCCAGCCCCGCCCAGAGGAACGCGAGCGCGCCCGCGCCGTAGATGAGCATCTTCGTTCCGGGTCCGGGGTCGGGCTTCCCCAGCCGGTTCCAGCCGTGGATCACCGAGGCGAGCGGGTCCAGAAACGCGGCGACCTCGTCCGCCACGCCCTCGGGCACGCGGTGGAGGTTCGCGGCGACGATGCCCGCGGGGATCCGCACGCGCTCGGCGAAGGTGCCCCACATCCACGCCGGAGTCCCCGAGCACAGGTTCGCGCGCCCCGCCGCGCAGTCGGCGCAACGGCCGCACGGGCCCGACACGCCGGGCGCGGCGCGCTCGCCGATCTTCCAGCCCGAGACGCCCTCGCCGAGCTCCACGATCTCGCCGCAGACCTCGTGGCCCATGGTCACCGGCAGGGACACCTTGGTGTGGCCGCGCCTCAGGATCTTGACGTCGGTGCCGCAGGTCAGCGCCGCGCGCATCCGCAGCACGACCTCGCCGGGGGCGGCGGAGGGGTCGGGAAGATCTCGCTCCTCGAACCGTCCGATCGCGGTCTGGACGTAAGCCTTCATGGGAGTCGCCGTCAGCTCTCGGCGATCGGCGGATGCTCCTAGGACTTCCGGGAGCCCACGAATCTCGCCAATTCCGGCAGCACTCCCCCGCCGCCCGGCAAAGACGACGCGGTCGCGACGGCCTCGTCCACGTTCTCGGCGAGGATCTGGCGCGAGCGCTCGACGCCCCAGACTCCCGGGAACGTGGCCTTGCCGTGGGCCGAGTCCTTGCCCGCCGCCTTTCCGAGCGTCGCCGCGTCGGACTCGACGTCGAGGAGATCGTCCTTGATCTGGAACGCGAGACCGATTCGCCGGCCGTAGTGGTCGACGCGCGCGAGCTCATCCTCGCCCGCGCCGGCGAGGATCGCGCCGGCCAGGAGCGACGCGCGGATGAGCCGGCCGGTCTTGTTCTCGTGGATCCTCGCGACGAGCTCGGCGGTCGGGGCCGACTCCTTCTCGGCCTCGAGGTCGGCGGCCTGGCCGCCGATCATGCCCTGCGTCCCGATCGCCTCGACGACGGCCTGGAGGACGCGGACCTTCGCGCTCGCGTGGGCCTCGCCGCGCGGATATTGCGCGAAAATGCCGAGGCCGTGCGTCAGGAGCGAGTCCCCCGCCAGGATCGCCGTCGCCTCGCCGAAGACGACGTGGCACGTCGGCACGCCGCGACGCAGGTCGTCGTTGTCGAGCGCGGGCAGGTCGTCGTGGATGAGCGAGTAGGTGTGGATCATCTCGAGCCCGCAGGCGGGCTCGATCACGAGTTCGCGCCGCGCGCCGAAGACCTCCCCCGCCGCGAGGCAGAGGATCGGCCGAAGCCGCTTCCCTCCCGCGAACACCGAGTGACGAATCGCCCGGTGCAGCGCCGAGGGCCAGGCGTCGGGCCCGGGGAGCAACCGCTCCAGCGCGGCGTCCACGTCCTGCCGGCCCGCGGCGAGGTAGGCGGCGACGCTGCCGACGCCCGCCGTGCCGGGAACCGCGTCAGTTCCGGTCGTCATCTTCGGCGCCGGCGGGTTCGTCGGGCTCGAAGGGCGCCGTCTTCCATTCCTCGGCCGACTCCTTCAGGACGATCTCGACCGACTTCTCGACCTCCGACAGCTTGCGGTCGCAGAATCGGGCGAGCTCCATGCCCTCCTGGAAGAGCGCGAACTGGCGCTCGAGACCCTCGTCCTCTCCCTCGAGCTCCGAGACGATGGCCTCGAGGCGCGCCATCGCCTCCTCGAAGCTGCGCTCCTTCTTGACGCGGGCGGTCACGATTTCTCCTCCTCGGCTTCCCTTTGTGCGGGTACGGGTTCGGGGGGTTCGGGTTCCGACGGTTCCGCGAAGAGCGGCCCGGGGTCCAGCCACTTTCCGCCGTCGCGGACGATCACGCCGAGCTCTCCCTGGTGGAGGCGGACGCGCAGCCGCTCGCCGACCGCGACGTCCTGCGCCGCCAGGATCGGCCTCTTCGCCCCCTCGCGGTACGCGACCGCGAATCCGCGCGCCAGCACGGCGAGCGGCGAGAGCGCGTCGAGGCGCCGCATCAGCTCCCGCAGCCGCGCGCGCCGCCGGTCGACGCGGCGACCGATGCGCTCGGCCAGCATCGAGCGGCAGCCCTCGACGGCGGCGCGGAGGCGCGGGATCTGAGCCACGCGCGTCGTGAAGGACTCGAGGACGCGCCGAGCCGCGAGGACGCGCGAGGCGTACTCCGCCGGCTTCTGCCGGAGCCTCGCCATCAGCGCCTCGCGGCTCTGCTCGACGAACTCGCGGGCCGAGCGGACGCGCCGCGGGAGCCCGGCGAGCGCATCGCTGCGCGAAAGGCCGGTCAGCCGCGAGCGCTCGAGCGCCAGGCGGCCGCGCATGCCGCGCTGCACCTGAGCGGCCGCATGGGCGACCCGGCGCGCGATCTCCTCGCGGCTCGCGCACACCCGCTCCGCCGCCTCGGACGGCGTCGCCGCGCGGAGGTCCGCGACGAGATCCGCGATGGTGACGTCGGTCTCGTGGCCGACGCCGCTGATCGTCGGGATGCGCGAGGCGGCCAGCGCCCGCGCGACGCCCTCGTCATTGAACGCGGCGAGGTCCTCCGGCGATCCGCCCCCGCGGGCCAGGATCAGCACGTCGAAGCCGCCGCGCAGGTTCAGACTGCGAATCGCCGTCACGATCTCCCGCGCGGCGAGCTCCCCCTGGACGCGCACCGGATAGATCGTGATGCCGAGCCCGTCGTGGCGCCTCCGCAGGATCCGCAGGATGTCGCGGATCACGGCGCCCGTGGGCGAGGTGACGACGGAGATCGTGCGCGGGAGCCTGGGGATCGCCCGCTTGTGGGCGGGATTGAAGAGGCCCTCGGCCGCGAGCTTCGCCTTGAGCTGCTCGAAGGCGAGCTGCAGCGCGCCGCGCCCCACGGGATCGACCGTATGGGCCTTGATCTGGAACTTCCCCTGCGGCGAGTACAGGTCGAGCGAGCCGCGGACCACGACCTCGAGGCCGACCTCGAGCTTGAACGGAATGCGCTCGAGGTCGGAGGCGAAAAGGATCGCCGGCAGCGTCGCGGTCTTGTCCTTCAGGAGAAAGTGGCAGTGCCCGTTGATGGTGTTGCAGCGCGCGATCTCGCCCACCACCGCCACGCTTCGCCAGGTCGTGCGGAGCACGCCGGCGACCTCCGCCAGCAGCTCCGACACGGTGTAGGGCCGCGGAGTCGCCGCCGCGGGGACGGGCTGCGGGTACATCAGGCCGATTCTCGCACGGCTGAGGAGGGCTCGGCGAACCTCGCGAACGGCACGGCGAAGATCAGCAGGGCCGCCATCTCGACCTCGGTGTCGCCGAAGTTGTACTCGAAGAGTCCGGCGACGGTCAGCGCCGAACCCGCGAGCAGCACGGCCGACCAGATCGCCGCGCGCTCGGGGCGGCGCTCTCGCCGCAGCAGGACGACCGAGCGGCAGAGGAACAGGCCGACGAGCGCGACGTAGGACGCGGCGGCGAAGAGGCCGTTCGCCGCCGCGATCTGAACCACGTTGTTGTGCAAGTGCGGGACGCGCCAGTGGAGCGCGTCGTCGTCGCGGTAGAGCGGGTAGTAGGGAGAGATCATGTCGGGACCCAGCCCGAAGACCGGGTACTGCGCGACGATTCGCGACCCCGCGTGGACCATCGCGATGCGGTCCCGATTGGTCGAGTCCGAGAGGTCGGCGATCGAGCGGATCCGGCCGCGGATCTCGGGCGGCGCCAGCAGGAACACCGCGAGGAGCGCCGGCGCGAGCAGCAGCAGCCCGCGGGGACGCCGCACGACGAGGTACACGAGGAGGGCCGCGACCAGTCCGACGTAGGCGTTGCGCGTGAAGGTCAGGAGCACCGCGGCGAGCGGCAGGCCGCCGATCAGTCCGACGAGCCGCCAGCGCCCGGGCCCCTCGAGCGCGAACCCCAGGAGCAGACAGGCCGCGGCCATCGCGATCCCGGAGAAGGTCATGTAGTGCGAGAGGGTCCCGCGGATACGGTTGTTGAGGTCGTCTCCGCCGTGGAGGAACTGCCAGATCCCGAGGACCGCGAGGATCACGCCGCCGGCGGACAGGGTCAGCAGAAGCCGGCGGGCCCGGCCCACGGAGTCGACGAGATCCATCGTGATCGGCAGGAGCAGGAGGAGCAGCACGCCCGCGACGTGCCGCGCGCTCACCGCCGGCTCGCGCGAGAAGATCGTGGAGAGCACCGTGAATGCCGCGAGGAGGCCGGCGACGAGCGTCACCGGGGCCCTCAGGGTCGCCGGCCACGCTCCGCGCCGCCGGACGGAGACGATCCAGGCGAGGAGCAGCAGGACGACGACGACGTAGGCCGCCGAGATGACCGGCGTCAGGAGGGCGAACAGGAGGAGGAGGGCGAAGGCCGCGTTGGAAGGATCTTCCGGGTGAGAGGCGAAGACGCCGCGCGCCGGCACCGCGGTCGAGCCGCTCAGCGCCCCGCCGCTTCCGAACCGGGCAGGGCCTCGTCGATGAGCATCACCGGGATGTCCGAGACGATCGGATACACGAGATCCGCCTGCTTCGAGTAGAGGCCCTGGGTCACCACCGGCTCCTCGTCGCGGAACTTCTCGCGGTACTTCTCGACGAGCGCTGCCCGCGTCGACTCCTTCAGGTCGATCAGCTCGAGTGGTCCCTTGGTCTTGGGGCAGACGAGAATCGCGAGGAGCTCCGGATCGACCGCCATGGGTGCCTCCGCCGCAAGTCTATGACAGCAGGCCCGCGTGCCCGCGCGCCCGCAGGCTCGCTACAGGACCGCCAGGACCTCCTCGGGGTGCGTCTTCGGCGACACCTTCGGGTAGGCGTGCGCGATCTTCCCGTCGGGGCCGATGACATAGCTGATGCGCTTGGGGACCTCGCTCGACGCCGACTCCGCCGCCCCGTAAGCGATGCCGAGCGTCCGGTCGACGTCGCAGAGCAGCGGGAAGGGAAACCCCTGATCCTCCGCGAAGGCGGCGTTCTGTTTCGCGTCGTCGAACGACGCGCCGAGGATCTCGGCGTTCTTCGCCTGGAACTCGGCGTAATGGTCGCGGAACCCGCGACCCTCCATCGTTCAACCGGGGGTGTTCGCCTTCGGATAGAACCAGAGGATCAGGTTCTTGCCGCGGTAGTCCGAGAGCCGGCGCATCAGGCCGTTCTGATCCTTCACCGCGAACTCGGGAGCCTGGTCGCCGACCGACAACATCTTGGGCCTCCACAAAACCGTCTTGAGGACCCCCGTGATCCTCATTCGTTCCCGCCCGCTCCCTCCCAGGTCTCCCGCGTCTCGTCGAACGCGGGCAGATTCAAGGGGAGTCCGTCTTTCTCGAGCATCTCCCATTCCCAGACCCGCGCCCACTTGAGGAACACGCCGTAGGCCTGGAGCGCGCAGAGTACCAGCCCATGTCGGCCGTCGAGAAACCCGGCCTGGACCCCGTACATGCGAAAGAAGCGCCAGAACGGACGGAAGACGATCTCGACGAGACCCGGCCGCCGGCCCGCCCGATACGCGTCGGCGGCGGCCCAGACCGCGTAGCGGTGGAGCTTCTCGAGGGCCTGGTCGAGCGAGCGGTAGGTCTCGTGGATCATCGAATGCATCAGCGTGGGCGTGGGGCCATCCGTCGCGAGGTCCGCGTGCACGCGCCGGTTCGGGTAGCGGGCCGCGCCGCGCTCGAACAGGCGCACGACCTTGTCGGTCGACCAGCCGCTGTGTCGGATGAGCCGGCCGAGGAAGAAGTTCTCCCGGCGGATGAAGTAGTGCCTCGCGTCGGGCCCGTCTTCCAGGAGCTTCTCGATCTCGCTCGCGAGCGGCGCGGGGACCCGCTCGTCCGCGTCCACGATCAGGATCCAGGGCGTTTCGACCTGGTCCATCGCCCAGTTCTTCTGCGCCGCCGAGCCGAAGTACTCGCGCTGGACGATCCGCATTCTCTCGCCCGGAAACGATCTCGCGATCGCGAGCGTGCGGTCCGTCGAGAAGGAATCGACCAGAAGGATCTCGTCGGCGAACGCGAGGCTCTCGAGACATGCCCGGATGTTGACCTCTTCGTTGAAGGTCGTGACGATGGCCGTCAGGCGGGGGCGCACTTCTTCACACACTCCGTAGGGGCGGCCCTTGCGTTCGCCCGCGGGCGGGGAAAAGCCCCGCCCCTACGAAAGATTAGTCCACTCGGACTTGAACTCTCTCGATCCTTCTGGCCTTTCCCGTCGCCTCGTCGACGTCCACGACCGCCCCGGACAGACGGATGTCCTTCTTGGCGGTCTCGAACGAACGCGGCGTCTGGGACAGGAACTTCTCGATGATCCGGTCCTTCGTGAACCCGATGATGCCCTCGTACGCGCCCGTCATGCCCGCGTCCGACAGGAACGCGGTCCCGCCGGGACGGACGGTCTCGTCGGCGGTCGGAACGTGCGTGTGCGTGCCGATGACGGCGGACACGCGGCCGTCCAGGTACCAGCCCAGCGCCGCCTTCTCCGACGTCGCCTCGGCGTGGATGTCGACCAGGATGACCTTGACGTCGCCGGCCCGCGCGAGCTCCTCGTCGGCCACTCGGAACGGGGAGTCCGCGTTGGCGGGCATGAAGACCTGGCCCTGCAGGTTGAGCACGCCCACGGGAATGCCCGCCGCGGTCTGCTGCACCGTCCAGCCGCGGCCGGGGTTTCCGGGCGGGTAGTTCGCCGGACGCAGCAGACGGTCGGAGGCGTTCAGCGTGTCGTAGATCTCCTTCTTGTCCCAGATGTGGTTGCCCGACGAGAACACGTCGATCGGCATCTTCGACAAGTCGTCGAAGAGCTCGACGGTCAGGCCGAAGCCGCCCGCGGCGTTCTCGACGTTGACGACCGTGAAGTCGACCCTGTGCCGGTCGATGACCTTCTCGAGCGCCTCCGCGAGCGCCCGGCGACCCGGCGCGCCGACGACGTCGCCGACGAAGAGGATGTTCATGAGCGAGACCGGGGCTTCCCGTTAGCGCGCGTACTCGACCGCGCGCGTCTCCCGGATGACGGTGACCTTGATCTGTCCCGGATACTGCAGCTCGGCCTCGATCTTCTTGGCCACGTCGCGCGACAGCCACAGGGCCTCGTCGTCGGTGACGCGGTTGGCCTCGACGACGATGCGCAGCTCCCGGCCCGCCTGGATCGCGAACGCCTTCTGCACGCCCTTGAAGCCGTCCGCGATGTGCTCGAGCTTCTCGAGACGCTTGACGTAGGTCTCCAGGATCTCGCGCCGGGCTCCCGGCCGCGCGGCCGAGAGCGCGTCCGCCCCGTTGACCAGCACCGCCTCGAGCGAGCGCGGCTCGTAGTCGCCGTGGTGGCACTCCATCGCGTGGATGACCTCGTTGGTCTCGCCGAACTTCTTCAGGACCTCGCGGCCGAGCTCGAGGTGCGTGCCCTCCATCTCGCGGTCGATCGCCTTGCCGATGTCGTGCAGGAGACCGGCGCGGCGGACGACGTCCACCTTGGCGCCGAGCTCGGCGGCCATGTTCATCGCGAGGTAGCCGACCTCCTTCGAGTGCTGGAGCACGTTCTGGCCGTAGGAGGTCCGGTACTTCAGGCGGCCCAGCATCTTGACCAGCTCCGGGTGCAGGTCGGGGATGCCGAACTCGAGCGCCGTGGCCTCGCCCTCCTGGCGGATCTTCTCCCACAGCTCCGAGCGCACCTTCTCGACGATCTCCTCGATGCGCGCCGGGTGGATGCGGCCGTCCTGGATCAGCTTCTCGAGCGCGTGCCGCGCGACCTCGCGCCGCAGCGGCTCGAACGCCGAGATCACGATCGCCTCCGGCGTGTCGTCGATGATCAGATCGACGCCCGTCGCCGCCTCGAGCGCGCGGATGTTGCGGCCCTCGCGGCCGATGATGCGGCCCTTCAAATCGTCCGAGGGCAGCTCGACGACCGAGACGGTCGCCTCCACGACGGTGTCGGAGGCGAGCCGCTGGATCGCCATGCCGATGATCCGGCGCGCCTTCTGGGTGGCCTGCTCGTTGGCCTCCTCCTCGATGCGGCGGATCAGGCCGGCCGACTCGAGGCGGGCCTCGTTCTCGACGGACTTGACGAGGTCGCGCTTGGCGTCGACGGCGGTCAGCCCGGAGATCTGCTCCAGGCGGATCCGCTGTTCCTCGATGAGCCGCTGGACGTCGGCCTGCTTCTCCTCCAGCCGGCGCTGGGCGTCGGAAACGGCCCGTTCCTTGGCGCCGTACTCCTCCTCCCGCCGCTCCTGCTGGGCGAGCTTGCGGTCCAGGTTCTCTTCCTTTTGCTGGACCCTCTTCTCCAGGGCCGCGATCTCCTGGCGGCGGGCCTGGACCGTCTTGTCGAACTCTGCCCGGGCGGCGAGGACCTTCTCCTTGGCCTCGATGTCGGCCTCGCGGACCTTGGTCTCCGCCAGCTTGCGGGCGTCGGCCAGGGCCTTGTCGGCCTCCGAGCGGATGCCCGCACGCTCCTGCTCGACCTTCTTACGAAGGAAGGCATAGCCCAGGGCGAGCAGCACGGCGGCCACGACGAGGCCCGCCGCGACCGCAATCGCGATGGATGTGTTCATTCCGAGCCCCCGTCCAATTTTCGCCCTGGGGGCCCCGGGCTGCGCGGCTACACGATGGGGCGGAAGCGACTCTTCCGACGAGGGTTAAGAAATGGGCATACCGGATTCAAAACGACCTCTCGTTTTCCTTCGTGTGTACCCCGGCTCCTTTCGCGCGGGGTGCCGACGCCTCGCCTAGGACCCGAGGGCGTCGTCCAGTTTTCGAATCAGGCGCTCCGCACGGGCCTTCGAGTCCGTCGGGTCGCCCTGCCTACGTTTTTCGACTTGATAGAGATCATCCGAAATGTTCAGGGCGGCCAGTATGGCGATCTTCGTGGTGTCGACGGTCGCCGTCTTCTCCGCCACTTCTTTCATACGGGAATCCACGAAGCGGGCCAGATCGTGAATGTAGCCGCTCTCGCCTTCGGCGCGGACGCTGTACGTCTGTCCGAAGATCTCGACTTGAGTCACGCTGCCCCGCCTATCCATCGAGACACAGACTCCTTTCAAAGCGCGAGTCTAGTCCCGCTTGGTCAACGGAGTCAACGGGTTACGCGGTTCACGCCTGATTGGCCTCGGGGCGCCGCGCCAGAACGAACATATTGTCCCCCAGGCCCAAGAAATCCCACAGGCTCGCCCGGCGCGGCCGGGTCGACGCGTCCGACGACGCCCGCGTGTAGGTCTCCACGGCCAGGACCTCGAGCCCCGCCGCCTTCACCAGCCGGGGCAGGTTTCCGCGGTCGAAGAGCACCAGGTGCTTGGGGTAGTCGAGATGGCGGAAGGGCCGGGCCTTGAGTGAGAGTCGGGAGAGGAGGGTCTTCCAGCGCATCGCCGCGCCGGCCAGATTGGGCGTCGCGACGAGCACGTGTCCTCCGGGGCGGACGAGCGCGCGCAGGTGTTCGAGCAGACCCGCCGGGTCGTAGGCGTGTTCGAGGACGTGGTTGGCGACCGCGATCGCGAACCCTCCCGCCATGCCCGGCCGCTCGAGGAAGGCCTCGACCGGTTCGTTGTAGATCGCGAGGCGAAGCTCGCGGCGTCCGGTCGGGTTGCCCGACGGCTCGACGCCGACCGTGTCGGCGAACCCGAGCGACGCGAGGTAGAGCTGCAGGAGCCCGTTGCCGCAGCCCACGTCCACGAGACGGCCCGAGAGTCCGCGCGAGCGCAGCGCCTCGCCGACGATCCAGTACTTGAACTGCGAGTGGGCGTCGGCCTTCGTCTCGCCCCACGATTGGGGCGTCACCGTGTCGGCATGTCCGGGCGCGAAGCCGTATCTCGCCTGCGTCACCGGCTGGGGGGGCGGAGAGACCTGACGCAC
>Ga0070667_100001516_pt1 | contig 20776 bp, 21 predicted proteins | sample KBSS33metaG_FD_64659 | JGI IMG/M metagenome (GOLD analysis project Ga0070667, IMG submission 64659) | Switchgrass rhizosphere microbial communities from Kellogg Biological Station, Michigan, USA - KBS S3-3 metaG | ecosystem: Host-associated > Plants > Roots > Rhizosphere > Soil ... | reverse complement strand
TCGCAGGGAATACGGGTACCGCAGCGGTGGTCCATGGGCGCTCCTGGCATCACGGCACAGTGGGCAGCAGCAGGTTCATGAGATTACACGTTTGTAAAGAGAATGCGGGTCTTGTCGGAGTGCACTATTCGCGACACGAGCACTGGCTCGCAGATGCCTAACAATTGAACGTCACGGCGGACGGGGCAGGCGCGGCGCGCGACCAGATCGCGGACGTCTGCGCGCTGCATGCTGCGGAGCAGCCTCCGATCCGTTACGCCAAGCGCGCTGCAGCAGTTTGCGCGAGAAACAGAAGTCGCTGCAGAAGTCCCTCCGTACGATGTATCGCAGCATGTTAGTTACAACGCAAGATGACTTGATGGTGTCATGATGTGACGCTAGCCTAACGACGCGAGACGCCACGTGCGACGAAGGGGGCGCGCCGGGTACGAGACTTACCGTAGCGCAACACCAAACGTCATGGAATCCAACATGAAGCCATTCACTGTCAATAAGCACGGACGGCTCGTTCTTCCATCGAACTTCTTTCCGGAGATCGATTTTTCGCAACTCGAGTCCCTTGAGCAACTCTCCGCGGTCGTCAAGCGCGATTTCGATGACAAGGCCCCGACCGGCATGGATCTCCTGCGGCGCATCGAAGCACGCTCTTACACGGCGCGGTATGAGCTGCTGCGCGATCTCGGACTGCATCTGTTCTGGGTGAATCGATTCTCGATCATGATGTACGAAGAGCGCCCGATCGCATGGCGGCACGTGCCGAAAAAGTCCGATGATGTGTTCATTGCGGCCGTGACACCCTGGAAGGACGGCGAGCGCAAAACGGCTGCGGTCCGGGACGAGTACCAGCGCCTCCCATCAGCGTGGAATGCGGACGTCGAATACCGGATCTTCACGATGCTCTTCGAGATCTTCAGTAACCGCCGTCATCAGGCGGTTGAGCTTCCCGCGATCAAGCCGACCGTCGCCGAAGTTCTCGAGGATCCCGCGAATCTGATCCTGCATGTCTCGTTGTACGACCCGGATTTCCATCGGTTCTCATACGAAGACATCATCGAATGTCATGAAGAGGTGCCGGAGCTCGAAGCCCTGATGCGCTGGTCGATGGTCCTGTTCAATCAGTATCCGTGGCACCGATCACTCGTGCGCTTGACTGAAGTCGGGAAGGTCCGCGACGACGACGTGATCCTGGTCCTCTACCCGCGCAACCGCGAGGTGCTGCAGTTCATACGGCGCGTCAAATCGGGATATCGTCCCGCAGCACGCGTCCGAGCACCGGTTGCCAAGCCGCCCGCCCGCGCCTTTCCCGCCATCCGCATTGCCGGGCAATTTTCCATTCAACCGCGGATCGAATCGCTGGCCGCCATCAAGGGGGAGATTCCGTGCACGAACGAAGACCTCGTGCGCAACTCCGCCTACACCTGGTCGCCGATCAGTGCGCGCGAGATCACCGCGAGAACCGGAATTGAGCGCCGGTTATATACGGCACGTCCTCTCGAGGACATCGCCCTGCAGGCTGCGCGCGCCGCTCTCGAGCAAGCCGGAAGAAGCGCTCACGAGATAGGTGCGATCGTCTGTTGTACGTGTACGAGCGCCCGTATGTTGCCTTCGATTGCAACCTGGATTTCCGGCCAACTCGGCCTGTTCCAGACGCATGCCTCGTTCGATCTGATCGCCGCTTGCGCCGGGATGGTCTACGGACTTGCCGAATGCATACGCCTCCTGCAGGAAGTGAACCGGCCGGTCGTGCTGGTTTGCGCCGAAAAGTTCTCCGACAAGGTCGGCAACGTACGGCCATCGCGAATGGTTTTCGCAGATGGAGCTGCAGCGCTCGTGCTCGGTCCGGCTCCCCAAGGAGTGTTGTCCGACATCGAGGTGATCCAGACCTACGCGAGCGGTCCGTTCAACGAGGTCAACTCGATCATCGGCCCCAATCCCCAGTTCGACAATGGCATTACGGTGTACGGGCCGGACGTGGAGGCTCTCGTAAAACGTTATCTCGTACAGATGGTGGACGAATTGTCGGTGATTCGCGCTGAGGATGATCCCTCACGCTCGTTGCTCGACAGCATCGAGTTGGTCGTGCCTCACCAGGCGAACCGCACGATGGTGGTAAAGCTCGCGGGTGCCGCCGGCATCCCGTCGCGGAAGCTCTATTTCAACATCGACCGCGTCGGCAACACCTCGTCAGCGAGCATCCCCATCGCGATCTCGGATGCGGTATCTGAGGGCGTGATTTCGGAGCCGATGAGAATACTCGCGCCCGGTTTCGGAGCGGGTGCGGTGGCCGGCTACGCCGTGATGCGGATCGATCCTCGGATCGTCGCGCCCGCGTCCTCCGGGCGAACGCGTTAAGCCAGTTCGCACCCGGAGCGCTGCTGGAGGTGCCGGCCCGGGACTTCGAACCAACTCAATGGATCGATGGCGCGAAGATCGGACATGGCTGCTTTCCTGGCGGCGGTTGTTGCTGCAGAGCGGTTTCGGAGATGCTTGGCCCGGAGGTTTCCGACTTTTGACGTGACTCAGGCCGACCCCGTCGGCGAGGTGCTTATGGGCGGCCAGCGGGTGGCGTTCGTGACAGGCGGAACCGGCGGTATTGGCACGGCAATTTGCAGGCGTTTGTGCGCAGCGCAGATCCGCGTAGCGGCTGGCTGTAGCATCAACTCCTCGCGCAAGAGCCAGTGGCTCAATGATATGCAGGCTCAAGGCTATGAGGCACTGGTCGTGGAGCTCGATGTCGCCAGCTGGGAATCGGCCAAGGCGGCGCTCGAGCGCGTGAAATCTGAGATCGGGCCCGTCGACATTCTGGTGAACAACGCCGGCATCACGCGCGATAAATTCTTTCGCAAGATGGCGCTCGCGGATTGGGAGGCCGTCATCAACACCAACCTCAACTGCTTGTACTGCGTCACCAAACCGGTTCTCGACGACATGATCGAGCGGGGCTGGGGCCGCATCATCAATATTTCGTCGGTGAACGGGCAGAAAGGTCAGATCGGACAGACGAACTATGCGGCCGCGAAGGCCGGAATCCATGGCTTCACGATGTCGCTCGCCCGCGAAGTGGCGCACCGCAACGTGACGGTCAATACGGTTTCTCCGGGTTATATCGAGACGGACATGCTCGCGGGACTTCGCCCCGACGTGCTCGAGCGCATCCTGGAATCCATCCCTGTCGGGCGCCTGGGAAAGCCACAGGAAGTGGCGTCGATCGTTGCGTGGCTCGCCTCGGATGAGGCGGGATTCGCAACGGGGGCGGACTTCGCGGTGAACGGCGGGATGCATATGTTCTGAAAGCAGCTGGGTGTCTCGCGTTTCCTACTCGTGAACGTAGAGTCCCGGGGAATCCTCCAGGGGAGAGTAGCCCGCCTCAGGGTTACCGACACCGGGCGGCACCACGCGCTGGGCACTCGAATGCGCGCTCAGCCAGCGCTGCCACGCGGGCCACCATGAGCCGGGGAGGGTGGTAGCACTCATTGCCCATTCTTCAGGCGTCGGTACGTCACTTCGATTGAGCCAACTTGTCATGCGATAGCGGCGCTTTGCGTTGACCGGTCCACTGACAATCCCGGCATTATGACCGGCACTGGCGAGCAGGAACGTGTAGTCTGGTGACTGCGTCAGTCCGCGGATCTTGTAAACAGCCTGCCACGGAGCGACGTGATCGGTTTCGGTCCCGACTACGAACATCGGCGCGTGTAGCGAAGATAGATCGATGCGCTGGCCCGCCACGCTGAATTCGCCGCGCGCGAGCTCGTTCTTCAGGTAGAGGCGAGTGAGATACTCGCTGTGCATCCGATGAGGCATGCGGGTGCCGTCGGCGTTCCAAGCCATCATGTCGGTGGGTTCCGGACGAAGACCACGAACGTAGGTGTCGACAGCAGGGCCCCATAGCAGATCTTTCGTTCGCAGCAAAGTGAAGGCCGCTGCCATTCGATCGCTGCTCAGTACACCGGCTTCATGCATCAACGCCTCGAGCATCGCGAGTTGACTCGGACTGATGAACACCGACAGCTCGCCCGGCTCGCTGAAATCGACCAGACTTGCCAATAGCGTGACAGAGGCCAGCTGCGGTTTGTCCGCGGCGAGCCCGGCCGCCGCTGCCATGGTCAGCAATGTTCCACCGATGCAGTAGCCGACCGTGTGCACCTTGCGGTCGGGCACAATGGCGCCCACCGCTTGGTACGCCTCGCGCAAACACCGCACATAGTCATCAAGACCCACGTCGCAATCCGCAGCCGTTGGGTTCTTCCACGAGATCATGAGCACGGTGTGGCCGTGTTCCACAAGGTAGCGCACGAGCGACCTCTGCGGCGAAAGATCCAGGATGTAGTATTTCATGATCCACGCCGGTACGATCAGGAGCGGCTCCGCGTGGACGGACGGTGTTTGTGCAGAATATTGGATGAGCTCGATCAGGCGGTTGCGCAACACCACCTTTCCGGGCGTGACCGCGACGTCCCTGCCGATTTCGAATCGCTCGGCGTTGACGGGGCGGCGGCCGTGGAGCGTGCGCTCGAGATCCTCGAGCCAGTTTCTGAAACCGCGAATGAGGTTCTGACCGGACTCGGCGCGTGTCTGTTCGAGCAGCTCGGGGTTGGTGTGGAGGAAGTTCGCAGGCGATGCAGCTGCGAGTATCTGTCGGCTGAAGAAGCTCGTGAGGCGCGTGTTTTGCTCGGACATCCCCGACCCCGCGCCGAGGGCCTCTTGCCACCACGACGCCCAATTCCCGTACGTGTGCGCGAAGACGTTGAACGGCCACTCATTCCATGTGGCGCTGCCGAACTCAGGATAGTCATGCTGGTGATGTAGCGTCTGGCATCCGGCCGCCCGCAGGGCAAACTGCCAGCTTTCCAAGGTCTTTTCGATTGCGCTGCCCGCCAGCGCAATCCCCTTGTCCGGTTTGGCGGCAACCTGCAGATACCAATCCCACCAGGCTCGCGCATAGTCGTCGGGTGCGAGCCCGCCGGTGACCAGAGCGAGCTGCGCGTACAACGCCCGCTCTATCTGTCGCCGCGGCTCCGATTCCTTACCGACAGGTGAGTGTCGGACATCGGCTTCCTTGACAGAGGGACTGGGTTCGGAGGATTTCTTTGCCACTGCAACAAAACTCCAGGGGCGGTTGAGCCGCCCCCGGCTCTACAATGACCTGCGGCCGTCAACTCGGGTTGTCAGGCTGCTTTTTTTGCCGGCTCGCCAGCCTTGGAGGCAACTTCCCCAGCCATCCGCGTGACCGAAGTTTGAACCTCGGTAGTGGCCGTCACGAACTCGTTGGTTCGGTTACGCAGCTTATCTCCGAGCTTCGTACTCAGCTCGGTTGATTTCGCGAGATAGTCGCTGGGCGACTTCGCCTCGAGTGCGGCATGTGCTTGAGCCAGGCTCGACTCGAGCACGTCACCGGCAGCGGCGTACTGCACACGTGCCATGCGGTCCATAGCCTTGATGCATTCCTCCTGTGTGCGGATGACAGGGGTAAAAGCGCTGCGAAAGGCGTCGAACCAGGCATTTGGATCATAAGTAGTCATGACCAACTCCTTCATCTGTCCAGACTTGATGGGCTGACTCTCGGAGGCTCCCGGCGGGCATTCGAGTGCGTCAGTGGAGAATATACACGAGGAAGTATGCGATGCATACATACATTGAAGTGCAGCGGGTGCTAAGAATGCAGGAGAATCGCAGGTATTTGCTTGCGACGCGGCATTTAAATGCTGCGTCGCATAGTGAAAGTCAGACGACCTCAGCGCCGTGCACGCCTGGCCCGCGACTTGGGCTTCTGTGTTGCGGAGGCCGGATGCTCCGGTGACGTAGACGTATCCGCTTGCGGGACGATTGCCGCGATCATGGCCCCCTGGATCTTCGACCACAGTTCCATGTTTTGACGGGTGAGCTGCGCAAGCGGTGCGGTGGGCGTTTCGAGAACCTTGGCCATTTCGGCCTGCATCGCCTGCTGCTGTCGCAGCAACGCGCCGACGCTCTGCTCCAGGTAGCGGGTCAACATCTCCTGCACGGGGTGGCCGTAAAAGCGAATGATCGCCTCCAGCATCTGATCGCTCAGCACGGGACGGCCGAACTGCTCCTGACTCGCGATAATCTGCAGCAGCGTGGCACGGGTGAGGTCTGCGCCAGTTTTGTCATCGACGACTTTCACCTTTGCACCGCTGACAATCACATTGCGGATGTCATCGAGCGTCACATGGCGGCTCGCTGTCGCATCGTAGAGGCGGCGATTGGCGTACTTGCGGACCAGATGTTCTTTATCCACTGTTGCAGTCCCCTGTCGCGCGCGAGATCGTCGCTACCGCGAGCCGCAACATCATACGGCTCGAGTACGCGCTGCACAACGAGTGACACGAGCCCGTCGAGATAACTCCGCCCGACAGGGTAGCGATCTGCTGACACACTGCACCGACTTGCAGTGTCGGCTCTCGTCTTATTGGACCGGGATCAGCAGTGCGGCGGCGCAGGAAGTGCCGCGGCGCATCGCCGCGTGGCTCCGCACGCGAGGTTAGGGTTCTGATGCATGACATCATGGGATAGGCGCGATTACGCGGTTGTTATAGTTTTAATACAGGACAAACTCCGTGGCGCCGGAGACCGGCAGCGTGTTAGCATCTCAAGCGTTGTGTCGGCCAACAGACCGGATTCAAGGAATTCGTCCTTGTTAACGCCGCGCCGGGAGGTCTGATATGCAGATGCCGCACGGTGCAAGTACCGAGGGCGAGAGCCCGCCGCCAGAGTTCCTTGCAGCTACGTTACTGTATGAGTTCGAGCGTCATGACACGGTGCTCATGGAAGCTCGCCGTCGCCTCACGGCCTTGGAGGCCGATCCCGAGACGGACGAGTTGACGCTTGTCACGGCACGCAACGAAGTATTCATGCGCAAGCGGAGTCTTGCGCAGATGCTCATGAGCTGAGAATGCAGCGCCCCGGAGCAACCGCAACAATTGGCTCCGAGACGGACGGAAACTTCACCACATGATTGCATACGAAGGTCTGACATATGCATGTGTCGAACAGTCACCACAAGCAGGTTCTCATGGCACCGACGCCACCCATGGCCGAGCCGCCGCAGGCCGGCACTCCCGAATTACCAGTTGGAGCCACACTTGCCGTGGAGGACCGTGCTCGTGAGGGCTGTTTGGGCCGACCGGGGCAGTCCGCGCGTCTTTTCGTAGAGCCGATGCGGTCTGCACCCGCGAGTGATCCGGTGGATGAGCTCGAGACTCGCCTGATACTCGAGATGCAGCATCAGGAATACATGGCTCGGCGCGCGCTGGAGGAGCTCTTTGAGAGCGGCGAGGCGGAGTGCCTCTCGATCTGACGCCCGACGCCTGAGCACTTACTCCTGAGCCCTGACTCCTGAGCCCTGACTCCTTACCGATGCCCCGATGACTCGATGACCCTACCGGCCACAGGGTTACTTCCTCCTTGAGGCGCAGTGTCCTGGCGCGGCCGGGACTAACTCGTGGCAGCGGAGGTGTCGGCGCAGCTTGCCCGCACAAAACTTGTGTATGCGCTGCATACAAGGAATACTACGGTGCGAACACCAGTGGCGTCGGACGAAGGGGGTAGACGTCGTGGATATTCGGGCTAAGACAGTGCTCATCACGGGCGCCGGCCGCGGTATCGGCCGCGCGCTGGCAATTCACTTCGCCAGGAAGGGGGCCAATGTCGCTCTGCTCGATATCAACAGAGCCGACGTGGATGAGACTACGTCAATCTGCGCTCACGAGAGAGTATTGGTGCGCGGCTATGTTGCGAACGTTTCCGAAGAAGACAACATCGAGAGAACGTTCAAGCAGATCGCGGCGGATTTCGGCCGCCTCGACGGGCTCATCAACAATGCCGGCGTGGTCAGAGATGCAATGTTGGTGAAGGTCAAGGACGGGCAAGTGGCGGGGAAGATGACGCTCGCCCAATGGCAGGCGGTAATCGACGTCAACCTTACGGGAGTGTTTCTGTGCGCACGTGAGGCCGCCCAGCACATGATAAGCGGCAACAGTGGCGGCGTGATCGTCAATATCTCGAGCATCTCTCGTGCTGGTAATGTCGGGCAGACAAACTACAGTGCGGCCAAGGCAGGCGTGGTCGCCATGACGGTGGTCTGGGCGAAGGAATTGGCGCGCCATGGTATCCGGGTAGGCGCTGTCGCACCCGGATTTACCCACAGCCCCATGGTTGATGAGATGAGGCCGGAGGTGCTAACGAAGGCGATTGCACCCGTTCCGCTGCGGCGCCTCGGGGAAGCCGAAGAGATCGCGCACGCCGTGAGCTTCATATTCGAAAATGACTTTTTCACGGGGCGTTGTCTGGAAATCGACGGGGGGCTGCGGTTATGAGCAGCACCGACGAGATGCCCACATCTCGTATTCGCATGGAGGCTGAGCTGACCACGTCGAGTCGGCCGAAATGTCGGTGTCCGGCTCGCACGCCTCGAGCACCTGATTGTTGTTGGTGACGTCCAAAGCGATCGGGAACAGGCGCTCGCCGTAGTTCCTCAAGAGCTCATCGAGCGTTTGGGGCCTGCGAGCGGTCGCAGGAGCGCAACTGCGGCGTACTCGCGGCGAGCTTGTCAGCGGGTAGTCGCCAACCACGTGCTGCCGGTATTGCGTGACAAGCTTCTGAGGGAGATCGACGCGGAAAACCTCGGGTGCCGACGGCAGACGGGAAAAAGACGAGAAAATCCCCGGCAGACTGCGGAGAAAAGACGCGCAAGTCATTGATTCAAACGGCTCCCTGTGTTGGGGTCGAATCGACCTGTAAGTGCTTGATCATGAAGCGCTTTCCAAGATTGCAGGGCCGCTCTTGCCCCACAAGTACCTCGCGATGCGCGCGGGTCTCGACCCCGCCATTCGAGATCACGTCCTTCGCGAGGCCCAGGCTGTGTTCTGATGGAGAAGGACCCTGGGATCTACGGACGTCACATCCTCGAGGCCATCACCAACATCGAGATGGACACAGCAGGGTACGATTTCGAGAAATTTCGCAAGGACAGGCGGGCGCGACAACTGGTTGAACGTAACCATCGGCAACGTTCTACGGCACGATTACCATGAGACCTATCCGACCGTTCTTTGGGATACCTGTAACAAGGACCTGAAGTCACTCAAGGGCGCCGTCGAGCGCATAGCGAAAAGCATCGAGGCCGATCGGAATCAACATCGCAAGACACGCGAATAGAGTCTCGCCCACAACCGACGGCGTCGTGTCCAAGAATTGAAACGAAGCGGTGGACATACGCTGGAGGGAGCAGATAGGGTAGGGCGATACGTCGTTCGGGATAAGAAAAAACCCTCGCGGGGATACGCTCGGGTCCGTGGTGCGCTCGCCAATCTGGGGCATGAGGTTCGACGCGGCACCATCGCCAACAGATTGCCGGCGTCACGCCTCATAGCCAGCGCAGATCAGTTAGGTCAGATCAGTCGCCTCATTGACTCCGGGATTATTCGGCCGGTTGTAGATCGAGTCTTTCCATTCGAGTCGACCAACGAGGCCATGGCTTAGTCGAAGGAGGACGCGCAAACAGCTGGTCCGACTCGCTCCTCGCTTTCCAAAGGGTGGCTTGAGGGCACCAAAATTCGCGCGAGGGCCGCATCTGGCCGGACCGGCCGCGGGTAATCAGGCCGGCGCGCTCCAACACCTTCAAATGCTTGGAGACGCTCAGCCATCCGCCAACAAACACGACCTCGGCGCCGGAGTCGCCCAGTGCGTCGGCGATCAGCAGCTACTCAAGGGTATCTGGGAGAGTTCGTCTATGTTTCGCCGCACCAAAGGGGAGCAGCAATGTTGTGTTCCTGCTACACCATGGTGCATTCGATCGACGATTGTTGCAGGGTGTATTTGTCACTAAGATGTCACGTGCCGATGTCTAAGATCCGCGGGATTCGTGCGCCTTCCGAAAGTAAGCAGGCGGACGGGCGCGGCCTTGACAACGCAATCGATCATAACAACCGGAGAAGTGCGGCCGCGCCGCCACACGACAATACCGGAAACACGGGAGAGTCTCTTGAGTAGCAAGCAGCGGATCAATCATCGGGTCACGTGCGCCGTGCTCTCGGCACTCAGCGCATCATCGGCCACAGCGGTCCACGCCGCAGAAGCAGACGAGACCTCGAGCACGGGCCTCGAGCAGATCACCGTCACAGCGCAGCGCCGGTCGGAATCCATCCAGAACGTGCCGATCACCATCCAGGCGATCTCAGGTGAGCAGCTCGCAAGCGTTGGTGTGCGCACTTTCGATGACGTGCTCAAGCTGCTGCCGAACGTTACGCAGGGTACCAACGGTGCGGGTCAGGGCACGATCTACATGCGCGGACTGTCGGCCGGATATGCGGGCAGCCAGTCCTCGGCCTCGATCAACCCCTTCCCGAACGTCGCGACGTACCTCGACGACCAGTCACTATCCTTCCCGGGTCGTAATCTCGACGTCTACATGGTCGACATGGAGCGGATCGAGGTGCTGGAGGGGCCACAGGGGACGCTGTTCGGCGGTGGCGCCGAGGCCGGTGCGGTTCGCTACATCACGAACAAGCCAAAGCTGAACGAGACTGAAGGCCGCGCAGAGGCGGGTTACAGCTGGACTGCCCACGGCGATCCGAACACCAACATCAACGCCGTCCTCAATGTGCCGCTGATCAGCGGCAAGCTGGCAGTGCGCGGAGTTTTCTACAACGATCGGCGGGGCGGCTACATAGACAATGTGCCCTCGACCTTCACCCGCAACCCTGCGCTCGATCGCGGTCCAAGTGCGTACAGCTCGTCCTACCCGGCACATCTCGACACTTATAACAACTACACCCTTGCAAAGCGTGAGCAGAACCCGACTACCTACCAGGGCCTGAGGCTTTCAGGGCTTTACCAGATCAATGATGACTGGGATGCCCTGATCCAGGAGAGTTATCAGTACCTCGATGCCGACGGCATGCCCTTTGAGATGCAGACCGGGCTCGATTTCCAGCCGTTGAAGCCGCTCGAGGAGACCTCGTTCATGCCGAGCTGGAACCGGGATAAGGCGAACTCGACCGCCTTGACCGTGAACGGCAAGATCGGGGACATCAGGGCGCTCTACACGGGAGCGTACCTGACGCGCAACGTCGATGCGAACATGGACTACACGAACTACTCTCGCACGGCCGGTGGGTTCTACTACAGCTGCACCGGAGGGGGCGGAAGCAATTTCGGCGGCGCCGGTCCCGCGACCTGTTACTCCCCGATCATGGGCTGGCACGACTATTTCAAGACGACTCATCAGAGCCACGAGTTCCGCTTCTCGACGCCAGATGCCTGGCGGCTGCGCGGTCTGCTCGGCTTCTACTGGGAAGACTTCCGCATCAAGGACGACATGAACTTCCTGCAGAAGACGATTCCCTCCTGCACGCCTGCCAACCTCGCCGCCGCCCTGGCGGGTGGGCCGGTCTGCCTGTCGAATGCGACGCCCATAGACGCTGCAATTGATCCGTCCACCCGCGGCGATACCACGAATTTCGGCGAGGACATGCAGCGCGGGTACCATCAGAAGGCGGTGTTCTTCTCGACGGACTTCGATCTGATTCCGAAAGTGCTGACGCTGACCGCCGGCACACGGTGGTACAAGTACGATGAATTCCAGCACGGATCGCAGTGGACGACCGGCTCAGGCTGCGTCAACATCCCCAATGGCCAGTGCCTCGCAACGCCCTTCCACTACACGGCCGACTACTCCGGATTCAGGAGCCGCGCCAACCTGACCTGGCACATCACGCCGGACGCGATGCTCTACTACACCTTTTCGCAGGGCTATCGCCCTGGCGCGTTCAACCGACTTCCTGGCGGGCGCACGACCGTATGGGTGGACGCAAATGGCGTCCCGCTGCCCAACGGCGTGGCGAAGGGTCCGGGGGACACAAAGCCCGCACAGTTCAACAAGCCAACGGCCTACGGACCGGACTCGCTCGTTAACAATGAGGTGGGCTTCAAGTCAGAATTCCTGGATCGACGGGTGCAGGTCAATCTGTCCGGGTACCGAATGGATTGGAAGGATGTCCAGACGCTCATCTACAATCCGCCCGTATACGGGAACACCACATTCGGCATTCAAGGGCCCAATTACCGGATCTGGGGCGGCGAGTTGCAGCTGGCCGTCAAGCCGATCCAGGCTTTGACACTGCAGGCCTCGGCTTCTTACAACGATGCCAAGCAGGCGACTTCACCGTGCATCAAGTCACTCGGCATTACGAAATACACTCCGAGCAACCCGACCCCCGCGGGACAGTGTATTACGCAGGTCCGCGCAGGCAACGCGAACACGGCAATCGTCGATCCGCTGGGTGCCATCGGCAGCACCCCGGCGTTCTCCCCGAAACTGTCGTACAACGTGCGCGCCCGTTACGACTGGGTCTTCCAGGAGTACCAGGCCTACGCGCAGGTCGGAATGAGCCACGTGGGCGACATGGACAATCAGCCGAGCAGCTTCCCCTCCGGCGAGGGCATCGCGGTCCCCTACACCACCTGGTTGCGCTACACGATGCCTGGGTACGAAACTTACGATCTGACGCTCGGTGCTTCCAAAGGGCCGTGGGAAAGCGCGCTCTTCTGTCAGAACTGCACCGATCGGCACACGAGTCTCTTCACGACATCGGGCCAGGATGTCAAGGCGGACATTCCGTTGCGGCCTCGTATCTTCGGCCTGCGGGTTGGCCTGAAATTTTAAGATCCCGGCCAGGGCGCGTTCGCTCGATGCCGGTGCAGGCGACTCTGCCTGCACCGGCGTGCGGGAGTCCCTCGTGACACAGGTCCCGCACGCTACAACCGGCAAAATCAGCATCGAGAACGAGGTGCAGCGGATCCGCGCGCTCCTTAAGGACCACCGCTTTGCAGAGGCGGTGAATGATGCGACCGCCCTGCGCACAGCCTATCCCGAGAATCGCGATTTGCTCTACCTGCTGGCGCTCGGACTGCGTCATATGCGGCGCATTCCGGCGGCACTGGAAGTGCTCGGCGAGCTCGAGCGGCATCACCCGCGAATGAGCGCGCTGTTCCAGGAGCGGGGCCACTGTTATGTCGCGCTCAAGGACGCAGTGAGCGCCATCCAGGCATACGAGCAGGCCGTGCGCATCAATCCCGCACTTCCTGATGCATGGAGCATGCTGGAGAGATTGCAGCTGATGGTCGGCAACGCCGATCAATCGCGGATCGCCGCGGAACACGTGCGCAAGTTGCGCTCCGTGCCCCCCGAGGTGATCCGCGCCACAGGTCTTTTCTGTGAAGGGGACCTCGCGCTCGCAGAGCGGATCGTGAGGGGCTATCTGCTCCAGCATAGTAATCAGGTCGAGGCGATGCGCCTGCTCGCTCGCATCGGTATCGCCCAGGACATCCTCGACGATGCCGAGATTCTGCTCGCCGCTGCACTCGAGATGGCGCCCGATTACACCGAGCTTCGGCGGGACTACGCGTGTGTACTGCTCGACCGGCACAAGCACGCCGAAGCGATCGCACAGCTCGACCTGCTGCTGGCCACCGACTCTGGCAACACCGAGTATCGGACTCTGCGCGCCACGGCGACCGTGGGACTCGGTAACTTCGAGGACGGCATACGCGGATTCTCGGAGGTGCTGGCGCAAGCGGGTCAGACACCCCGCTCCCTGGCCGATCTGCACCTCTCAATCGGGCACGCCCAGAAGACGCTTGGGCACCGTGCGGAGGCGATTGATTCGTACAGGAAGGCGATAGCGGCACGCCCCAACTTCGGTGATGCGTACTGGAGCCTTGCGAACCTCAAGACCTATCGCTTCTCGGACGCAGATCTGACTCTAATGCGGCAGGCCGAAGCGGCGTCCGACACCCAGTCCATCGACCGCTACCACCTGTGCTTCGCCCTGGGCAAGGCCTACGAGGACCGTGGCGACTTCAGCGCTGCCTGGCACTATTACGAGCGCGGCAACGCGCAGAAGCGTGCCGAGAGCCGTTATCGTCCCGAACTGTTGGAGCAGAATACGGCGCTGCAGAAGCAGTTCCTGACGACCGAGTTCTTCAAGTTGCGCGAGGGCTACGGCGCGAGCAGTCACGAGCCGATCTTCATTTTGGGCATGCCGCGCGCCGGCTCGACGCTTCTGGAACAGATTCTCGCTTCCCATTCTCAGGTAGAGGGTACGCAGGAGCTCGCCAACGTGCCGCGGGCAGTGCTTGACCTCCAGGGGTACAACCCCGACCTGGATAATCCACGCTATCCCGGCTGTCTCGTGGACATATCAACGGACGAGCTGCGTACGCTTGGCGAGAAGTATCTATGCGACACGCAGGTCTACCGGAACGGCCGGCCGCGGTTCATCGACAAGATGCCGAACAACTGGCGGCACATCGGGCTCATTCACCTCATGCTGCCGAACTCGGTCATCATCGATGCGCGCCGCGAGCCGATGGCCTGCTGCTTCGGTAACCTCAAGCAGCTCTATGCGCGGGGCCAGGAATTCGCTTACAGCATCGAGGACATGGCGCGCTATTACCGTACCTACCTCGAGCTCATGGCGCACTGGAACGCAGTGCTGCCGCCGGGACGCATCTTGCGAGTGCTGCACGAGGACGTGGTCGAGGACCTCGAGGGCAGCGTGCGGCGGCTCCTCGGCCACTGCGGACTCGAGTTCGAGCCCGCGTGCATCGAATTCCATAAGACCCGCCGCAGCATACGCACGGCGAGCTCCGAGCAGGTGCGCCAGCCGATCTACCGGGAGGGTCTCGAGCAGTGGCGGAACTTCGAGCCTTGGCTCGGGGCGCTGAAGGAAGCGCTGGGCGATGCACTCGTGCGCTATCGCGATAGCTGAGAGAGCGCTGGCGTTCGAGTCACGGTGAGCTTTCGGTCAATGAGTGTGTTGGGCAATCAGCACCGGGCACGCGTACCAAACTTCCTCGCAAGGCCTGTGCACTGCTGACAGTCCGATGGTGGTCAAATGCGTCGATGCGGCCGGACTAGGAGTCCGTTTCTGCGGAATCTGCACCGGAAGCTTGCTGGCGCAGAACTGCAAGTGCTCGCTCAATCACGATCCTGTCCGAAGCATCCTTGTCGCGCATGGTTTGCTTCGTGAGCAACAATCCCTCAAGACTGACGGTTCGGACGCAGATGCCGTCAAGGTCCAGTGTCTCGCTATATTGTCGGAGGGTCTCGTACGTCTGGCCATTTGCGTTGAGCATGATGTCAACAACGAACGCATCAGCAACACGGATATTCTCACCCTCTTCGAACCACTGTGGTTCGAGTTCCTTCGCTGCTTGGTCCGGTAAAATCATGAGCGCCTCTTTGACGCGCTGGCCTGCAGCGGCGGTTGCCGGGAAAACGATATCTATGGCGGTAGTCGCACGCTGGTAACCGTGCGCGGCGAGGGCGTATCCGCCGATCAGCAGGTAATCGACCCCGTTCGCGTTGAGCGAACGTAGGAGCGTCTTCAGATCCTCAAGTGTCGCCGGACGGGTGATCTGTTCGGTCACGGCTTCGCTCTGCTGCCAACAGTCCCATGCCGCGTGCGAGGCAGTCTTCTTGGTGTTTGTTCATGGCCTCGTGAGACTTGAAGCGATAGACGCCCTTCGGAATGAACGTCCACTTCGCGAGCGCCGCGATGGACTCGCTAAAGCGCGCGCCCGCTGCGAGCGCTTCCCCGCTTGCGTGCTCGGTGAGTTCCGGCTCTCGTCGGGATCCGACGAGCTTCATTGAATAACCCCTGCAACCATGGGCCGATGATAACGGAAGCGTTACACAGCCGTTACGCGCAACGCTATGTGGCGCCTGAGGAAAATACGATAACCATTTGATTTAGATAGCTCTCTGGGTTGGAATCTAAGTGCCGGCTATCTATATGATTTGGCTGGGAATTTGCATCGCTTTTTTTGCTCAGTACCGCCATAAGTACCCTCTGGCGCCTGCGCTGCGGTGAGATCGAAAGAAATTTCATCAGAAGGCCGGAGATCGCTGATTTCGGGCCAGCTCCGCTCTTGCGACGCACGTGTCGTATTTTACTGCGGGTGCCTGGGTCAACACGCGATGGATCGCCCTGGCTGTGGGGGCACCATGCGGTCCGACTAGCAGATTGCACGTTCCTCCATCCGGATATATACTGTAAGTATATACGGGTGGCATTCGATGAAATCGGCAAAGCTGTTCAAGAACGGAGAGAGTCAGGCGGTTCGACTGCCCAAGGAATTTCGCTTCTCAGGTGATGAGGTATTCATCAAGCGAGTCGGAAACGCCGTGGTGTTGCTGCCCAAAGCTCGATCATGGGAGACGTTGCTGGACAGCTTGGGGAAGTTTCCATCGGACTTCATGACGAATCGGGAGCAGCCCACTGAAGCAGACCGTCGGGAGTCCCTCGATTGAGGTGGATGGTCGATACGGACACCTGCATTGCGATTATCAAAGGACATGCGGGTGCTATCAAGAAGCTCCGGGGAAAGTCGATCGGCCAAGTCGGTATCTCCGCCATCACCCTGAGCGAGCTGAGCTTTGGAGCGGCAAAGAGTAGTCGTCCGGAACAGGCGTCGGTCGCGTTGGCCGAATTCACACTCGCGCTGGAGGTCGCAGCGTTCGATGCCGAATTGGCGCCTGTCTACGGCAGGGTGCGAGCCTCGCTTGCGAGACGTGGCATGCCCATAGGGCCACTGGACACATTGATAGGCAGTCATGCATTGGCTCTAGATATCACGTTGGTGACCCACAACACGCGAGAATTTTCGAGAATCGAAGGGCTGAGGTTGGAGGACTGGGTCGGTTCGTGACTCTGGCCGGACGACAATCTAGGCAATAAAGCACTGGTCTAGAAACTCAGCATACAGCCCCGGAATTGGGGCGCACCGACGACAGTGGTGGTGGTGTCGCAAAGGACTCCCCGGCGCTGATGGTAATGCTGTGGCGCCGCCAAAACTAAAGTTGCATGTGGAGACGCACAGCGCCGATGGAGACCGGCCCGCGGTCTTCGTTGTAAGCTGGGTGTTGCACCCATTGGTAGTCCAATGTCACATGAGCCCAGTCGAAGATCGCCACATCGTAATAGGTCTCGATGATGCGTTCGGGTCCTGGGTGTGGGAGCTGACCATCTCCAACGAGGATGCCCAGGCCGCCGGCGTTCAAATACCGCTCGCGCGCTCCTGAGATGCCATTGGAGATAGTAACTAGCCCTAGGGTGTCGTGAGGACGAGTCCACTGTGCCCCTTTGAGGGACAGTCCTACGGCAACCGTACGATCGATATCCGTGAACTCATAGGCCTCAACGTTACCGGCAGCCCCGCCGGCGCGCACGAATAGACCAAGATTGGAGAAGAGTTGCTGCTCGAAACCGAGGTTGACCCCGAATCGCCTTCGATAGCGACGTACCGTGACGAGGTCCGCCGGGACATTGTTGGCTTGTGCAGCTGCAACGGCATCCTCGAGAAGGCCCATGCGGCCGCGATTCTCGAAAACCGTGAGCAGGACCCGACCGGGTTCATCGATAATCTCATGCCGTTTTTCAACTTCAGTCACCACTTCGAACTCATGGAACCCTGGCTCCAAGTGTTCGCTGTTGGGCACGTCAGATAGGTCGAACAGACCCACGCGCAATGTCCATGAGCGCTGATACCATTCCATCGCTGCGCCCACCGTGTAGCCCCAGGCATCTGCCGCGTAGTCAAACGTCCCTGTATCCACCGCGGTCCAATTCAGGAAATCGCCACGAGGATCATGCGCATATTGATTGGTATCGAAGACATCGGTGACGCTCATCTTCCCTGCTGTAAAGACAATGCGATTGCTGCTTCGACGATCTGCGAACTGGTTTGCGGCGGCCTCCACGGGTTCTGGGGTGCCGTCCAGGTCAATCGTTTGGCGCACAAACAGGCGGGGCACTCGCAGGTAAGGCTTGCTCTTGCCAACCTTGTACGCCTCGCCGCTGGGAAATCCTGCCATCCCGACCGTGTTGTTCAGCCCGAAGCCCTGATCAATCTCCGGATTGATCCAAAGCTCGGCGCCCGACCAGAGACGTGCTCCCAGGTAGAGCGTCGCATCAGCAGTTTCTCGGCCAATCCGCGGGGATAAACTATTCGGTCCGCTGTACGGAGCGCGAAAGGCGTCGGTTGCCTGCTCGACAAAAGTAGCTTGCCAGTGCAGCGAAAATTGATTGGGGCCGTTTCCCGACGAGGCGCCACGAGCAATATCTTCGAGCGATATGTCAGAGCTGTCTTGTGCCGACACGCCACACGCCTCGAACACGCAAAGCAGCAGAATTGATGCTAGTCGCAGTCGTTGCTGAAAAGTGGACCCGAAGTTCACGTCATATACTCGAGTTGCACGGGAGGCTGCCGCCTCCAGGATGGTAGCCGCTAAGGCATCGCAATTTGTAGGCCTTACTCCACGTGATCCACGGGGGGCTTTCCCTGCAGGCGAGCCCAAAAATCCGCCGCGTAGAGGTGGGCCATCCGGTCAGATCCCTCGACATCGTAGGTACCCGACCTTGCGACCGATACGACGTCCCAGATCACAGGGTCGCCGATCGTGAAGAAATCCTTCGGTGATGCCGACGTGAGGCCGACCTGGTCTGGCTTAAATAATTCGGCCCTTTTTTTCCGCCACGCATCTCGTAGTGTGCAACGCTCGAACGTGTTTGCGAAAGTTTGGATGCGCCGATGTGGGAAGTGATTCGGGAGGCGGAGCGGGCGGAGTAGGGCGTTTCATCGGGCCCCCCTACGGCGGCTTCCAGACGCGCCGCGGACATCTTGCAGCGGCCATGGCGGCGGCAGATGAGTACGGGGAGACTGAAGAAACATGAACGGAACCGAGAGACTAACTTACGGCCTCCGTCGGTTCCACGCGACTGAGTTAGATGCACCGTCTTGCAGCCAATCGTTAGGCTCGCCATACGGAGTGGCGACAGAGTTGAGGAAGTCAATTGCCAGATGCCCGGCGAGGACGAACGGTGGCAATGACGATGATTGCATAGCGGTATCCAAGTGGAATTCATGCCATCTGGGAACTGTAACCCACAAAATAGATATTTACCAGTTACACATGAGTGTGTAACCTATAAAACGTAGACTATAAGGTTACGGACATCTCCACTTCATAGGATCCACTTTATGAACGACATCTCTCGCAACCCTGCCGAAGAAGAGGGCGTTCGGCTGATCAGCAGCTTTTACGAGCACCTGGCTAACGGCAATGTCCCGGCCGTGTTAGGGCTCCTCGACTCAGAGGTCAGGTGGACGGAGGCCGAGCGCTTTCCGTATTACTCCGGCACATGGATCGGTCCACAAGCCGTGCTCACCAACCTGCTACAGCGGCTGGCGTCCGACTGGAGCGATTTTGCCGCTACACCCAAGAAGTACCTGGTTGAAGGCACGACTATCGTGGCGTTTGGTACCTATTCCGGCGTGTACAAGCCAACCGGAAAGTCCATGCGGGCCGACTTTGCGCACGTGTGGACTGTTGGAGACTCAAAGATAACCAGCTTTCTGATGTACACGGATACCGCGAAGGTACTCGAGGCGCTGGCAGCGTGACACGATCGCCGAAGGGCTGTGACAGCCGGAGTTGCCTCGGACAACTGTGAGGAGCGGGGCTGCCCGCATTCTGACCACAGCCCGACTCTCGGTGGCCGAACAAACATTCAGCGTCGAGAGTTGCGACCACGACTTCATGGAAGGTTCTGACCGCGGAATGACAGTCGACGAAGGGGCTGGACCGATATCCTCGTCATTCATGATCTCGCCAGCGTTGCACCGGCGCCGTTGGAGTCAAAGGCGATGAAACTCCGCGAGGTTTGGAGGCAGAGCTGGGGGCGACTGGACAGGAAGGACGAGGCATCCGTCGGTCAGATTGAGGCGAGCGTGGAAGACCTGCGGCAAGCGACTCTCTCCGCGCTGCGCGGCTTGCGATAGTGGTGGTGTTGGGCGCTGCCCGCGTACGACCGTTTGCGATCGCAGGGTGTTTGTGAAGGTGTAGCGCTCTTGCAGGTGCTTTTGCATCTTCTCGCGGTGAACAACGACACCAATGTGGTTTCACGTGGCGGTCGCGCTGGCCTGCCCTATGTTCGTCACAACGCCGCGGCCAACTCTCGCGTCGGTCAAGGAACACCTTCCGTGCCGCGGTAGGGCGACAGACCGCCGGCGAGAGACCTTTGCTCGGAGTGTTTCAATCCCTGGTATATGCGGCGTGCGGGTCATATGAGCACCGGCCTTAGCATCCGGCCGCTCGAATGGGTGGACGACGCTCCGGGTGGCTACCAGTTTTTAGGGGCTTATTCGCAAAGCTGAAACGCTGAAAGGGGCTAAGTCGCTGATATTCTTAGACTGCTAGATGAACTGCGCCACTCCTGGGAGAACAGCGCCATTTCGATGGCGCCGTTTCGGAAACTGCGCCATATGTGATCAAGCAGGTGATCCGCGAGGTCGTAACGCACATCGACGAAGATCCATTGGCTACGATTCACAGCAAGGTCAGCGAGCTCGCGAACGAGGCGGATCGTGAGAGTGTGCGAGCGATGATCATCGATGAGCTGCGCCGATTACATGAAGGCACTTTGACTCGTTACGGCTTACGCGCGTCCGAATTCGTGCGCTGGCGGGAGCGCCAGGAGCGCGCATGATCCGCCGGCCGACGACTGCTTACTTAAGGACCAAACACTTTGGAAACACCTGGCTCCGTAAAACCTGAAGAAACGGAGCTAAGTCCTTGTTTTAATGGCTCCCTGGGTTGGAATCGAACCAACGACCAACGGATTAACAGTCCGACGCTCTACCGCTGAGCTACCAGGGAACACGGTAAGGATTCTCGAAGGCCGCGAATTCT
>Ga0070667_100001512_pt1 | contig 20800 bp, 21 predicted proteins | sample KBSS33metaG_FD_64659 | JGI IMG/M metagenome (GOLD analysis project Ga0070667, IMG submission 64659) | Switchgrass rhizosphere microbial communities from Kellogg Biological Station, Michigan, USA - KBS S3-3 metaG | ecosystem: Host-associated > Plants > Roots > Rhizosphere > Soil ... | reverse complement strand
CGCGTGCAGCGGCCGCTCGCCGGGGAAGATCACGCGCTTCGGGCGGATCGTGCCGTAGAACTCGTTCTCGATCTGCAGCAGGCTGGTGGCGAGCTGGTTGTAGTCGCCACCCGGGTTGCGGATGCCCACCGCCTCGTAGGGCGGATACGGCTTCGTCAGCGCCTCCTGCAGCGATGCGGCGTAGCTCTCCAGGCTGTTGTAGCTGACCTTCAGCGAGGCCTGCGCATCACTCTGGTAACCCAACCGTCCCATGCGCAATGAAGTGCCGTGCGGCATGTGCAGGGTGTGGCCGTTGAGCGGCTGCAACTCGTGGTCGCGGCCGGCAACGAAGCTCGAACACAGTGCCGGCGACGCGCCGAACAAGTACAGCAGCAGGAACGAGTGGCGCCGGAAATTGCGGATCAGTCCGAAATACGCCTCGGTCGAGATTCCCGGCATCGACCAGTTGTAGTGGATGCCCGAGATCGTCTGCATGCGCCGCCCGTAGCGGTGGCTCAAGCCCATGCGGTACACGCTCTTGGCGCGTCCCACGTTCGAGGTGCCATAGCGGCCGATCGGGATGTTCTCGTCGGTCGGCAGCCCGCAGGGCATGCTCGAGACCCACAGCATCTCGTCGCCGAGTTCGCGCAGCGCGCGGTAGCTGAACTGGTGGATCTGCGTGAGCTCGTCCAGGCACGCCTGCGCGCTGGCGTGAACGCCGGTGACGAACTCGAGCTGCGATTCGCTGAAATCAGTCGTGATGTGCGGGTGCGTCAAGGCCGAGCCGAGTGCGGCCGGGTGCGGGGTCAGCGCCAAGCTGCCATCCGGCAGCGCGCGCAGGCTTTCCTTCTCCACCCCCCGGCGCATCTCGCGCAGCCGCGCATCGGGCAATTCGCGCAGGCGTTGGTCCAGACCGCTCATTGCGGCTTCTCCTCAGAACTCTCTTGGGCGGACGGTAACAGACCTTGAATCTGCCTGCCCGCGCCCGGAATCCCACCACCGGGTGGACAAGCCCGGTACCGCGGTGCTAGCGTCGCCCGACCCGAAAGGACGAGGAGACGACGATGTTCCAACCCGATCTGATGGCCGGCCAGCGCATCCTGGTCACCGGCGGCGGCACCGGCCTGGGCAAGGCCATGGCCGAACGCTTCCTGAGCCTGGGTGCCGATCTCGCGATCTGCGGGCGGCGCCAGTCGGTCTGCGACGAGACCGCGGCCGCCTGGCGCACGCAGTTTCCGCAACGCCGTATCGACACCTTCGGCGTCGACATCCGGATCGCGCAGAACGTCGAGGAGATGGTCGAGGCGCTGTGGGTCGGCGGCGGCCTGACCGGGCTGGTCAACAACGCCGCCGGCAATTTCATCGCGCCGACCGAAAGCCTGTCGCCGCGCGCTTTCGACGCGGTGGCCGGCATCGTCTTCCACGGCAGCTTCTACGTCACGCAGGCGATCGGCAAACGCTGGGTCGCCGAGGCCAAGGCGGGCCGCTGGCAGCCCGGCCAGCCGATGCGCAGCGTGATGAGCATCATCGTCACCTGGGTCGACAACGGCAGTCCCTACGTCGTGCCGTCGGCGATGAGCAAGGCCGGCATCGAGGTGATGACCAAGTCGCTCGCGGTCGAATGGGCGCGCTACGGCATCCGCCTGAACGCGGTCGCGCCGGGCGAGATCCCGACCGAGGGCATGAGCAAGCGGCTCAGCCCGGGCGAGCAGCCGGGCGAGCGCAGCATCCGCCACAACCCGATGGCGCGCACCGGCCAGATGAGCGAGTTGCAGAATCTTGCGGCGTTCCTGATGGCCAGCGGCCAATGCGACTGGATCACCGGCCAGACCGTCGCGATGGACGGTGGCAACGCGCTCGCCACCGGCGGCAACTTCTACGAGCTGCGCGCCTGGAGCGATGCCGACTGGCAGGCCGCGCGCGAGCGCATCGAGGCGCAGAACGCGAAGGACAAGACGCAGCGCTGACGCCGATGTCCGAGCGCGCCATCGGCGTTGCCGCGCGGTCGCTCAGCGCACCTGCAGACGCGAGGCGCTGCCCGACTCGGCCACGATCTCGCCGATTTCCGCGGCCGCAGCGAAGCCGTGGCGGCGAAACACCGCGAGCACGTCGGCGACCGCACTGGCGTCGCACGAGACCATCAGGCCACCGCTGGTCTGCGGGTCGGTGAGCAGCGCCCGATCGACCGCCGAGAAGTCGTCGCGCACCTTCACCTCGGCACCGTAACCGGCCCAGTTGCGCTCCGAGGCGCCGGTGACCATGCCGCGCTGCGCCAGTTCGCGCACGCCGGCCAGCAGCGGCACGCGCGCCCAGTCGAGCGCGACCGCGGCCTTCGCCCCGCGCGCCAGCTCCAGCGCGTGGCCGGCCAGGCCGAAGCCCGTCACATCGGTCAGCGCATGCACGCCGTCCATCGCGGCCAGATCGGGGCCCGGCGTGTTCAGCTGGGTGGTGGTGGCGATCATCTGCGCGTAGCCTTCGGCCGACAGCGATTCCTTCTTCAGCGCCGCCGACAGGATGCCCACGCCGAGCGGCTTGCCGAGGATCAGGCGGTCGCCGACCCGCGCATCGGCGTTGCGCTTGACGCGCTTCGGGTGCACCACACCCATCGCCACCAGGCCATAGATCGGCTCGACCGAGTCGATCGTGTGCCCGCCCGCGATCGGGATGCCGGCCGCGCGGCAGACCGATTCGCCGCCTTCGAGGATCCGGCCGATCACCTCGGTCGACAGCACGTTGATCGGCATGCCCACGAGCGCGAGCGCCATGATCGGCTTGCCGCCCATCGCGTAGACATCGCTGATCGCGTTCGCGGCGGCGATGCGGCCGAAGTCGAACGGGTCGTCGACGATCGGCATGAAGAAGTCGGTGGTCGCGATCAGCGCGATCTCGTCGGTCAGCTGGTAGACCGCGGCGTCGTCGGCGGTCTCGATGCCGACCAGCAGTTCCGGCGGCATCGGCAGCCGGTTCGTGTTCTTCAGGATCTCGCTGAGCAGGCCGGGCGCGATCTTGCAGCCGCAGCCGCCGCCGTGCGACAGCGAGGTCAGGCGCGGGCTAGGCGGGGACGATGGTGGTGGGTTCACGGAGGCTGCTCCAGCAGGTCGTTCAACAGGGCGAGCAAGGTCGCGCGCTCGCGCGCCGGCTCGAACATTGGCGCGCGCGCGTCGCACTGAGCGCGCAATGCGTCCAGTATCACCGGCTGCTCGCGGCAGCGCTGGATCAGGGTGGCAAGACCTTCGGCGTCACCCGGCTCGAAGTAGCCGGCGTAGGCCGGCCCGAGCATGCCGATGTTGCCGGCGATGCGTGTGGCCAGCACCGGCGTGCCGCTGCGGACCGCCTCCATGATGACGTGCGCCCCGCCCTCGATGCGGCTGCTGTGGACCAGCACGTGGGCGCCCTGGATGCGCTCGCGCGTCTTGCCGTGCGGCAGCGCACCGAGCCAGCGGTAGTTCGCACAGGCCCGCTGCAACTCGCGGGCCTCGGTGCCGAGGATCGGGTCGAGCGCGTCGCCGATGTGGTCGAGCAAGATGTCGCGCCGGTGCGCGAGGTGGCGGGCCGCCTCGAAGTAAGTGCGGGGGTCCTTCTCGTCACGCAGGTGGCCGACCATGACCGCGCGCAGGTGCCGCGAGGTCTTGACCAGCGGTGCGCGCGCCGTGCACGACTGCAAACACACGACCGCCTTCGAGCGATGCCGGGCCGGCAGATCAGCCACCCCCCGTTCGTGCAGCACGACGAGCCGATCGGCCAGGTCGAGCGAACGCCGCGCGCTGGCGTCGATCGGAATGTCGCGGTACAGGTCGGTGCCGGTCAGCACGACCACCAGCGCAGCGTCCGGCCGCTCGCGCGACCAGCGCTCGATCGATAGCGCGGAACGGCGCGCGTGCAGCGCGACCAGCAGGTCGGCCGGCTCGCCCTGCCAGCGTTCCCTCAGCAGCACTCGATAATGGCTGCGCAGCATCTGGGCCCAGCGCCGAGCCGTCTGCCAGTTGCCGTTGTTGGCATTGGCGAGTGCCGGTGTGACGATGCAGACCGAGGGGCGAGGCATGGGGACGGTTATACCGGCAGCCACAGCGCAAGCAACACGCGAAGCCCGGCGCGCCGCTGGCATGCGTGATGGCGGCGCGGCCGAGTTGGAAGTTGCGCTCGCGTCGGGGCGGGACAGGCTGCTCGCGCTGTTCGAGGGCTTCGAGCGCGCCCTCGGCACCGACGGATTGCGCATCGCGTTCGACCCGGTGCTGAACCTGCCACTGTGGGAGCTCGGTCACATCGGCTGGTTCGAGGAACTCTGGTTGGCCCGCAACGGCGCTCGACGGCGCGGCTCGGCCTGGGATGAGAGTGCCTCGCGAGGCGCCTCGCTGCGGCCCGATGCCGACGCGCTCTACGACTCCTCCAAGGTGCCCCATGCGCAACGCTGGCGGCTCGCGCTGCCGAGCCCCGACGCCACGCGAGCCGACCTGGCGCGGGTCCGCGCATCGACCCTCGCGCTGTTGCGCGACAGCGCCGACACCGACGCCGATCTGTACTTCTTCCGCCTCGTGCTGTTCCACGAAGACATGCACCGCGAGGCCTGGCATTTCATGGCGCAACAACTCGGCATCGATCTCGGACCGGCGATGCAAGGCCGGGCCGCGAAGGCGTCGACCGTGCGCGGCGAATGGCACGTACCGGCGGGCCTGCGCGTGCTCGGATCGGTCGGTTCCGGATTCGCCTTCGACAACGAGCTGGCCGCCGCCGAGTGCTTTGTCGAAGCCTTCACGATCGATCGCAGCCCGGTGTCGTGGCAGCAGTTCCTGCCCTTCGTCGAGGCCGGCGGCTACGAGACCGAAGCGCTCTGGACCGCCGACGGCTGGACGTGGCGCACGCGCCAGGGCTGTCTCCACCCACGCCACCTGCGGCGCGCGGGCAAGGGCTGGGAGCAGCACCGCTTCGGGCAATGGCTGGCGCTCGACCTCGCCGCGCCGGTGCTGCACGTCAGCGCGTACGAAGCCGACGCGTGGTGCCGCTGGGCCGGCCGACGCCTGCCGACCGAAGCCGAATGGGAGACGGCTGCCCTGCTCGCCGACAATGAGCAGCAGCGCTTCGACTGGGGCGAGGTCTGGGAGTGGACGGCAAGCCCGTTCAAGCCGTACCCCGGCTTCGTGGCTCACCCCTATCGCGACTATTCGCAGCCCTGGTTCGACGGCCGCCCGGTGCTGCGCGGCGGGTCGTTCGCGACGTCGCCTCACCTGAAGCATCCGCGCTATCGCAACTTCTTTCCCGCCGACCGCAGCGATGTGTTCGCCGGCTTTCGAACCTGCGCGCCGGCCCAAGGACTTTCGAACGCCGGCGGCCGGTCCGACGTGCGTGCGGTGTAATGCCGGGTTCCCGAATCAACCACCCCACCCCATGCTGACACCCTTTCGTTCGTCGCTGCCGCGGATGCTCCTCGCCGGCCTGTTCCTGATGCTGGGCGCGGCTTCGCATGCGCAACAGGTGTTGCGCGTCACCGCGATCCCCGACGAGTCACCAACCGAACTCGCGCGCAAGGCGGCGCCGCTGGTCAAGTACCTCGAAGCCAAGCTCGGCATGAAGGTCGAGTTCACCCCGGTGAGCGACTACGCCGCATCGGTCGAGACGCTGATCAACCGCAAGGTCGACCTCGCCTGGTTCGGTGGCTTCACCTTCGTGCAGGCATCGGCGCGCTCCGGCGGCAAGGTGATCCCGATCGTGCAGCGCGAGGAGGACGAACGGTTCCGCTCGGTGTTCATCACGTCTGACCCGGCGATCAAGACGCTGTCCGACCTGAAGGGCAAGGACGTGAGCTTCGGTGCGCAGAGTTCGACCAGCGGCCACCTGATGCCGCGCAGCGCGCTGCTGCAGGCCGGCGTCGATCCCGACAAGGACTTCAAGCGCGTGGCCTACAGCGGCGCACACGACGCGACCATCGCCGCGGTCGCGGCCGGCAAGGTGCAGGCGGGTGCGCTCAACATCTCGGTGTGGGAAAAGTTCGTGGCCGACAAACGCGTCGACACCGACAAGGTCCGCGTCTTCTTCACCACCTCGCCGTACTACGACTACAACTGGTCGGTCAGCGCCGAGATGTCCGAGGCGCTGCGGGCCAAGCTGACGCAGGCCTTCCTGGCGCTCGACCGCACGACGCCCGAAGGCAAGGAGATCCTCGACCTGCAACGCGCGACCCGCTTCGTTCCGACGCGGCCCGAGAACTACAAGGGCATCGAGGCCGCCGCGAAGAGCGCCGGCCTGCTCTGAGCCGGGATCGCGACCCGCTGACCGTGGACATCGACCTGCAAGCCGTGCACGCACGGCACCCGGCCGCCGCACGCGGCACGACGGCGCTGCGCGGCGTCAGCCTGAACGTGCGCGCGGGCGAGCGGCTGGCAGTGATCGGGCCCTCCGGCGCCGGCAAGACCACGCTGCTGCAGGTCGCGGCCGCCGCGCTGAGGCCGTCGAGCGGCCAAGTGCGACTGGCCGGCATCGACCCGTGGTCGCAAGGCACGCGGGCGCTGCAACGCCAGCGCGGGCGCCTGTTCATGGCGCCGCAGACGCCGCCGCTGCCGCCGCGCCAACGCGTCGTCACCGCGGTGCTGGCCGGCCGGCTGCCGGCCTGGAGCCTCGCGACCAGCCTGCGCTCGCTGTTCTACCCGGTGGACATCGCCGGTGCGCACGCTGCGCTCGAGCGCTTCGACCTGGCCGACAAGCTGTTCGCGCGCGTCGATCGCCTGTCGGGCGGCGAGCGCCAGCGCGTCGGGCTGGCGCGAGCGCTGCTCGCACCGGCGACGTTGTGGCTGATCGACGAACCCTTGTCGGCGCTCGACCCGACGCGCGCCGAACAGGCCATCGCCGCGCTCATCGGCGTGGCGCGCGAGCGCGGCATCACCTTGCTGGCGACGATGCACCAGGTCGACACCGCGCTCGCGCAGTTCGATCGCATCGTCGGCCTGCGCGACGGTGCGGTGGCCTTCGATCTGCCCACGCCACAGGTCAGCCGCGATCATCTGCTGCGGCTGTACGCGCAGCACGAGGACGAGCTCGATGGCGCGCCGGGCGCGCCGGCAAGCCCGCCGAGCGCCACGCCGCGACCGGTGGCGATGCACTGCCGATGAACACCACGCCGCCACGCCGCGATCCGGCCTGGCTGGGCCGCGCGTTCTGGTTCGGCGCGGCGCTCGCGCTGCTGTGGCCGATGCTGGTGGCGACCGAGTTCCGGCCGTGGGCGCTGTTCGATGCCGACAGCCGCGGGCCGACGCTGCGCTTCCTCGGCGCGTTCGTCCCGCCGGCACTCGGCGGCGAGTTCCTGTGGCTGGTCGCGCGCGAGACCTGGCGCACGGTGGCGATCGCCACCGCGGGCATCACGCTGGCGCTGCTGATCGCGATTCCCGCCACGCTGATGGCCACGCGCGTGCTGTCGGTCTCGGCGCTGTCCGGGCGCATGGCGCCGGTGCCGGCCGCACTGCGCCAGGGGCTACGCTGGGCCCTCGTGCTGTTGCGCAGCGTGCCCGAGCTGGTGTGGGCGCTGGTGTTCGTGCGCGTCGTCGGTCTCGGGCCCACGGCCGGCGTGCTGGCGATCGCGCTGACCTACGGCGGGATGCTCGGCAAGGTCTACGCCGACATCCTCGAAAGCGGCGAGACGCAGGCCACGCGCAACCTGCTGGCGAACGGCGCCGGCCGCCTGCAGTCGTTCGCGTACGGGCTGCTGCCGCAGAACGCGGCCGAACTGACGTCGTACACCGTGTACCGCTGGGAGTGTGCGATCCGCTCGTCGGTGGTGCTCGGCTTCGTCGGCGCGGGCGGGCTCGGGCAGCAGCTCGACAACTCCACCAAGATGTTCGCCGGCGGCGAGGTTGCGACGATGCTGCTGGTGTTCGTCGCGCTGGTGGCGCTGGCCGATCGCGCGAGCGCGTGGCTGCGGCGGGCGCTGGCATGAAGCCGTACCGGCTGCCGCCGCTGTTCGGCGCGCGCTGCAAGGGCTGCTGGTTCAGCGCCGCGCTGGTCGTGCTGGTCGTTGCCAGCTTCTGGAGCCTGGACCTGCAGTGGCGCGCGTTCCTGTCGATCGAGGCGGCGCGCAGCATGGCGCGCTTCGTCGGCGAGTTCGTCCCGCCCGATCTGTCGGCGGCGTTCGCGCGCAAGGTGGCCGCGGCCTCGCTGGAGACGCTCGCGATGTCGGCGCTGGGCACCTTGCTTGCGGCTGCGGCCGGTCTTGTGCTGGCGCTGCCGGCCAGCCGCACGCACCAGGGCGACCCGGCCCGTGCGCGCGCGCCGACTCGTCTGCTGTTGAACGCGCTGCGCGCCGTGCCCGAGCTGGTCTGGGCCGCGCTGCTGCTGATCTCGGCCGGGCTTGGGCCGTTCGCCGGCACGCTGGCGCTGGCGTTGCACACCACCGGGGTGCTCGGCCGGCTGTTCGCCGAGGCGATCGAGAACGCGCCGCCGGGTCCGGCCGGGGCGCTGCGCGGCCAGGGCGTCGGCGCGCTGCGCGTGTTCCTGTACGCGACGCTGCCGCAGGTGCTGCCGCAGCTGATCTCCTACGCGCTGTACCGCTGGGAGAACAACATCCGCGCCGCCGCGATTTTGGGCGTGGTCGGCGCCGGCGGCCTGGGCCAGCTGCTGGCGTTCCACATGGGCCTGTTCCAGATGGGCAAGACCGCGACCGTGCTGGCGGCGATGGTCCTGCTGGTGGCGCTGGTCGACGCCGCGAGCCACACGATCCGGCGCCTGCTGGCGCGTTGACGACCCGACGCGACGTTCACCGGTCGGGCGTTCACGCCAGCGGCGGCGGCAAGGTCTTGCATTCCTCGAACACGCGCGCGGTGCAGGTCGCGCAGATGCCGCGATCGAGCTTGTCGAAGATCGTCGCGATCGCGATGCGCTTGGTCGCGAAGATGTGGTCGGCACCGAGCTCGCGCGTGTAGCCGGTGCGCTGCCACAGTTCGAGCACCGGCGGGCGCGGCCGGTGGAAGTACAGGTCGCCGCCCTCGGCGCGACGCTTGATCATCTCGTCGCGCCACAGCTCGGCCGCCGGCACGTCGATGAAGTTCATGCTCTTGGCCATCACCAGCAGATGCTTGGCGGCGCCCGCGGGCGCGCGCATCTCGCGCAGCTGGTCGGCGACATGGGGCACCGCGCCGAAGTAGACCTCGCCCTCCATGCGGATCATCTTCAGTTGCGGGCACTCGGGCAGCGGCGCCACGGCGTCGGCACGCACGACGAACGGCCGCTCGTGCTCCACGCTGTCGAAGCCCATCACGCGCATGAACGGCCGCGACGTGCGGTAGAGATACGTCACCAGCGACAGGATCGTGCCGAGCAGGATCGCCATCTCGATGCGGATCGTCATCGTCGCCAGCCCGGTGACGAGGGCGATCGTGAAGTCCTGTCGGCTGTGCGCCCACAGGCGCCGCCAGCCGGGGATGTCGAACAGCGACCACGCGATCACCAGCAGCAGCGCAGCGATCGCCGGCAGCGGGATCAACGCCAGCAACGGCGACGTGAACGCGATCAGCAGCAGCAGCCACAGCGATGCGAACACCGCAGCCAGCGGCGTGCGCGCGCCGGCCTCGAGGTTGGGCATCGAGCGGTTCAGCGAGCCGCAGGACACGTACGACGAGAAGAAGCCGCCGACGATGTTCGACAAGCCCTGGCCGCGAAACTCGCGGTTCGCATCGATCGCCTGGCCGGAGCGCGCGGAGACCGCCTTGGCGATCGAGATCGACTGGCCGAGCGCGACGATCGTCAGCGCGAACGCAATCGACAGCAGCTCGGGCAGGCTGGTCAGCGCCACGCCCGGCCAGTGAAAGCGCGGCACGATCGGCGGGATGCTGCCGACGATCGCGACCGCGCCCCATAGCGGCCACGGCGTGACGCCGTTCAGCAGCGCCGCGACCGCGGTGCCCGCGGCGAGCCCGACCAGCATGTAGGGCCAGCGCGGCAGCGCCCGCCTGAGCGCCAGCACGACCACGAGCGTGACGGCGCCGACCAGCAGCGCACCCGGCCGCAGCGCGTCCAGGTGCGCGCCGACGTGCATGAAGAGCGCGCCGGTGCCATGCGTTTCGGGCGCCGGCAGGCCGAGCAGGTCGGTCAGCGAATGCACCGCGATCAGGGCTGCCGCGCCGGTCATGAAACCGCGCAGCGCCGACGGCGAGATGAAGTTGGCCAGCCCGCCCAGGCGCAGCACGCCGATCAGCCACTGCATCAGCCCGACCAGCACCGTGACCGCCAGCGCGAGCTGGATGTAGGCCGGCGAGCCGACCGCCGCGAGCGGCGCCAGCGTCGCGAACAGCGCCAGCGAGTTCGCGTTCGTCGGCCCCGAGACCACGTGCCAGCTCGAGCCGAACAGCGCCGCGATGACGCAGGGCACGATCGCGGTGTACAGGCCGTACTCGGGCGGCAGGCCGGCGAGCGTCGCGAACGCGAAGCCCTGCGGCAGCACCAGCAGCGCGCCCAGCACGCCGGCGATCAGGTCGGAACGCAAGGTCAGCCGGTCGACCTGGCGCACCCAGGGGCCGAACAGGCGCGTCAGGGGCTCGGAAATCATGAGCCCGCATTGTGCGGTGCTTTGGCGCGCCTACCCCCGCTCGGCGTTGCGGCGCCCCGTGCTGACGCGGCCTGTGCCGCACGCGACCCACAGCGCCCCGAAGACCGTGCAGAAGACGACGCCGAGGGTGACCCCGTAACACCAGTCCGCCGGCCCGGAATGCCCGACGGACTCGATGCCCGCCGTCGCCTCGATCCAGGACCACAAGGGCAACGACGCGATCGTGAGCACGATCGCCACCGGGACCGCGACGACGGCCGCCAGAGACCCGATGACGAGGGTGTGCGCGATCTTGCTCACCGGCACAGGGACCCGAAGCGTGGGCTCGCGCCGCGCGCGGGAACCCCCACGCTATTCCGCCACGCTGATGCCCGACCCGCCCATCTCCTTCGGGACATCCTTCATCTTCGGCAGCCCGTCGTGAATGTGCAGCACCGTTTCCTGATAGTTCACGTGAACGCCGGGGTGGTAGGGGAACGCCGGAATCGTCGCGGCGTAGACGTCGGTCAGCCCCATGCCGGGATGCTCGGTGAAGAGGTGGCCACCGCAGGTCTTGCACCACTTTCGATAGCTGTTCGGTGTCTTGTTGTAGGTGCCGATGTTGTCCGCGCCCCGCGTGACCCGCACGGCGTCCGGCTGCCACAGGGTGAACGCGTTCACTGGTCCGGCCGACCAGTGTCGACAGGATTCGCAATGGCAGTAGCCCATCGCGGCGGGCTCACCACTGACCGTGAGCGCCACGGCACCGCAGAAGCAGCTGCCCGTGTAAGTCTTCGCATCTGCCATGACGGAGTCTCCTTCGTGAAGGGAAGAACGACAGAGGTTCAAGAAAGCGAGCCTCTAGCCTACTCCGACGCGGCCACGATCGTCCACACGGGAAGCGGCTAGTTCGGGATCACCGGCTCGACCAGCGTCAGCAGCTGGGCGATCGACTCCTGCCAGCCCAGGTAGCACATCTCGACAGGAATGGCCTCCGGAATGCCTTGCTGCACGACCGTCAGCTCGGTGCCGCACGAGACCGGCCGCAAGGACACGGTCGTCTCCATCTCGCCGGGAAGATTCGGATCGTCGAACTTGTCGGAGTAGCGGATGCGCTCGTGCGGCACGAGCTCGCGGTACTCGCCGCCGAAGGAGTGGCCGTTGCCCGTCCCGAAGTTCGTGAAGGACATCTTGAAAGTGCCGCCGACCTTGGCGTCCAGATGGTGCACCTTGCAGGTGAAGCCATAGGGCGGAAGCCACTTGGCCAATGCGTCGGCGTCCAGGAACGCGCGGTAGACCCGCTCCGGGGTGGCGCGCAGCACACGGTGAAGTCGAACAGTGTTGGTAGGCATGGTCGTTGGGGAAAGCAGAGGACGGCCCTCTGACTGTACGACGATCGGGGCTCGCCACAATCGACGCCCGCGACGACGCCGCGTCCGGTCTGCGCCAGCGTGCGTTCCCGAACGTGCGCTGGCTCATCGGGCGTAGCATCGCCATGCCGCCGTGACCGAACCGCCGCATGACCTCCCCTGCCCGCCCGAGCCCGCCGAACCCGCACGCCGCCGCGCTGGCCCAGTACCGGCGCCGCGCGGGCGTCTACAACGCCGAGCTCACGCTGTTCGAGCCGATCCGGCGCACGACGATCGAGCGCCTGGCGCTGCGGCGCGGCGACACCGTGATCGACGTCGGCTGCGGCACCGGCCTGAGCCTGCCGCTGCTGCACCGGGCGGTCGGCGGCGGCGGCCAGATCGTGGGCATCGAGCAATGCCCCGAGATGCTGGCGCAGGCCCGCGACTGCGTGCGCCGACATCGCTGGCACAACGTGACGCTGATCCAGTCCTCGGCCGAGGACGCCGTGCTCGCGTGCCGAGCCGACGCCGCGCTGTTCCATTTCACACACGACATCCTGCGCGCGCCGCGCGCACTCGCCAACGTCGCCGCGGCGTTGCGGCCCGGTGCGCGGGTCACCGCCAGCGGGCTGCAATGGGCGAGCGTCTGGGCCTGGCCGCTGAACCTGTTCGTGCTCGGCGCCGCGCTGCACTCGGTCAGCTCGCTCGCGGGTCTGGACCGGCCGTGGAGCCTGCTCGCCGCCTCGCTCGACGAGCTGACGGTCGAACCGCTGCTCGGCGGCGCCGTGTTCCTCGCGCAGGGCGTGCGGCGCGCGAACCAGGAGTCCACGCGATGAAGATCCGCGAGCTGGCCACCGGCCTGCAATTCCCCGAAGGCCCGATCGCGATGGACGACGGTTCGGTCGTGCTGGTCGAGATCGCGCGCGGCACGCTCAGCCGCGTCACGCCCGACGGCCGGATCCATGTCATCGCCGATCTCGGCGGCGGCCCAAACGGCGCGGCGATCGGGCCCGATGGCGCGGTCTACGTCTGCAACAACGGCGGCTTCCGCTGGGCCACCGAGAGCGACGGCACGCACCGGCCGATCGGCCAGGCCGAGGACTATTCGGGCGGCCGCATCGAACGCGTCGACCTCGCCACCGGCCGCTTCGAGCGCCTGTACGACACGGTCGAGGGCTTGGGCCTGCGCGGTCCGAACGACATCGTGTTCGACGCGCACGGCGGCTTCTACTTCACCGACCTGGGCAAGGTGCGCGAACAGGAGATGGACCTCGGCGGCGTGTTCTACGGCCGCGCCGATGGCAGCGCGGTCGGCGTGATCGCGCGCCCGGCGCTGACGCCCAACGGCGTCGGCCTGTCGCCCGACGGCCATACGCTCTACTACGCCGAGACCGCGGGCGCACGCGTCTGGGCCTACGACATCGAGGCGCCCGGCAAGGTCCGCAAGAACGGTTGGCCGTCGCCGAACGGCGCGCGCATGGTGACCGCCTCGCCGGGCGGACACTGGCAGCGCTTCGACTCGATGGCGGTCGACGCCAACGGCCACCTGTGCATCGCCACGCTGATGCACGGCGGCATCACGATCGTCGCACCCGACGGCAGCGCAAGCCGCCACGTACCGCTGCCCGATCCGTTCACCACCAACATCTGTTTTGGCGGCAAGGACCGGCGCACCGCGTACGTCACGCTGTCGGGCAGCGGCCGGCTGATCGCGATCGACGACTGGCCGGTGCCCGGCCTGGCACTGAACCACGAGGCCTGAAGAGGTCGGGAAACGCAGCATGAATCAACCAAGCAGCACCGCCGACTACCTCGTCATCTCGCGCGGCCAATGGGATGCCGACCTGTCGCCCGAACAGATCCAGACCGCGATCGACGCGTTCTACGCGTGGCGCGACGGACTCGTCGCCGAAGGCCGGATGAAGTCCGGCCAGCGCCTCGCGCGCGAGGGCAGGCTCGTCACCCGCCAGGCGGTGCTCGACGGCCCGTTCGCCGAGGCCAAGGAAGTGATCGGCGGCTACTGGTTCTTCGTTGCCGCCAATCTCGACGAGGCCGCCGCGCTGGCCGCGCAGAACCCGTGCCTGGCCTGCGGCCTGAGCTACGAAGTGCGGCCGCTCGACCCGCAGCGCGCGAGCGCGTTCGCGCTGACCAACGAGACGCCGATGCGCCGGTGACGGCGCCTCTTATCAGGCGCCGCTGCCGTAGGGGCGCGTGATGATCTCGAGGTAGTGGCCGTCGGGGTCGTTCCAGTAGACGCCGCGGCCGCCGTCGTGGTGATTGATGCGGCCCGGCTGCGCGTGCCGCGGGTCGGCCCAGTACGGCAGCGCGCGTGCGCGGATGCGCTCGAAGATCGCGTCGAACTCGGCCTCGCCAACGAGAAAGGCGTAGTGCTCGATCACGAGTTCGGCGTCGGCGCGGATGAAGTCGAGCGTGACGCCGTTGTCGAGCGCGACGCCGAGGAACGGGCCGAAAGGCACCGGTGCGGGCCGCCCGAGCAGCTCGGCCAGGAAGTTCGCCGAGCGCTGCGGGTCGCGCGCATGAACGATGGTGTGGTTCAGTTCGATGGCCATGATGCGTCCTCCGAGCCGGCACCTCGCCGGCGCCTGCGAGCACTCTACGACACACGTACCATCCGGTTGCTATGGCTGCCCTCCCCGACGACCCCGACACCACCGTCAGCGTGCTGCCCAACGGCGTGCGCGTCGTCGCGATCCGGATGGCCCAGCTGCGCACCGCCAGCGTCAGCGTCTTCGTGCGCGCCGGCAGCGGCCACGAGAGCGCGGCGCTGAACGGCATCAGCCACGTCGTCGAGCACATGGCCTTCAAGGGCACGGGCCTGCGCGACGCGGCTCGCATCAACCTGGACGCCGAGCGCCTGGGGGCCGAAGTCAACGCGCACACCGACAAGGACCACACCGCGTTCCACATGTCCGGCCTGGCCGCGCACGCGCCACAGTTCGTCGCGATGCTCGGCGAGCTGGTGCGCGAGCCGACGTTCCCGGAGACCGAGCTCGAGCGCGAACGCCAGGTGCTGCTGCACGAGCACACCGAGGACGAGGACGACCCGATGGCCACGGCCTACCGGCTGTTCGATCACGCCTGCTACGGGCTGCACCCGCTGGCGCAGGCGGTGATCGGCAGCCGACGCAACGTCGAGCGGGTGCGCCGTGCCGACCTGGCTGGCTGGGTGCAGCGGCACTACCACGGCGGCAACGTGATCGTCGCCGCGGCCGGTGGCATCGACCCCGCGGCGATCCTCGCCGCGGCGCAGGCCGCATTGGGCGCGCTGCCGCCCGGCACGCCGAGCGGGATCGCGCCGCCGGTGTGGGGCGGCGGCATCCGCTCGCGCCGCATCGTCGGCAGCAGCCAGACCCACGTGGTGCTCGGCTGGCCGCTGCCGGGGCTGCTGGCCGCCGATCCCGCCGGCGAGGTCGCCGCCGCACTGTTCGGCGAAGGCATGAGCTCGCCGCTGATGGCCGAGCTGCGCGAGAAGCGCGGGCTGGTCTACTACGCCGCCTGCTCGGCCGACCTGCTCGCGCACGGCGGCGAGTTCGTCGTCGAGGCCTCGTTCGAGGCGGACAAGCTCGACGAGGTGCTGCGCGAGATCGCACGCGCGCTGCGCGCGCAGGCCGAGGCGACCGACGCGGTCGACCTGGAGCGCGCACGCAACCAGCTCGCGGTTCGTCTGCTGCGCGCCAGCGAGCGGCCGACGCGGCGCCTCGAGGACGCCGCGCTCGACCTGTTCGCGCTGCACCGTGTCCGGTCGCAGGCCGAGCGCGTCGACCGCGTGAACGCGGTGACCGCGAGCCAGGTGCGCACCGCGTTCGCGCAGATGCTGGCGGCGCCGGCCGCGCTGGCCATCGCGGGCCGCGTCGGCCGCGGCGCCAGCGAACGGGCGCGTGCCAGCCTGACGGCCCTGGGCACGTCGGTCGGCCCCGATTGACGGCGTTGCTGCCGCCGTCGATCATCGCCGCCGGCGGCCGAGCCTCGCGCCGAGTTCACCATCAGGAGTGCGGCAAATGACATCATTGAAGCGGATCGCATCGCGGGCCTTTCTCGCCCTTGTGGCGCTGGGGTCGGTAGCCGCAGCGCACGCCGCCGGCACGGTCGGCAACACGTTGCCGGCCGGCTTCCCGGTCATCGCCGACGCGTCGCTGGGCACGCCGCTGTTCGGCTTCGGTGCCGCCGGGCCGGTCACGCGCACGCCGGTCGTCTTCGTGCACGGCAACAACGACACGCCGTTCCCGACGGCCTGCAACCCCTTCTACGGCAATGTGCAGGGCTTTGCGCAGTACCTGGCCGACCACGGCTACGCGACCAGCGAGCTCTGGGCCGTCGGCTACGAGGGCGACCAGTGCGACCTGCTGGCCGACCAGACGCTGCGCTCGGGTGTCGCGCACACCGCGGCCGCGAACGTCGACGACCTGCGCCGCTTCGTGCATGCGGTGCTCGCCTTCACCGGCGCACGCGAGGTCGACCTCGTCGGCCACAGCCTGGGCGTCGTGATCGCGCGCGAATGGCTGCGCCAGGACGACCAGGCGCCCAGCGTGGTGCGCAAGCTGGTGGCGATCGACGGTGCGAACCACGGCATCATCAACTGCTCGCCGTCGCCGCTGAACTACTGGCAGGCGCCGTCGCTCGGCGGCTTTTCGCCGGCCAGCGCGATCTGCCAGGAGCTGGGCTCGCCGAACACGCCGTTCCTGCTGCGCCTGAACCACGGCCGCGAATCACCGCAGCGTTCCACGCAGACGCTCGTGATCCGCAACGCCGACACCGGCTTCGTCTACTTCCCGACGGCCGACGGCGTGCTCGCCGGCGTGCCGGCGCAAGACTCGTTCGGCCAGCCGGTCGACTTCTCGGGCAGCGCCCGCTTGCGTGGCGCGCGCGAGATCGACCTGACCGGCCAGGGCGTGCACGACGCGATCCTGGGCACCACGCACCTGGGCATCCTGAACTCGCCCGACACTTGGGCCGCGACGCTGCGCTTCCTGAACGCGCCGCCAGGGCGCTGAGCCGCGAGTCGACGTTCAGCGCCGCGCGGCAGCGGTGGCTTCGGCCAGCCGCTTCTTCTCGCGCAGCCTCTCGAGTTGCTCGTCTTCGAGGCGGCGCCGCGTGTCGAGTTGCTTCTGCGCCTCCTGGTGGCGCCGTTCCTCGAGCTCGGCGGCCGAGGGTTCCTCGTCGATCTCCAAGGACATGAACGCCGACGGCGGCGGCTCGCCACGCGGACTCTTCAGCTTGATGTTCAGGCGCAGCTCGTTCGCCGAATCGGCATTGCGCAGCGCCTCGTCGAAGCTGATCAGGCCGTCGTTGTAGAGCTCGAAGAGCGCCCAGTCGAACGTACGCATGCCGAGCTCGCGCGAGCGCGACATGATCGCCTTGATCTCGTGGAACTCGCCCTGGAAGATGCGCTCGGCGATGGTCGGCGTGTTCAGCAGGATCTCGATCGCGGCGGCGCGGCCCTTGCCGTCCTCGCGCCGCACCAGGCGCTGCGAGACGATCGCCCGAAGGTTCGCCGACAGGTCCATCAGCAGCTGGTTGCGCCGCTCCTCGGGGAAGAAGTTGATGATGCGCTCGATCGTCTGGCTCGCGCTGTTGGCGTGCAAGGTGCCCAGGCACAGGTGGCCGGTCTCGGCGAAGGCGATCGCGTGCTCCATGGTTTCAGGGTCGCGGATCTCGCCGATCAGGATCACGTCCGGCGCCTGCCGCAAGGTGTTCTTCAGTGCGTGGCGCCACGACAGCGTGTCGATGCCGACCTCGCGGTGCGTGACCAGCGACTTCTGCGACGGGTGAACGTACTCGACCGGGTCCTCGACGGTGATGATGTGACCGGCCGACGAGCGGTTGCGGTGATCGATCATCGCCGCCAGCGAGGTCGACTTGCCGGAGCCGGTCGCGCCGACCACCAGCACGAGGCCGCGCTTGGCCATCACGACCTCCTTCAGCACCTCGGGCAAGCCGAGCTTCTCGAAGTTCGGGATCTCCGAGGCGATGGTGCGGATCACCATGCTGACGCAGCGCTGCTGCACGTACACGTTGACGCGAAACCGCGAGATCCCGGGGATCGAAATCGCGAAGTTGCATTCCATCTCGCGCTCGAACTCCTCGCGCTGCGCCTGGTTCATCATCGCGTGCGCGAGCATCCGCGCCGCCTCGGCGCTGAGCTTCTGCGCCGTCAGCGGCTGCATGCTGCCGTTGGACTTCATGCTCGGCGGAAAGTCGCAGGCGATGAACAGGTCGGAGCCGCCCGCCTGGCTCATCGCGGCGAGCAACTTGTGCATGTAGGCACGGGCTTGTTCTTCGGTCAGGGCGGCCATCTCACTCCATCGGGGACGAGGCGCTCGTCGGGCGGGGTTTCGGGTGCGTTCTTCTCCCGAGAATGCCAGCGACCCCGCCGCCGCGCTGCGCGCAGAAGCGGCCGAATCCGCCCGTTGTTCCGCCGGCCGCACGGCGGCCGATTCGATCAGGACACGACCTGGTAGTACAGGTTCTGCGGGTGTTTTGCCTGCGCGAAGAAGAACCAACGCTCGGCGAGCAGCCCCGGCACCTGACACGCGAGCGCGAGCGCCCACGGCAGCGCCGTGCCGCCGGCCACGCCCCACAGCGCGAACAGCGCCGGCAGCGCGAAGCCGAGCACGATGAAGCCCAGCCTGACCTGCTTCAGCAGCGCCAGCGTGCGGCCGTGGAAGAACTCGCGCGTGTTGAACGCGCCGGACGACATGCCCATCGAGGTCTGCACCAGGTTCGGCGCGCGGATGCCCGTGGCCGACTGCAGCGTCGATCGGTGCTTCAGCGCCGCGTTGCGACGCAGCGCGAGCGCGCGCGTGGCCCAGGCCAGCAGCGTGACGATCAGCGCGCACGGCCCCGTGAGGCGCAGCAGCGCGGCCTCGCCGGCGAAGGCCGCGAGCGCGCTGGCCAGCACCAGCCCCGACGACAGGCCGATCAGCGCGAAGTTCACCGGCGTCAGCGGCTGCGCCCATTCCTCGATGAAGCGCAGGCAGGCGTAGATCATCGCGGTGCAGTACCACAGCAGCGCCGCGATCACGCTCGCCGCGAGCGGCAGCAGCGGCGTGGCGATGCCGGCGCGCAGCGCGAGCCACCACAGGCCGACCACGCCGATGAACGCCGGCAGCACGATCACTTCGCGCGACAGCCACGAGGTGCGCCACATCAGCACCGCGCGCCAGGCGCGCTCGGGCCGGCCGAGGTGGCCGAACGAGGCGCCGAGGCCGATCAGCAGCATCACTTCGGCGAGGATCAGCGCACCGGTCGTGAAGCCCGCGCCGAGCGGCACGCCCGCGAGCTGCGCGAGCGCCAAGGTGACCACCAGCCCCTGCGCGGCGCCGGCAATCGTGGTGAAGACGACGACCGAGAACGCCGGGTTCATGCCAAGCCGCCCAGCTTCGGCTCGACCTTGGTCGCGCCGCCCGCCACTTCGGTGACGCGCCGCGGCAGGTACTGGTTCGCCGGCTGCGTCTCCCACTCGGGCATCAGCGCGTAGCCGCCGCGTTCGCGGATCGCCTTCGAGACCTCGGAGTCCGGGTCCTTCACGTCTCCGAACAGGCGCGCGCCGGTCGGGCAGGCCTTCACGCAGGCGGGCTTGCGGTCCTGCGGCGGCAGGTGCTCGTCGTAGATGCGGTCGACGCACAACGTGCACTTGGTCATCACCTGGCGCTCTTCGTCGAGCTCGCGCGCCCCGTACGGGCAGGCCCACGCGCAGTACTTGCAGCCGATGCACTTGTCGTAGTCGACCAGCACGATGCCGTCTTCCTTGCGCTTGTAGCTCGCGCCGGTCGGGCACACCGGCACGCAGGGCGGGTCTTCGCAGTGCAGGCAGCTCTTCGGGAAGTGGATCGTGTCGGTCCCGGGGAAGATGCCAGCCTCGTAGGTCTGCACGCGGTTGAAGAAGGTGCCGGTCGGGTTCGCGCCGTAAGGGTTCTCGTCGGCGAGCGCGCCGGCGCTGCCGGAGGTGTTCCATTCCTTGCACGAGGTCACGCAGGCGTGGCAGCCGACGCACACGTTCAGGTCGATCACCAGCGCGAGCTGCTTGGCCAGCGTCTCGCCGGGCAACGCGCGCGCGCTGGGCGGCGGTGCAGGCTTGGCCGACGGCGCGGTGCGCGCGGGCGCGTCGGCGACGGCATTCGTCTGCAGCAGGTCTTGGAGCCAGCGGATCATGATGTCTTGCGTCCGGCGAAGTAGGTGAGCACGCGTGCCGCGTGACCGCGCACGCCGGGCGCGGCCGGCACGGTCGCGATCTGCGGGGAGGTTACTTCGGGCTCCTCAGGTTCGGCGCGCCGGATGCGCACACGCACGTCGTACCAGCCCGCCTGGCCGGTGACGGGATCGGAGTTGCTGATCGTCTTCGAGGCACTCCCTGCGAACGGCAGCTCCTCGCTGATCAGGTGGTTCAGCAGGAAGCCCTTGCGCGCCTCGTCGGCGCCGGGCGCGAGCTGCCAGGCGCCGTCGGCCTTGCCGATCGCGTTCCAGGTCCAGACCGTGCCGGGCTCGACCGCCTCGCTGTAGCGGATCATGCAACGCACCTGGCCCCACTGGCTCTCGACCCAGCACCAGCCGCCGTCCTCGATGCCGGCGGCGCGCGCGGTCAGCGGGTTCACCTGCAGGTAGTTGTGGCTGTGGATCTGGCGCAGCCACGCGTTCTGCGAGTCCCACGAGTGGTACATCGCCATCGGCCGCTGCGTGATCGCGTTCAGCGGGTACGCGGCCAGGTCGGTCGCGGCTTCTTCGAGCGGCGCGTACCAGAACGGCAGCGGGTCGAAGTAGGTCTCGATGCGCTCGCGCAGGTGTTCGGGCGGTTGCCGGCCTGCGCTCTTGCCCTGCGCCGCGAGACGAAAACTCTGCAAGGTGTCGCTGTAGATCGCCAGCTGCACCGGGTCGTTCTTCTGGCGCCAGCCCTTGTCCTTCGCGAAGTCCAGGTACTCGCGGTTCCAGTTGCGCATGTAGTGCATGGTCT
>Ga0070667_100001504_pt1 | contig 20851 bp, 22 predicted proteins | sample KBSS33metaG_FD_64659 | JGI IMG/M metagenome (GOLD analysis project Ga0070667, IMG submission 64659) | Switchgrass rhizosphere microbial communities from Kellogg Biological Station, Michigan, USA - KBS S3-3 metaG | ecosystem: Host-associated > Plants > Roots > Rhizosphere > Soil ... | reverse complement strand
CTGCAGCGCAAGGAGAGGCGTTGCTCGCGCGAGCCGGCGGCGACGCCGGCAATCGCCGCCGGCGCGCCCTCGGCGTCTCCGTGCGCTCGCATCCCGCCCGCCCTTTCGAGAACGTATCGCCATGTCCCTCGGCCCTCGACCCGTCGACGACCTCGCCGTCAATGACCCTTCCGGTCCCTCCGACGACCAGCGCTGGCACGACCTCGTGTCGCAGGTCGGGGTCGAGATCGCGGAGCCGCTGACCGCGGCGCTCGAGCGCATCCACGTCCTCACCGCGACCGGCAAGATCGATCGCGCCGGCCTGCGCGCGTTGCGCGACGAGGTCGAGCAAGCGCGCCAGGCCGGGATGATCGGCCAGCAGCTGACGCGCTTCGCGTCGGGGCGCGTGCGCCAATCGCACGAGGTGCTGCAGCTCGAGGAAGTGCTCAAGAGCGTGCTCTCGCTGCGCACCCGCGAGACGCAGGCGCGCGGCATCGCCTTGAAGCACGAGCTCAAGTCGGCGCGGGTCATCGTCGACGGGTCGCTCCTCTTCAGCCTCCTCAACGCGACGCTCGACTGGGCGCTCGCCAACGCGCACGCGCACATCGCCTTCACGGTCGACTTCAAGACCTGGCCGGTGCACGCGCGGCTGACCTGCCGGTTCGCCAATCGGCCGGCCGATCAGGTCGACGAGAGCGTCACGACCGAGATCTCGCCGCGCCTCGATTCGCTCACGTGGCGCCTGATCGAACAGACGGCGTGGACGATGGGCTTGATCGTCGAGCGCAAGGACGTCGGCGGCACGACGACGCTGGTGCTCGAGTTCCCGAAGACCGCCGGCGAAGAGATGGCCGGCCTCTCCGCGACCGAGATCGACGATGGCGGCCCGCAGTCGAGCAACTCGAAGGCGCTCGCCGGCAGCCACGTGCTCGTCGTCGCCTCGCGGCGCGAGGTGCGCGTCCTGATCCGCGACGCGCTGCGCAACATGAGCATGCTGGTCGACTTCGTCGGCTCGATCGACGAGGCGGCGAGCTTCTGCAAGGAAGGCCTGCCGCACGCGATCATCGTCGACTCGATCCAGAAGGGCAGCCGGTTCACGCACTTTCGCGAGGAGATCCTCGACGAAGTGCCGGACTTCGTCTTCATCGAGATCCTCGAGCAGGGCTCGACCTTCGAGATGTCCGGGACCAACGGCGCGCAGATGGCGCGCATCGGCCGCGACGTCGTCGCCAGCTCGCTGCCGGCGGCGCTGATGTTCGAGCTGTCGCGCGGGCTCTGACCCGGCCGGCTAGCTGCCGAACACCTTGGCCAGGAGCACGCTGCCGGTGCCGACCGGATCGCGGTGGATCTTCTTTTCTTCCTCGCCGATCATGAGGTAGAGGCCGTCGAGCGCCTTCGTCGTCACGTAGCGGTCGACATTGGCGTCGTCGCCCTTGACGAGGCCGAGGTGGGCGGCCTGGCCCGCGACCGCGTTGAAGCGGTTCGCGAGGTCGACGCTCGCCGTGTGCCGCTTGACGATCGGCAGGAAGCGCTCGCCGAGCGGCGCGCGCGTCTTGTCGGCGAAGAATCGCGTCACCGAGTCTTCGCCGCCGGTGACGATGCGGCGCGCATCGCCGACGCTGACCGACTTCACGGCCGCGACGAGCAGCGCCTTCGCTTCGGGGACGGCGGCCTCGGCGGCACGGTTCATCGCGGTGACCAGTTCATCGACGCGCTGCTGCTGGCCGGTGAAGCGGAGCGCCTTGGCCGCATCGTTCAAGTAGCCCCAAGGGGATGCGAACCTTGGGATTGGCGAGGAATCCGTCGGGGCGGCCGAGCAGGCCGACGGCGGCGACGGCGCCACGCTCGAGCGCAACGCGAATGCCCGACGCGGCGTCGCCCTCGCTGACGTCGGCGGCGCCGACGCTGCGCACGCCCAGCATCGCGGTCGTCGCGACGAGCGCGGAGAAATGTCGTCGTTGCATCGGGAGCCTCGATGCATTGTGCGCGCCGCGCGCTTCAGCGCGTCCGCAATCCCACGACGGCGGCGCCGACGATGAGGAGCGCCGCCGCGGCGATCCACGGCGTCAGCGGTCGCGCCGTCGTCGCCGCGAGGAGCAGCGTCGAGGCGAGCGGCGTCAGGTAGCTGAGCAGGCCGATCCGGCGCGGGTCGCTTCGCTTCAGCGCAGCGTCCCAGAGGAAGAACGCGGCGCCGAGCGGGCCGAGACCGATGACGCCGATCATCAGCAGGTCGCGCGTCGAGAGCGCCGCGGCGGGCTCGAGGAGGGCGTGACAGGCGAGCGCGAGCAGCCCCGAGACGAGGCCGAAGAGGCCGATCGCCGCGGTCGGGAAGTGGGCGACACGCTGCGTCAGAAGCGAATAGCTGGCCCAGATGAAGGCCGAGCCGGCGGCGGCGAGGTAGCCCCACGCGAGGCCGCCGCCCACGCCGCCTTGGCCGCCGACGATCGCGAGCGTCGCGCCCGCGAAACCGGCAACGGCCGCGAGCAGGTGCACCGGCCGCAGCGCGATGCCGGTGAGGAACACCGGCGCCAGCACGACGATGAGGAGCGGCCACAGGTAGTTGACGAGGTTCGCCTCGAGCGGCGGTGCCGTGCGCAGGGCGACGAAGAGCAGGAAGTGGTAGCCGAACAAGCCCGAGACGCCGATCAGCAAGGTCGACGCCGGAACGCGCCATTGCCGCGCCAGCGGCCACGACGGCGCGCTGCCGACGATGAGCGCGAGGCCGGTGAGCAGGAACGGTGGCACGTGCGCGAGCGCGACGCCGAGCGACGCGAGCGTCGCCCAGAGCGCGATCGCGCCCAGCGCGCACAGCGTGCCGGTCACCGCACCCGGCCGGCGTTCCAGGCGATCCAGAGCACGAACGCGATCGCGAGGACCGCGAACACCGGCTTCCAGCGCGCGAACGTCTCGTCCCAGTCGGTCTCGTCGACGCTGCGGCCGCGGCGCGCGTCGGCCTCGGCCTGCATCGACGCGACCCACTCGCGCCGCCGCGGCAGGTCCTGGTCGAGCGCGTCGAGGCGGCGCTTGACGACGTCGGCGGACGGCTTCGCCGCCGCCGCGCGCAACGCCGGCGCCAGCGCCTCGACCTGGGCATGGGCTTCGGCCAGGCTCGTGATCGCGAGGGTCGCGCCGCACTGCGAGCAGCTGATCGTCTCGCCTTCGGGCAGCGCTGCGCCGCACGCAGCGCACTGCAGCGCGCCCTGGCGCGCCGCGGTCCGGTGCACTGGCTGGGGCTCGATCGTGTCGAGCGGGTCGAGCGCGCGCGCCAGACGGGCGACGTCGAGCAGGCTCGGAATCGAGCGGCACCACCGGCACTTCTCGTCGTCCTTGCCGACCTCGCCGCCGCAGTTGATGCAGTCGATCCGGCCGCGGTCGCGCAGCAGCTTGGCGCGATCGATCAGCGACATCGGCCGGAGCAGTCCCTTTTCCTCGAGGAACTGCGCGAACGACTGGTACGCGCCGTGACGGCGCGCGCACTGCAGCTGCGACGACCGGCCCCAGCGCGACTGGTTGTGGACGATCGACAGCCGGCCGGCGCAGCGCGGGCAGCGCGCGTCGCTGCGCAGCATCTCGTGCGGCAGCGCGCGTGACGCCGCCATGTGGCCGATCAGCTCGAGCAGCGACGGGCCGCTCAGCTGCGCGGTCTCGGAGCCGTCGAACCAGACCAGGTCGCAGCTGCGGCAGAGGTCGAGGTCGACGGCGTGGCCGTAATGGCTTGCGAGCGCCAACCGCTGCATCGGCTGGCGGCAATTGCCGCAGACGAGCGGCGCCTCGGCGGCCGCGGCGGCCGCGCTCACTCGGCCCCGGCCCTAGGCAACGACGCCGGCCGCATGCGCCTGCTGGTCGGCGTGGTAGCTCGAGCGCACGAGCGCGCCGACCGCGGCGTGGGAAAAGCCCATCGCCGCCGCTTCGCGCTCGTACATCCTGAAGGTGTCGGGGTGGACGTAGCGTCGCACCGGCAGGTGATGGCCGCTCGGCGCGAGGTACTGGCCGATCGTCAGCATGTCGATGTCGTGCGCGCGCATGTCGCGCATCACCTGCAGGATCTCGTCGTCGGTCTCGCCGAGGCCGACCATGACGCCGCTCTTGGTCGGCACGCCGGGCGCGAATACCTTGAAGCGCTTGAGCAGATCGAGCGAGAACGCGTAGTCCGAACCCGGCCGCGCTTCCTTGTACAGGCGCGGCGCGGTCTCGAGGTTGTGGTTCATCACGTCCGGCGGCGCCGCCTTGAGGATCCCGAGGGCGCGGTCCATGCGGCCGCGAAAGTCGGGCGTCAGGATCTCGATCCGGGTCTCCGGCGAGAGCTCGCGCACCTTCTCGATGCAGGCGACGAAGTGGCCGGCGCCGCCGTCGCGCAAATCGTCGCGGTCGACGCTGGTGATGACCACGTACTTCAGCTTCAGCGCCGCGATGGTCTTCGCCAGGTTGAGCGGCTCGTCGGCATCGAGCGGATCGGGCCGGCCGTGGCCGACGTCGCAGAACGGGCAGCGCCGGGTGCACTTGTCGCCCATGATCATGAACGTCGCCGTTCCCTTGCCGAAGCACTCGCCGATGTTCGGGCACGAGGCTTCCTCGCACACCGTGTGCAGCTTGTGCTCGCGCAGGATCTGCTTGATCTCGTAGAAGCGCGACGTCGGCGAGCCGGCCTTGACGCGGATCCAGTCGGGCTTCTTCAGCGCCTCGCCGGCCGGGACGATGCGGATCGGGATGCGCGAGGTCTTCGCCTCGGCCTTCTGCTTGATCGTCGCGTCGTAACCGGGCGCAGGGGTCATCACGGGCTCAGGTGGTTGGCGAGCTTGGTGCCTAGGGTGCTCGCCACTTCGTCCCAGGTGGCGCTGACGCCGATTGTAGAAAGGTCGGTCGTTCGGAGGCCGGGATGACCGCACGGATCGATTCGCTCGAAGGGCCGCAGGTCCATCGCGACGTTGAGGGCGACCCCGTGGTAGGCACGGTGCCGGCTGACCTTGACGCCGATGGCGGCGATCTTGGCGAGCCCGGCGAACGGGTCGGCGCCGGCCTGCGCCGGTGCCAGCACGGCGTGCCCGAACGGGTCGTCGACGCGGACGTAGACGCCCGGCTCGCCGTGCACGCGATGGCCCGTGACGCCGTAGGTCTCGAGCGTCTTCACGAGCGCCTGCTCGAGGCGGAACACGTACTCCTTGACGTAGATGCCGAGCCGGCGCAAGTCGACGAGCGGGTAAGCCACGACCTGGCCGGGACCGTGGTACGTGACCTGACCGCCGCGGTCGGTGCGAACCACGGGCACCGAGCCGACATCGTGGACGTGCGCCGCGCGCCCGGCGATGCCTTGGGTGAACACCGGCGGGTGCTCGCACAGCCAGACCTCGTCGGGCGTGCCGTCGTCGCGCGCTGCGGTGAAGGCGCGCATGGCCTCGAGCGTGAGGTCGTAGGCGACCGGGCCGAGGTGCTTGACGATCACCTTGCCCGCGCCTTCGCCGTGCGACTCAGAGCACGACCTTGACCATCGGATGCGTCGACAGCGTCCGGTACAGCTCGTCGAGCTGCTCGCGGCTGGTCGCGTTGACGGTGATCGTCACGCCCAGGTACTTGGCGCCGCTGCTCGGACGCAGCTCGATCGTCGTCGCATCGAATGCCGGATCGAAGCGGCGCGCGATCTCGGTCACGGCGTGGACGAAGCCGTCGACGTTGGTGCCCATCACCTTGATCGGGAACCGCGACGGGTACTCGATGAGCGATTGCTCGGCGGGAATGTCTTGCATGAGCGTGGTATCCATCGCGGCCAGTTGGGGGCGGCCGGCGAGGTTTCAAACCGGCCCGGCGCCCTCAGATCGCCTGCGTCAGCTTGGCGCGCTGGTACGCCTCGTAGAGGCGGGCGTACACCGGCCCGGGCTTGCCGCGCAGCGCGCCGTGGCCGACGCCTTCGCCGTCGAGCGTCGTCACCGGCAGGATCTCCTTGGTCGCCGAGCTGAGCAGGATCTCGTCGGCGGAGGCGACGTCGGCCTCGGGAATCGGGCGCAGGTTGTAGGCGATGCCGCACTCCTCGCACAGCTCCCTGATGAGCTCGTAGCGGATGCCTTCGAGCACATGCTCGCTCTTCGGCGGGCCGAGCAGCGCGCCTTCGTGGACGATCCAGACGTTCGACGCCGCCGCCTCGGTGAGGTAACCGGCGCGGAACATGATCGTCTCGATCGCGTCGCGGTCGGCCGACATCTGCCGCGCCAGCACGTTGCCGAGCAGCGAGATGCTCTTGATGTCGCCGCGCTCCCAGCGGAAGTCGCGCGCGCTGATGCAGGCGACGCCGTGATGGCGCTGCTCGCCGGTCGCCGGCTTCATCGCGCTGACCATCATGAAGACGGTCGGCTCGATGCCGGCTGGCATGACGTGATCGCGCAGCGCTACGCCACGCGTCACCTGGATGTAGACGAGCTGGTCGGTCGCGCCGCCGCGCTCGGCGAACGCGGCGATGAGCTTCCTGCAGCGCTCGAGCCACTGCTCGCGGCCGTGCGGGTTGGCGATGCGCAGCTTGGCCAGGCTGCGGGCGAGCCGCGCCATGTGCTCGTCGAAGCGGAACACTTTCTTGCCGTAGACCGGTACGACCTCGTAGATGCCGTCGCCGAAGATGAAGCCGCGGTCGAGCACCGAGACCCTCGCCTCGGGCAACGGCACGTACTCGCCGTTTAGGTAGCAGAGCGAATCGGGAAGATGGGGCTGCATGCTGCGATTGTCGTCATTTCACCCAGAGCCGGATCGCGTCCCAGGCACGGCCGAAGATGCCGCTCTGCTCGACCGGCTCCATGACCACCAGGGGGACGTCGGCGATCGGCGTGCCCGCCGCGCTCGACACCAGGATGCGGCCGACGCGCTGGCCCTTGGCGAGCGGCGCCACCAGCGGGTCGCTGCGTTCGACCTTGGTCTGCAGCTTGCCGCCCTCGCCGCGCGGCACGCTCACGTAGATGGCGCCCGAGGCGCCCAGCTTGGCGACGTTCGCCGTGCCCTTCCACACCTGCGGCGTGACGATCGCCTTGCCGTCGTCGAACAGGCGCATTGTGTCGAACGCCTGGAATCCCCAGTTGAGGAGCTTCTGGCTCTCGCTCGCGCGCGCTTCCATCGAGATCGTGTTGAGGACGACGGTCATGATCCGCCGCTTGCCCGCGCCGCCGGCGGGGCCGAGGTTGGGGAACTCGCGCTGCGCGGTCGCGAGCAGGCAGTAGCCGGCGGCTTCCGTGTAGCCGGTCTTCATGCCGTCGACGGTCGGATCGCGGCGCAACAGCAGGTTGCGGTTCGGCTGGGCGATGTTGTTGTACTTGTATTCCTTGATCGAGTAGTACGGAAAGTACTCGGGGAAGTCGCTGATGATGTGCGCGGCGATCACGCCGATGTCGCGCGCCGTGCTGCGATGGCCCGGCTCGGTCAGGCCGGTGACGTTCTTGAAGGCGGTGTTCTTGAGCCCCCACGCCTGGGCCTGCTTGTTCATCGTGCCGACGAAGACGTCGACGCTGCCGCCGACCGCTTCGGCGAGCGCGACCGCGGCGTCGTTGCCGCTCTGCACGATCAGGCCCTTGAGCAATTCGTCGACCTTCGGCGTCATCGTCGTGTCGATGAACATCAGCGAGCCGCCGCCCTTCCTCTCCGACCAGGCGAGCTTGGACACCGGCAGCGCCTGCTCGAGGGTCAGCTTCTTCTCGCGCAGCGCCTGAAAGACGATGTAGGCCGTCATCAGCTTGGTCAGCGACGCCGGGTCCGCCGAGGCGTCGGCGTCGCGCTCGGCGAGCGTCTGGCGCGTCGTCAGGTCGAGGACGATGTAGCTCTTGGCGGCGACTTCCGGCGGTTGCGGCGCCTGCGCGGCGGCGATGGTGGCGACGGCGAGCAGGAAGGCGGCGCCGAGTGCGCGCGGCGAAGTGCGGGAAAGACGCATGGGAACAGGAGAGTCGGTGAGGTGGGGGGAGAGCGCGGTCAGACCGCGGCGAGATCGTGCAGTTCGCGCACGATGACTTTTTTCAGCAAGGCGATCTGGCCGTGGAAGAAGTGGCCGACGCCGGGGAAGACGATGACCGGCAGATTCTGCGGCCTCGCCCAGGCGAGCGTCGCGGCGAGCGGGACGACGTCGTCGCTCTCGCCGTGGATCACGAGCGTGTCGGCGGGGACGCGCGCGACGGCTTGCTTCTCGGTGGACGGGCCGATGAGGACGATCCGGCGCGGCGGATCGCCCGCGCCGAGCCGGTGCGAGGCCTCGACCGCGACATAGCCGCCGAACGAAAAGCCGCCCAGCAGGTACGGCAAGGCGGCGAATTCCTCGCGGCCGCGCCAGTGCGCGGCGACGGCGAGCGCATCGTCGACTTCGCCGCGGCCTTCGTCCCAGACGCCCTCCGAGGCGCCGACGCCGCGGAAGTTGAAGCGAACGCAGGCCCAGCCGAGGTCGAGGCAGGCGCGCGCGATCGTCTGCACGACCTTGTTGTCGAGCGTGCCGCCGAACTGCGGGTGCGGGTGGCAGGCGATCGCCAGGCCGCGCGGGGCCGCGGCCGGACGGTCGAGCGCGCACTCGATCCGGCCGGCCGGGCCGGCGATCTGCTCGCGCACGGTTCTCGGAGTCATCGCCGAGACGCTAGCGGCCGACGTCGGGCGGCAGCAGCAGCCGCGTCACCACCTCGCCGCGTTTCAGGTGCGAGTCGACGATCTCGTCGATGTCGCTGCTGTCGACGTAGCTGTACCAGACGCCTTCCGGGTAGACGACGGCGACCGGCCCGCCGGCGCAGCGGTTCATGCACCCCGCCTTGTTGACGCGCACCTGCCCCGGTTCCGAGAGACCCGCCTTCTTCACGCGCGACTTGCAGTGGTCGTAGGCGTCGGCGGCGCCGTCGTGGGCGCACGACTTCTCGCCCTTGTCGCGGTCGTTGAGGCAGAAAAAGATGTGGCGCTGGTAGTACGGAACGGGCATCAGGGGTGGGGGGCGACTTGGGCGAAGGCCCGAAGCCTACACGGCCGGCGAACCCCTCCGCGTCACAGGCTCTCCGCGGCGTCGAAGTCGAGCTCGACCTTGGCGCCGGTCGGGTCGTAGGTGAAGAGCTGCCAGACGCCCGATTCCCTTTGCCGGCGCAAGTCGTACTTGACGCTCGCGGCGTCGAAGCGCGCCTTCACGCCCTTCAGGTCGCTCGCCGAAAACGCCATATGGTCGATCACGCCGGCACGCTGGGCCGGCGCCTTGCGGTCGAAGTAGAGGTGCAGCAGCGCCTGCGTCCCGTTGCCGTAGAGCCAGGCGCCGTCGAAGCCCAGGTCCGGGCGATAGCCTTCGCGCAGGCCGAGCAGGCCGACGTAGAAATCGAGCGTCTTCTGCCGGTCCTCGCCGATGGCGGTGAAGTGGTTCATGCCGACGATCATCGCGGCCTCCTTCGGTGGCTGACGGTGCCTCGATTCTCAGGCGATCAGGACCAGCGCGCCGATCGTCCGGCGCGACTCGAGCCGGGCGTGCGCCTCGTCGGCCGCGCCGAGCGAATGGCGCTCGATCGGCGGCGCCTTCAGCGTGCCGTCGGCGAGCGCCGCCCAGACGCGTTGCGCGCGCTCGGCCAGGCTCGCGTGCGTCGCCACGTAGTCGAACACCGCCGGGCGCGAGAAGGTGATCGACTTCTGCACCAGCTGGTCGGTCGCGATCGGCTGCAGCGCGCCGCTCGCCTGGCCGAGGCTGATCCAGTGGCCGCGCCGCGCGAGCGCCGCGAAGTTCTCGTCGCGGGCGGCGTCGCCGATGCCGTCGACGACCACGTCGGCACCCCCGAACTGCGCCTGCACGGCGTCGGCGAAGCGGTGCTCGCGCGTCACGATCGGGTGCGTGCACCCGTAATCGCGCGCGACGCGCGCCTTCTCCTCGCTCGAGACCGTGCCGACGACGACGGCGCCGAGGCGGCGCGCCCACGAGCAGACGAGCAGGCCGACGCCGCCGGCGGCGGCATGGACGAGCAGCCGCGTTCCGGCGCCGACGTGGCCGAGGTCGCGCAGGAGGAGATCGGCGGTGATTCCCTTGAGCAGGGTCGCCGCGGCGACGTCGTCTTCGACGCCCGCGGGCAGGCGAACGACCCACTCGGCCGGCACCGTCCGCACGCTGCAATAGGCGCCGGCGGCCGACCCGAGGTACGCGACGCGGTCGCCGGGGAGGACGCCGCTCACGCCCGCGCCGACGTCGACGACCGTGCCGACCGCCTCCATGCCCGGCACCCCCGGCAGCGGCAGCATCGCCGGGATCCAGCCCTTGCGCAGGTAGACGTCGAGGTAGTTGACGCCGATCGCGCGCTGGCGGATCCGCGCCTCGCCGGTTCCGGGCGCCGGCGCCTCGCCGTCGTGCGGCTGCAGGACCTCGGGCCCGCCGTAGCGACGCACGACGGCGCTGCGCGATGGCAGCGGCAACGCGCTCGGCATCGCCGCGCGACCGGGCCCGCGGCGATCGGCGCCGTCGCGGAGGTGGCGACGCAGGTTGGCGAAGCCGGCTTCGTAGACGTCGCGCGCGACCATCTCGCGCAGCTCGCGCTCGCGGCCCGGCGGCGTCGCGAACGTCGACTCCCAATGCCAGAACGTGCGGTCGCCGTCGGTCACCGGCTTCAGCGTCACCGTCGCGACGTAGCGCTGCAGCGGCACGGTCGCCTCGACGATGCAGTAGGTGCTCTTGTGCTCGCTGTCGGAGAGCGCGATCAGCTGCTCGCGGATGCGGTTGCCGTCGCTGAGCGTGAAGCTGCGCACGCAACCGACCTGGTCGCTGCGCTCGTCGCCCTCGATGCGACTTGCGGCGACGACGTCGTGCCAGCGGTCGTGGCTGTTGAAGTCGCGCAGCACCGCCCAGACGCGATCGATCGGCGCGTCGATCACGGTCGAGCGAACGACGTGCTGCAGCACGAACTAGCGACCGGCCTTCCGCCGGGCCCCAAAGAAGGCCGAGCCCCCTCGGGGGGCAGCGACCGCCAGGGAGCGTGGGGGCGTCATTTCCTGAAGTGCGCCTTGAGGGCGTCGAAGCCGCCCTGGAAGACGCGGTCGCCGATCGTCTCGACAAGCTCGTGCTCGCGCGCCTCGGCGCAGTCGAATTCGGCGCTCCACTCGGCGAAGCAGCGCGCGCCGTCGGTCACGGGGGTCAGCTTGAGCGTGGCGACGTAGTTCTCGACGCCCATCGGGCTCTCGAGGATCTCGTAGACGCACGAGTAGTCGTAGTCGGAGAGCGCGAGCAGGCGCTCGCGGATCGTGCCGCCGTCCTTGGTGTGGAAGTGGCGGATGCAGCCGACCCGGTCGCTCGCTTCGCCGTTCTCGATCCGGCTGTCGGCGATGCCGGGATGCCACTGCGGCATGCCGTTGAAATCGCGGATGCGCGACCAGACGGTGTCGGCGCTGGCGTCGATGACGCTCGACGTGTAGACGCGGATCATCGCGCCCGCCGCCGGGCCGCCCCAAGGCGGGCGAGCGCCCCCTCGGGGGGCAGCGAACGACGTGAGCTCGGGGGCTTCATCTCATTCCTTCTTCGGTGTTCCCGGCGGCAGCGCGACCTGGGCGCCGCTGACGCCGCCGACGAGGCGCTGGATGTCGCCGCCTTCGATGCCGATCTCGCGCAGGAGCTGGTCGACGAGCGGCGCCTGGGCGCGGTAGCGGAGCGCCGAGTTCACGAGCCCGTCGGAGAAGTTGCCGCCATGACCGGCGTCGCCGTTGCTGGCGTGGCCCCCACCGCCGCCGAGCCCGTCGACGTGCAGGATCTTGATGCCCTCGATCCGCTCCATCGGCCGCACCGACTCGCGGATGATCCCCTCGGCCTTCTCGACCAGTCGCATGCGCAGCGCCGACATGCGCGCTTCGGGCGACAGCATGTTGTGGGCGTCGTTCATCATCCTGAGCGCCTCGGCCTCGATCTCGGCGCGAACGCGCATCGCCATCGACTTGATCTTCTCGGCGTCGGCGTCGGCTTCGGCCTGCGCGCGCACCGCCGCGCCGCGGTCGGCGCTCGCGTCCTTCTCGGCGCGTGCCGCGCTGGTCAGGCGCAGCGCCTCGCGCTCGGCGACCTGGCGCGAGCCGATCAGCTCGATCGCCTTCTTGCGCTCGGCCATCTCGACCTCGCGCGCGGTGAAGACCTTCTCCTCGGCCGTGACCGCGTCGGCGCGCGCCGCGTCGGCCGCCGCCTGCGCGTTGCTCTGCGCCTCGCTCTCCTTCGCGACCGCGATCGCGCGCTTCTGCTCGGCGAGCTCGATCGCCATCCGGCGCTCGATTTCCGCCGACTGGATCGTCCGCTCCTTGCCGATCCTCTCCTGCTCGATCGTCTGCTCGGAGCGGATCCGCGCCGCGTCGATCGTCTGCTTGGCGGCGATCTGCGCGCTCTCGCCCTGCTCCTCGCGCTGCGCCCGCTCGGTCATCAGCTCGGCACGCTGGCGCGCGCGCGCGATCTCGACTTCGCGCTGCTGGCTGAGGCGAGCGTATTCGCCCTCGCGGTCGATCTCGAGCGAGAGCTTCTCCGCCTCGAGGTTCTTGTTGCGGATCGCGATCAGCGTGTCCTGCTCGACGTCGTTCCGCTGCTTCTTGCGCTGCTCGATCGTTTCGGTGAGTCGCGTCAGGCCCTCGGCGTCGAACGCGTTGCTCGGGTTGAAGTACTCCATTCCGGTCTGGTCGAGCTGGGTCAGCGACACCGACTCGAGCTCGAGGCCGTTCTTGGTCAGGTCCTCCGCGACCGTCTCGCGAACTTTTCTGACGTAGGCGCCGCGCTTCTCGTGGAGTTCCTCCATCGTCATCTCGGCCGCCGCCGTGCGCAGCGCGTCGACGAACTTGCCCTCGACCAGCTCCTTGAGCTGCTCGGGCTCCATCGTCCGCTGGCCGAGCGTCTGCGCTGCCGCGGCGACGGCGTCCGGCCGCGCGGCGACGCGGACGTAGAACTCGGCCATCATGTCGACGCGCATCCGGTCGCGCGTGATCAGCGCCTTGTCGCGACCGCGCGTCACCTCGAGGCGCAGCGTGTTCATGTTGACCGGGATGACGTCGTGGACGATCGGCAGCACGAACGCGCCGCCGTCGAGCACCACCTTCTGGCCGCCGAGCCCGGTGCGGACGAACGAGCGTTCCTTGGAGCTGCGCAGGTAGAGCCAGTGGAGCAGCCAGACCGCGATCGCGACGACGGTCGCGACCACGATCAGGCCAAGGATGAAGCTGCCGAACTGGGAGCCGGTCATGGTCTGTCTCCTGAGATCTGGGTGAAGCGCCGCGTCGTCTCGACGAGCGCAGCCTCGACAGGCAGGCGCTCCATCGAGCTCGCGCCGTAGAAGCCGTGGCACGACGGGCAGTGCTCGAGGATGTAGGCCGCGTCGTCGGGCGTCGCGATCGGGCCGCCGTGGCAGAGCACGATCACGTCGCCGCGCACCGTCTTCGCGGCGGCGGCGCGCGCCTCGATCAGCGGCACGCAATCGGCGAGGGTCAGCGCCGTCTGCGCGCCGATCGCGCCGCCGGTCGTCAGGCCGAGGTGGCAGACGACGATGTCGGCGCCGGCCTTCGTCATCGCCGTCGCCTCGGCCTCGCTGAACACGTAGGGCGTCGTCAGCAGGTCGCGCGCATGCGCTCGCGCGATCAGCTCGACCTCGAGGCCGTAGCCCATGCCCGTCTCCTCGAGGTTGGCGCGGAACGTGCCGTCGATCAGGCCGACGGTCGGAAAGTTCTGCACCCCCGAGAAGCCGAGCGCGATCAGGCGCGGCAGGAACTCGTCGGCGATCATGAACGGGTCGGTACCGTTGACGCCGGCGAGCACCGGCGTGTCCTTGACCACCGGCAGCACCTCGCGCGCCATCTCGCAGACGATCTCGTTGGCGTTGCCGTACGCGAGCAGGCCGGCGAGCGAGCCGCGCCCGGCCATGCGGTAGCGGCCGGAGTTGTAGATGACGATGAGGTCGATCCCGCCGGCCTCCTCGCACTTGGCCGAGAGGCCCGTGCCCGCGCCGCCGCCGATCAGCGGCCGGCCGGCGGCGATCTTGGCGCGGAAGCGCTCGAGCAGGGTCTTCCTAGCGATGCGGGGCATACGAGCGGGCCGGCGAAGCGGCTTGCGGGCGCGACGCGACGTCGCGCCAGGCGGAGACCAGCGCCTCGATGAAGGCGTCGTCGTTGATGTGGTTCGGCAGGCGAACGAGCTTGCGCTCGGCAGCGGGACGAAAGCCTTCCTCGAGCGCAGCGAACAGCGCGCGGTCGGCCTCGGGGTCGTGGAACGGCTGGCCCGGGCGGTCGATCGCCGAGACGCCGCCTTCGGGGATGAGGAAGCGCACGGGGCCGCTCATCGCGTTGAGCTTCGCGGCGATGAACGTGCCGATCGCGCGGCACTCGTCGACCGTCGTGCGCATCAGCGTCACGGTCGGGTTGTGGCGATAGAGGTTCCTGGCGCGAAAGCGCTCGGGAACCGTGTCCCAGGCGCCGAAGTTGATCATGTCGAGCGCGCCGCACGAGCCGACGTACGGCAGCGGGTGGCGCGCGAACACGTCGAGCCGGGTCGGCCCCGCCGAGAGCACGCCGCCGCCGATCTCGTCGGCGATCTCGGTCGTCGAGACGTCGATCGCGCCGGCGAGCAGCCCCGAGGCGGCGAGCTTTTCCATCGACTGGCCGCCGACGCCGGTGGCATGGAAGACGAGGCAGTCGTAATCGACCTCGAGCCGCTTGACGACACCCTGCACGCACGCCGTCGTCACGCCGAACATGGTCAGCCCGAGCGCAGGCTTGCTGGTCGCCGCGATCGCCGGCGGGTGGGCGATCATCCCCGCCAGCGCGTGCGCCGCGTTGGCGAGCACCTGCTCGCTGATGCGATGGATACCCTGCACGTCGGTGACCGAGTACATCATGCAGATGTCGCTTGGGCCGACGTAGGGGCGCGTGTCGCCGCTGGCCATCGTCGAGACCATCACCTTGGGAACGCCGACCGCCAACGCGCGCATGCCGCTGGTCGCGAGCGTCGTGCCCCCCGAGCCGCCGGCGCCGATCAGGCCGCCGAGGTCGCTTCGCGTCGCGACGAAGCGGGCGAAGGCGACCGCCATCGCCGTCACAGCGCTGCCGCGGTCGCCGCTGAACACCGCCGCCTCGCCGTCGGGGTGATGGCGCGCGACTTCGCGCGGATGGATCGCCGCGGTCGACGGCTTGCCCGATGTCGAGAGATCGACCGTCACGACGCGCAGGCCGAGCCGTTCGAGGCACTGGCGCAGGAAGTAGAGCTCGCGGCCCTTGGTGTCGAAGGTGCCGGCGACGTAGGCGGCGCGCCCGGTGCTGGCGGCGACCGGGAAGTCGAAGACTTGCGCCGAGCCGGGCGATGCCGGCGCAGCGGTCCGCGCGGTCGTTCCGGGGCCCCCGCGCACACTCGATTCCGAAGGCGGGCTGGTGCGCGGCGTCGCGTTCGGCGCGTTCGGCGCGGGCGACGACGGCGGCGCCGCTGCGCCGCGCGCGATGTCCGCGACCTGACCCGCGGTGCCTCCGGAATTCCAGCGATTGAAGCCGCGCACCGTCCTCGGCGCGACGTCGTCGAGCGATGGCGCGCCGTCGCCATGGGCGCGCCGCACGGTGAACACCTGCGTCGGCATCTCCTCGGCCGGCGCAGGCGCGGCCACGGCCTCGGCATCGTCGTCGCCCGCGTTCGAGCGCAGGCCGAGGAGCCGTTCCTGAAGATCGCGGTCGGCGCCGAGCTCGGCGGCCGACAGCTCGTGTGCGATCCTGCCGTTCACCATCACGCCGACGCGGTCGGCAACGTCGATCGCGACGCCGAGGTTCTGCTCGATGAGCAGGACCGCGATCTCGTTCTCAGCCGCCAGGCCGCGCAGCGCCTCGACGACCTGCTCGACGATCATCGGCGCGAGGCCCTCGGTCGGCTCGTCCATCACCAGCAGCTTCGGCTGGAGCAGTAGGGCGCGGCCGATGGCGAGCATCTGCGCCTCGCCGCCCGACAGCTGCGCGCCGCCGTTGCCCTTGCGCTCGGCCAGGCGAGGGAACATGTCGTAGATCCGCTCGACGTCACGGCGGTGCGGCGCGACCAGGCGCAGGGTCTCGTCGACGCTGAGCGAGGGCCAGACGCGCCTCCCCTGCGGCACGTAGGCGATGCCGCGCCGGGTGATGCGGTGCGGAGCCAGGCCGCGGATCTCTTCGCCGAACAGCCTGATGCTGCCGCTGGCGGGAACCAGCCCGGTGATCGCGTTGCAGAGCGTGGTCTTGCCCATGCCGTTGCGGCCGACGATCGCCAGCACGCCGCGCTCGAGCGCGAAGCCGACGCCTTGCAGCACGTGGGCGTGGCCGTAGTGGACGTCGAGGTTCTCGACGGCCAGCGCCGGTGCGCCGGATTTGCCGACGCTCTTTCGCTCGCGCCGGGCCATCAGTGCTTGCCTCCCATGTAGATCGCCTGCACCTGGGCGTCGTCCTCGATCTCGTCGGGCGTTCCCGACTTCAACACTCGCCCGTTGTGCATGACGGTCACGCGAGTCGCCGCGCGCATCGCGATCTCGAGGTCGTGCTCGATCAGCAGGTAGCTCATGTGCGGCGGCAGCGAGCCGAGCAGTGCGACGAGCTCGCGCCGCTCCGCCGGCGACAGGCCCGCGGCCGGCTCGTCGAACAGGATCAGGCGCGGGGCGCCCGCCAGCGCCATGCCGATCTCGAGCTGGCGTTGCTGGCCGTGCGCGAGGTCGGCGACGCGCTTGCCGGCGATGTGCGAAAGACGCGCGCGCTCGAGCAGGTCGTTGGTCGCCACGGTCGACGCGTTCGCCGGACCGGCGCGCCAGAAGCTGAAGCGGCCGTTGGCGACGCCGCGCACGGCGAGGAAGAGGTTGTCGCGCACCGTGAGGTCGCGAAAGAGAAGCGAAGACTGGTACGTCCGCCTGAGGCCCTTACGGATCCGCTCGTGCGGCGGCAGGTCGGTGATGTCTTCGCCGAAGAAATGGATCCGCCCGGCGGTGGGCGGAAAGTCGCCGGTGATGGCGTTGAAGAGCGTCGTCTTGCCCGCGCCGTTGGAGCCGAGGATCGCCGCCTTCTCGCCGGCCGCCACGGATAGCGACACGTCGTCGACGGCGCGCAGCGCGCCGAACACGCGCGTCACGCCGGCGAGGACGAGCGCGTCGCCGGACAGCAGCGTGCCGCCCTGCTTCGACGCTGCGCCGAAGGCGGCCCGCGCGGCGCTCTCGCGGCCGCGCGGGCGAAGCGACGTGATCGACGCCATCGCTCTTCGTTTCCTGCGGCGTTCCGCCTACTTGCGGCAGTCGGGGACGTCGCGCGAGCCGAGGCCCATCTTCTTGAAGTCCGCTTCCGGCAGGCCGAGCGTCTGCGAGATGTTCGGCACGGTCTTGACGACCTTGTTGTAGAACGAGCCGTCGGGTGCCTTCGTCACTTCCGTGATGTAGGTCGTGCCGACGCCGTTGCGGTTGGCGTCGATCTTCACCTCGCCGGCCGGACCCTTGAAGTTGGTCTTCTGCAGCGCTTCGCGGTACGCCTTCTGGCCGTTCGAGAGATCGCCCTTGACCGTATCGAGCGCCTCGAGCGTGGCGCGGGTGTTGATGTAGTACAGGTAGGCGAACAGCGACGGGCTCGGGAAGCCGTCCTTGAACTGCGCCTTGTAGTCGGCGACGAACTTCTTCCACTCGGGCGTGTCGATCGAGTCGGCCATCGGCCCGGCCGACATCGTTCCGAGCAGAGACTCGCGCCGCTTGCCCTTGTAGTTGAGGACCGTCTGGTCGACCGTGATCGAGCCGCCGATCATCGGCTTGTTGCCGCCGGCCTGTTCGTACTGGGTGAGGAAGTTCACCGCGTCGGAGCCGCCGAGGACGACGACGAGCGCGTCGATGTCCTTCGGGATCTTGGCGATCACCGAGGCGTAGTCCTTGGTGCCGAGCGGCACCCACGCCTTGTCGATGACCTTGCCGCCCTTGGCGCAGTAGCTCGCCATGAAGCCCTGCACCTGCGAGTACGGGAAGCCGTAGTCCTCGGAGATCAGGAAAGTCCGCTTGTAGCCCTTCGAGAGCGCGTGCTCGCCAAGGCCGACCAGCCACTGCGCGCCTTCGGTGTTGAAGCGGTAGAAGTTCGGCGCCGGGTCCGTGAGCGTCGTCGCCTGCGCGCCCGACGAGCCGTTGATGAAGGTGATGTCGGGCTTGGTCTTGGCGTAGTTCTTGACCGCGATGCCCTCGTCTCCGGAGAGCGGCCCGATCATGATCTGGACCTTGTCCTGCTCGACCGCCTTTCTCGTCATCGCGACGGCCTTGTCGGGCGTCGCGTCGGACGAGACCTTGACGAACTCGATCTTCTTGCCGCCGGCCATGCCGTTCTTTTCTTTCAGCGCCATGTCGGCGCCGCGGTAGCCGTCCTGGCCCGGCACCGCGAACGGCCCTTCGAGGTTGGCGAGCAGGCCGATCTTGAGCGTCTCCTGGGCCCACGCCGAGCCCATCAAGGCGGTAGCCGCAGCCGCGCCGACAACCGTGCGAATCCAAAGTCTCTTCGTTGCTTTCACTGTGGTCTCCTCTTCTGGTGGGAAATTTCGGGCCGGCCCAGGCTGGAGCGAAGCTTCGCCCACAGCCCGAGCAGACCGTCGGGGGAAAACAGGACGATGGCGAGGAACACGCCGCCGATGACGAGGTTGAAGCGTTCGCGAACGAACAGGTCGATCGCGAAGTTCTGCAGCAGTACGTAGACGACGGCGCCGACGAAGGCGCCGATCGGGTGCTTCATCCCGCCGAGCACGGCGATGACCAGGATCGAGATCATCTGCGCGAGGTTGACGGTGCCCGGCGAGATGCGGCCGTTGTACCAGACCATCAGCACGCCGCCGACCGCGGCGAGCAGGCCGGCGACGGCGTACGCGGCGACGCGGTGCGCGGTGACGTGGTAGCCGAGCGATTCCATGCGACGCGGGTTGTCGCGGATGCCCTGCAACGCGACGCCGAACGGCGCGCGCACCAGGTGCTTGACGAGGAAGTAGCCGGCGAGCGCGCAGCCGAGGGCGACGAAGTAGAAGCCCACCGGCTCGCGGAAGTCGATCCCGGCGAGCTCGGGAGCGGCGATCTTGCTGAGGCCCTGGAAGCCGTTGAAGACGGTGTAGTTCTGCTGCGCCAGGTAGAAGAACGCGACCCCGATCGCAAGCGTGATCATGATCGTGTAGATGCCCTCGGTGCGCACCGAGAGCCAGCCGACCGCGGCGGCGAACACCGTGGCGCCGAGCAGCGCGAACGGGACCGCCAGCCACCACGGCCAGCCGAGGCTGATGCTGACCATGCTGCTGGTGCCGAAGATCGCGACCAGGTAGCCGGCGAGCCCGGCGATCGTCATCTGCGCCAGCGACACCATGCCGCCGTAGCCGCCGAGGAAGGTGAGCGAGAGCGCGATCAGGCCGAGCGCAAGCGACTGCGCGCCGATCTGGTAAGTGAAGAACGGCGAGGCGACAAACGGATAGAGGACGACGGCGGCGAGGACGACGAGGTGGCGCAGGCGGATGCGCGCGGCGAGGCGGGAGAGCCAGGTCGGCGTCGCGATCACGTCGACGCCGGGCGCCGACGGCGACGCCGGGCGCGCCGAGGGCGCCGGGCGCGCCGTCGTCGGCGCCGCCGCGGTCGCCGCCGAGTTCATCGCCCGCCGCCACTGTGCAGCGCTCATGCAGCTCTTCCCATGATCCCGCGCGGCCGGAACGCGAGCGCGACGACCATGATCACGAAGGTGAAGACGACGCTGTAGGTCGGCGCGTAGGCGAGGCCGAACTGCTCGGCCAGGCCGATGAGCAACGCACCGATCGAGGCGCCGACGACGCTGCCCATGCCGCCGACGATGACGACGACGAGCGACGCGAGCAGGTAGCGCGTGTCCTCGCCGGGCGAGATCGACAGCGCCGTCCCGCCGACGACGCCGGCCAGGCCGGCGAGCCCGGCGCCGATCGCGAAGGTCACCGCGAAGATGAGCTGCACGTTGACGCCCGAAGCGGCGAGCATGCCGCGGTCGTCGACGCCGGCGCGGATCATCATGCCGATCCGCGTCCTGGCGAGAAAGCTCCACAGGCCGATGCCGATGACGATCGCCGCGAGCAGCACGGCGATCCGATAGGTCGGGAACTTCTCGACCACCGGCAGCACCGTCGAGCCGTAGATCCACGCCGGCGGATCGAAGGTGTAGATCTCGCCGCCGAACGCCCAGAGCATGAGGTCGGCGAAGACGATCGAGAGGCCGATCGTCACCAGCGTCTGGCGCAGGTCCTGCCCCTCCATGAAGCGGAAGATGAAGACCTGCATGAGCAGGCCGAGGACGGCGGCCGAGAGGAACCCGGCGGCGACCGCGAGCAGCCACGAGCCCGTGTTCTCGCCGACGATCCAGCCGACATAGGCGCCGAGCAGGTACAGCGACCCGTGCGCGAGGTTGACGTTTCGCATCAGGCCGAAGACGAGCGTGAAGCCGCTCGCGACCAGGAAGTAGAGCGAGGCGAGCGTCAGGCCGTTGAGCAGCGTCTTGAAGTAGAGCGGCGCGTTGTCGACGACCGCCCACACCGAGAAGACCGCGATCGGCCCCGCGAACAGGAGCCAGAGCGCGATCTTCTTGCGCTGCTCCCTCACGCGGCGTGCTCCCAGCGCCGTTGCGCCGCGATCTCGGGCGACTTGGCGAAGACGCCGTCCTTCATGACGGCGAGGATCCTCTTCGGGTCGCGCAGGATCGAGAGATTCGCGAGCGGATCGCCGTCGACGAGGAGCAGGTCGGCGAGGTAGCCGTCCTTGATCACGCCGAGCTCGTCGGGCTTCATCATGATCTGGCCGCCGTAGAGCGTCGCCGAGCGGATCGCCTCCATCGGCGTGAAGCCGAGGTACTTGACGAAGAACTCGAGGTCGCGCGCGTTCTGGCAGTGCGGCGTCATCGCGAAGCCGTAGTCGCCGCCGGGCAGGATGCGGATGCCGCGCTTGTGCATCGCGCGCAGCGA
>Ga0070667_100001503_pt1 | contig 20862 bp, 20 predicted proteins | sample KBSS33metaG_FD_64659 | JGI IMG/M metagenome (GOLD analysis project Ga0070667, IMG submission 64659) | Switchgrass rhizosphere microbial communities from Kellogg Biological Station, Michigan, USA - KBS S3-3 metaG | ecosystem: Host-associated > Plants > Roots > Rhizosphere > Soil ... | reverse complement strand
CTCACCCGCCGCCAGCAGGTTCCACTTCTCCGGCAGCGCCACCAGGGCGGCGCCGTCAGCCGCCGCGGCGCGGACAAGGCGCTCGGCGACTTCCAGGTTCCTCGACTTGTCGCCGTTAGAGTTCAGCTGTACTGCGGCCACTCGCAATGTCGCCCTCCGCGCTGGTTGATTGACCAGTCAATCGGTTCGCCAAGTATAGGTGTGAGCGTGGCGGGCGCGCGCTCGGCGCGGCCGGCGCAAGCCGCGGCGCAGAACTGAACGCGTTAGCGCAAGCCGAGCTGCCCGCCGACGAGCCGGTCGAGGACCGGGGTCGGGATCAGCGGCACGAGGCGGGCCTGGATCTTGGCGTCGAGGCCGACCAGGTAGCGGCTGCGCGGGCGCTTCGACTCGAGCGCGTGGACGATCGCCTTCGCCACCCGCTCGGGCGGGATGCCGCGGTCGGCGGTCTGGCGGACGACCTTGCGGAACCTCTCGATCGCCGGGCCGTAGAGCTGCTCGGTCTGCGGCGATTGCGCCAGCACCCGATCGGCGTTCTCCTCGCCGCGCGACCAGATCGGCGTGTCGATCGAGCCCGGCTCGATGATCGAGACCCTGATCCCCCACCCCGCCAGCTCCTGGCGGAAGGCGTCGCCGATCGCCTCGGTCCCGTACTTGGCGGCGTGGTAGGCGCCGTTGAGCGGGAACGAGACTCGGCCGCCGATCGAGCTGAGGAAGACGACGCGGCCGCCGGCCCCGCGGATCTGCGGCAGCACCGCCTGGGTGACGGCGAGGTAGGAGACCAGGCCGACCTCGAGCTGGCGGCGGAATTCGTCGAGCGGTAGCGTCTCCAGCGGTCCCGGCACCGCGATCCCGGCGTTGTTGACGACGCCGTGCAGGCCGTTCTCGCTCTCGGCGGCAATCCGCTCGGCGGCGGCGGCGATCTGCTCGGGCGAGGTGACGTCGAGGGTCAGCGGCACCAGCCGCTCGGAAGCCTCGGCCCGCAAGCTCGCGGTGTCCTCCTCACGGCGCACCCCGGCGAAGACCTGCCAGCCGCGGCCGTCGAGGGCGAGCGCGGTGGCCCGGCCGATGCCGGTCGAGGTCCCGGTTACCAGCGCCGCCCGCATCGATCCAGCCTACCGCCGCAGCCCACTACCCTTGGGAGCTGTGGCGGATCGCACGAAGGACGACGGCGAGCGCAAGCAGGTAACCGTCCTGTTCGCCGACGTCAGCGGCTCGATGGACCTCGCCGAGGGCCGCGACCCGGAGGAGTGGCGCGGGATCATGCAGCGCTTCTTCGCGATCCTCGCCGACGCGGTCGCCGAGTTCGAGGGCACCGTCGACAAGTTCACCGGGGACGGGATCATGGCCGTCTTCGGCGCCCCGGTCGCCTATGAGGACCACGCGCGCCGCGCCTGTTACGCGGCGCTGCGGATGCTCGACGAGGTCGCCGAGTACGCGGCCGAGCTGCGCCGCAACCCCGGCCTCAACTTCTCGACCCGGATCGGAATCAGCTCCGGGGAGGTCGTCGCCGGGGCGATCGGCGGCAGCGACGGCGCCTACACGGCGATCGGTCACACGGTCGGGCTGGCGCAGCGGATGGAGGCGCTGGCCGAGCCCGGCAAGGCGTACCTGACCGAGAGCACCGCGGCGCTCGCCGCGGGCTTCCTCGACCTCGCCGACCTCGGCGAGTTCGAGATCAAGGGGGCGAGCCGGCCGGTCCGCGTCTACGAGCTGGCCGGAGTCGGGCGGGCGCGCTCGCGGCTCGATCTCGCCCGCGAGCGCGGCTTCAGCCGCTTCGTCGGTCGCGACCAGGAGCTGACGCTGTTGGCGGAGGCGCTCGACCGGGCGGAGGCCGGTGAGGGCGCCGTGGTCGGGATCGTCGCCGAGCCGGGGGTCGGCAAGAGCCGACTGCTGCGCGAGCTCGCCGAGCGCCAGCACCACCGCGAGGAAATCGAGGTCTTCGAGGCGCAGGCACAGTCGCACGGCGGCGCCATCCCCTACATGCCGATCCTGCAGATGCTGCGCTCCTTCTTCGAGATCGGCGAGCGCGAGCCCGACCGCACGGCGCGCGAGAAGGTAGCCGGCCGCACCCTTCTGCTCGACCAGGCCTTCGCCCCCGACCTGCCGTTGATGTTCGACTTCCTCGGCATCCCCGACCCCGACCGACCGGCGCAGCAGATGCGCCCGGAGGCGCGTCAGCGGGCCCTCGCGGACATCCTCTGCCGGCTCGTCAACCCGCCGCAGCGGCGCAAGACGCTGGTCCTGGTGGTCGAGGACCTGCACTGGGTCGACCCGGCGAGCGAGGCGATGCTGGGCGAGCTGGTGGCGACCGTGGGCGGGACGAAGACCCTGGTCCTCTTCAACCACCGCCCGGAATACTCGCCGCCATGGGCGGGGAGCGACGGCTACCGCGAGCTGGCGCTGGAGCCGCTGACCGCTGCCGACACGGCGGCGCTGCTGCGGGATATCGCCGGCGCCGACGCCTCGCTCGACGGTCTCGAGGCAGCGATCCACGAGCGCACCGGCGGCAACCCTTTCTTCATCGAGGAGGTCGTCCGCGAGCTCGCCGAGTCCGGCTACCTGAGCGGCGAGCGCGGCGCCTACCGGCTGGCGCGGCCGATCGACGACGCGGGGGTGCCGGTCGCGGTGCAGGCGATCCTGGCGGCACGGATCGACCGGCTCGGACCGGAGGCGAAGTCGCTGCTGCAGGTCGCCTCGGTGATCGGCCTCGAGCTGCGCGAGGCGCAGCTCTGGCCGGCTGCCGAGCTGCCGCACGGGGAGGCCGAGGCGACACTGCGGGAGCTGATCGAGGGCGGCTTCCTCTACGAGGCCGAGCTGTTCCCGGAGCGGACGCTCGCCTTCCGGCACCCGTTGACCCGGGAGGTCGCCTACGGCAGCCAGCTGGCCGAACGGCGCGCCCGCACCCATGCGGCGGTGGCGCGGGCGACGATCGAATTGGAACCCGAGCGGCTCGAGGAGCTCGCCGGCCTCGTCGCCCACCACATGGAGGAGGCCGGTGAGGAGCGCGAGGCCGCACGCTGGTACTCACGCGCTGCCCACTGGGCCGGCCACAGCCAGCCGCGCGAGGCGATGCGCCTCTGGCAGCGGGTGACCGAGCTCGCCGACCGCCTCGAGCGCGACCCCGAAGCGGTCCGGATGTCGCTCTTCTCGCGGATGCTGCAGCTCGAATTCGCCTGGCGGCTGGGGATCGACCGCGACGAGTTCGAGGAGTTGGTCGAGGAGGCGGTAGCGATCGCAACCGAGCTCGAGGACTTCAACGCCCTGACTCTGCTGAAGCTGCTCGTCTCGGCGCGGCCCGGGGTCGAGCAGACCTCGGCCGAATGGGCGGCGGCGATCGATGACGCGCTCGAGCTCGCCGAGCGCGCCGGCGAGCCGGGGCTGCAGGTGGCGGTGCGGGCGGCGGCGGCCTACGCGTTCATGTGCTGCGGCGACCTCGATCGGGTCGAAGCGGTGACCGACGAGATGCTGGCGCTGACCGCAACCGAGCCGGACCTCGGCGCCGGCCTGGTGATCGCCAGCCCGAGGGCCTGGGCGCTGACCGCGAAGGCGATGGCGCGCCGCGAGCGCGACGAGTGGGCCGACGCCGAGGAGCTGATCGAGCAGGCGCTGACCGAAACCGCCGCCCGCGGTGACCTCGAGACCGAGAGCTGGGCACTCGGCGTCAAGGCCCAGCTGATCGCCGACCGCGGCGACACCGAGGCGGCACTGGCGCTGTCGCTGCGCAACCGCGAGCTGACCGATCGCCTCGGCGACGTCTTCTCGCAGACGGTGGCGCTGACCATGCTCGCCTACGTGCGAGTCGAGGCCGGGGAACCCGAGGCGGGACTGGCCGACATCGAGCGCGCCGACCGCGAGTACCGCGAGGCGATGGGGACCGGCGGCGAGATGGAGGCCTGGCGGGGGACGCTGCTGACCAAGGCGCTGCTCGGCTGCGGCCGCGCCGAGGAGGCGCTGGCGGCGGCCGAAGCGGCGGTGGCGACCGCGCGGCGGCTGGGGATGGGCTGGGCGCTGCCGATCACCCTGCACGGGCTGGCGGCGGCGCGGGCGGCGCTCGGCCACGACGGCGTCGCCGAGGCGCTCGACGAAGCGGCCACCCTCGCCGCCGCCGACGGTCACACGATGCTGCTGCGGCGGATCGAGGAAGCGCGGCCGCAGCTCGTCGCGGCCTAGATGCGAGTCAGGCCTTGCGGGCGTCGCGTTGGCGCTCTAGCTCGGCGACCAGCAGCTTGGTGTGGAGGGCGGCGATGAAGTCCTTCAGCGGCTGGGCACCGGCTTCGAGCATCGCGACGACCCGCTCCGGAGAGACCTCGCCGGCCAGCCGGCTCATCACCACGTCGACCTCCTGGCGGACCAGCTCTTCGAGCGCGGTCTTGTAGCGCAGGGTGTCGTAGACGGTGAAGCCGATCTGCTCGTCGTAACCGCCGGCGCGGAAGCGGCTGATCGCCTCGATGATCGTCACGTCGGAGGGCGAGTAGCCGCGGCTGTTCGGGGTGAGGACCTCGAGCTCGGCGAGCCGGTCGAGGACCTCACGGGGGACGCCGTAGCGCTTGCGGACCTCGGCGGCGCTGGTCCGTGAGCGCTCGCCGGCCAGGGCACGGTCGAGGATCTGGTCCTCGAGCTCGAGCAGCGCTTCGGCCCGTTCGGGGTCTTCCTCGAGCACCGCCTTGATCGCCTTCAGCGGCATGAAGCGCTCCTCCTGCAGGCGCTTGATCAGGCGGATCCGGTCGACGAACTCGGGCGGGTAGTAGGCCATGTTGCGGCTCGTCTTGACCGGCTCGGGGAGCAGGCCCTCGCGCAGGTAGTGCTTGATCGTCGGCGCCGGCACGCCGGAGGCCTCTGCCAGCTCGCCCATGCGCAATAACCCCGAATCTGACCTCGGGGAATCAGATATGGACGAGGTCAGATTCGGGGTTGAATCAGTTTCCGCCGGCCTGCTCCGCTTCGCGTCCGCGGCAGGCGGGTTAGGCCCAGGACTCATGCCCGGAACTCCACCGCGCCGGCGCCGTTGGGGCCGGCCGCGGCGCCCGAGGCGAGCAGCTCCGCAACTTCCTCGTCGGAGTAGCCGGCCTCGTGCAGGACCGCGGCGGTGTGCTCGCCGAAGGCGGGCGCCGGCCGGGTCGGGTCGCCAGGGGTGCGGCCGAGCTTCAGCGGCAGGCCGAGCTGGCGCACCGGGCCGAGCTCCGGCTGATCGACCTCGACGACCATCCCGCGGGCCTGGACGAGCTCCGATTCGAGCGCCTCGTCGAGGTCGAGGATCGGCTCGATGCAGCAGTCGCGTTCGTCATTGAAGGCGCGCCATTCCTCACGGGTGCGTGAACGGAAGACCGCGGCGACATCGCGCCAGGCGTCCGAGCCGGGCGCCTCGAACTGCTTCTCGACGAGGTCGGGGCGTTCGACGCCGTGGCAGAACGCGCCCCAGAACTTCGGCTCGAGCGCACCGCAGCTGATCCAGCCATCGGCGGCCTCGTAGGGCAGGTAACAGACGATCCCGCCGGAGAGCTGACCATCGCCGCGGCGCGGCACCTCGCCGTCGCAGAAGTAGCGGCCGGCGACCATCGCCAGCCAGGAGAGGGCGCCGTCGGCCATCGAGATATCGACCGCCTGGCCTTCGCCCGAGTGGCGGCGCTCGTGCAGCGCCGCCAGCACCCCGATCGCGGCCATCAGCGCGCCGCCGCCGAGGTCGGCGATCTGGCCGCCCGCCTGCACCGGCGGCCCGTCGGCGGCGCCGGTCATGCCGAGCAGCCCGATCAGGCCGAGGTAGTTCATGTCGTGGCCGGCGCGCTGCGCATAGGGACCGTCCTGGCCGTAACCGGTGATCGCGCAGTAGACGATCCCCGGGTTGGCCTCGCGCAGCCGCTCGTAGCCGACCCCGAGCCGGTCGAGGACGCCGGGGCGGAAGCCGTCGAGGACGACGTCGTAGCGCTCGACCAAGCGCAGGAAGGCCTCCCGGCCTTTCTCCGCTTTTAGATCCAGCCGGGCCGAGCGCTTGCCGCGGTTGAGCGAGAGGTAGAGCGAGGAGCGGGTGCCGAGCGCGTTCTGCTCGTCGCTGCCGTAGTAGGGCGGGGCCCAGCGGATGTAGTCGCCCATCCCGGTGTCCTCGACCTTCAGCACCTCGGCACCGAGGTCGGCGAGCAGCAGCGAGCAGAAGCCGCCCGGCAAGAGGCGGGTGAGATCGAGGACCTTGACGTCGCTAAGAGGCAGCCCGGTCACGCTCTGGGACCCCCAGCAGCTCGCGCGCCTCGGCAATGCTCGCCGGCCGGCGGCCGACGTCTTCGGCCATCTGCCGCGCCTTGGCGATCAGCTCGCCGTTCGACTTCGCCATCTCGCCGTTCGGCAGGTAGAGGTTGTCCTCGACCCCGGCGCGGACGTTGCCGCCGAGGACCAGCGAGGCGGCGAGCAGCTTCCACTGGTCGCGCGAGATCCCGATCACCTGCCACTGGTTTGGGCCCTCAGGCCCGCCGGGGATCTGGTCGCTCATCAGGTTGACGTTGCGAGGGGTCGGGCGGATGCCGCCGGTCACCCCCATCACCAGCGAGATCTGCAGCGGCGGCTGGAGCAGGCCCATGTCGAGCAGCGGGTCGAGGTTGGCGACGTGGCCGGAGTCGAAGCACTCGTGCTCGGGCTTGATCCCCAGCTCCTTCATCGTCGTGATGAACTCGACGATCGTGTCGAAGCTGTTCTCGAAGACGGCTTTGAAAACGAAGTCCTTGCGGCGGCGCGAGTACTTGGCGTAGTTCATCGAGCTCATGTTCAGCGCCGCGACGTCGGGGCGCAGCTCGCGCAGGTATTCGAGCCGCTTCTCGATCGGGATCCCGATCGCCCCGGTCGAGTAGTTGACGATCACGTCGGGGACCTCGGCGCGGATCGCCGCGGTGATCGCGCGGAAGTCCTCGACCTCATATGAGGGCGTGCCGTCGGGCTTGCGGGCGTGGATGTGGATCTGCGAGGCGCCCTCGTCGACCGCCCGCCGGGCCTCCGCCGCGTACTCCTCTGGCGTGTAGGGGATCGCCGGGCTCTGGTCGCGGTTGGCGAGCACGCCGCTGATCGAGCAGCTGATGATCACCGGGTCCTCGAAGCGGCTCATACCGGCATCACCCCGTGGCGTTTCTTCGGCTTCTCGACGTGCTTGTTGCGGGCCATCCGCAGCGCCTTGGCGATCGTCAGCCGGGTCTCGCGCGGGTCGATCACTTCGTCGATCACCGCGTTGCCGGCGGCGATGTAGGGGTCGATGTTCTGGCGGACCGCGTCGAGCATCGCCTCGCGCGTCGCCTCCGGGTCCTCGGCCGCCTCGATCGCCGAGCGGCCGATGATGTTGACCGCGCCCTCGGCGCCCATCACCGAGATCTCGGCCCCCGGCCAGGCGACGATCAGATCCGGCTCGTAGGCCTTACCGCACATCACGTAGTAGCCGGCGCCGTAGGCCTTGCGGACGATCACCGTCACCTTCGGCACCGTGGCGCGGCTGACCGCGTAGAGCATCTTGGCGCCGTGGCGGATTATCCCGGCGTGCTCGACCTTCGAGCCGACCATGAAGCCGGGGACGTCCTGGAGGAAGACGAGCGGGACGTTGAAGGCGTCGCAGAGGTTGATGAAGCGGGCCGCCTTGTCGGCCGAGTCGTTGTCGAGGACGCCGGCCAGCTGCTTCGGCTGGTTGGCGACGATCCCGACCGGCTGGCCGCCGAAGCGGGCAAAGCAGGTGATCACGCTGCGCGCCCAGCGCGGCTTGAGGTCGAACCACTCGCCGTCGTCGACGATCTCGGCGATCACCTCGTACATGTCGTAGGGCTGGCGGTTCGACTCGGGGACGATCTCCATCAGCCTCTCCGAGCGGCGCTCGACCGGATCGCCCGTCTCGATTACGGGCGGCTTCTGCTCGCAGTTCGCCGGGAAGTAGGAGAGATACGTCTTGATCGCCTCGATGCACTCCTCGTCGTCCTTCACTTCCAGGTCCCCCACCCCCGATTTGCGGGTGTGGACCTTGGCGCCGCCGAGCTCCTCCATCGAGATCTCCTCGCCGGTCACCGCTTTGACGAGGTGCGGGCCGGCGAGCGCCATCGCGCCCTGGCCGGCGACCATCGGCACGAAGTCGGCGAGCGCCGGAATGTAGGCGGTGCCGGCCGCGCAGGGACCCATCATCGCCGCCACCATCGGCACCACCCCCGACATTTCGACCTCCTCGCGGAAGAGGTGGCCGGAGCCGGCGAAGAGCGAGCCGGTCGCCTCCTGGATGCGGGCGCCGGCCGAATCGAGCAGCCAGATGAACGGCATCCGCTTGCCGAGCGCCATCTCCCGCATCCGGCCGACCTTGAGCTCGCCGGTCATCCCCATCGAACCGGCCATCACCGTGAAGTCGTAGGCGGCGATGCAGCAGGGCCGGCCGTCGACGTCGCCCCAGCCGGTGATGACGCCGTCGGCGGGCGCCTCGACACCCTCCATCGCCCGCTGCGAGAAGTGCGGCCGGCCGTGCAGCCCGATCTCGACGAAGGTCCCCTCGTCGACCAGCAGCTGGATCCGCTCGCGGGCGGTCAGCTTGCCGCGCTCGTGCTGCTTGGCGATCTTCTCCTCGCCGCCACCCAGCCGCGCTTTCTCGCGCCGCTCGTGCAGCTGCTCGGTGAGGTCGCCGAGCGGCGCGGTGCCGGGCAGGAGGTGCTTTGGGGTATCGCTGCTCATCGGGCGTCCCTTCCTCCGTTAAGGTCGCGGGCATGGGTCTGCCGGTGCTCGTCCTCGCCTGCCTTGCCGCGCTCGGCGGCGGCTGCGACCGCGGCGCAACCGCCGCGACGGCGCCACTGCCGCCGGCGGGCACCTTCGCGATCTTCTACCAGCGCAGCGGCGGCTTCGCGCCGAGCACCTCGACGCTGATCGTCCGCCCCGGCCGCCACGCGGTCGCCGCAACCGGCGGCAGCCGCGCCGGCGAGAACCGGGTCGATTTCCGGATCGGCAAGCGCCGCGTGCTGGCGCTGGAGCAGGGGCTGCGCGAGGCCGGCTTCGCCTCGATCGAGGACCCCGGGCCGAGTGGCTGCGCCGACTGCTTCGAATACGAGATCCGCTATCGCGGTCACAGCCTTGCGATCGACGAGTCGGAGATGCCATCGCGGCTCGAGCCGGTGTTCGCCGAACTCGAGTCGGTCGTCACCGCGCACGCGATCCCGCCCAACGCCTGAGCCGCGCACCCCTCAGCGCCCCTTCCACTCGGGATCGCGCTTCTCGAAGAAGGCCCTGACCCCCTCGGCGATGTCCTCGGTCGAGAGGGTGAGGCTGAGCTGCGAGCGCAGGAACTCGAGCGCGTCCTCGAAGGCCATGTCCTGCTGGCGGTACATCGCGTCGTGGCCGAGGCGCATCAGAACCGGGCTCTTGGCGGCGAGCTTGGTCGCCCACTCGGCGACCGCGGCGTCGAACTCGGCCGCGGGGACCACCTTGTTGGCGAGGCCATAGGTGACGGCCTCCTCGGCGGTCAGTCGCTCGCCGAGCAGCATCATCTCGTTGACCCGCTTGCGCGGGACGTTGCGGTAGATGATCGCCATGATCATGTAGGGGAAGGCGCCGATGTTGATCTCCGGGGTGCCGAAAGTGGCGCCCTCCTTGGCGATCACCAGGTCGCAGGAGAGGGCGATGCCCATGCCGCCGGCCAGCACGTGGCCATTGACCGCGGCGAGGGTCGGCTTGCCGAGCCGCGGCATCAGCCGGAAGTAGTCGAGGAAGAGGTCTGAGGCGAAGTGTTTCTCGATCAGCGGCACGTCGGCGGCGAAACCGCCGAGGTCGGCGCCGGCGCAGAAGGCCCTGCCCGCCCCGGTGAGGACGACCGCTCGGACCTCCTCGTCGTCTTTGGCCTTGTTCATCGCTGCGACAAGGTCGGCGAGCATCTGCCCGGAGAGCATGTTGCGCTTCTCGGGGTCGTCGAGGGTGACGGTGGCGACGCCGTCGGCGACCTCGTAGCGGACCTTCTCGAACTGTCCCTCGCTGCTCACGCCCGGCTCCCTCCTCCGTTCACGCCGGGCACGATAGCGGAGCGGTGTTGAAAGTGGGAAGTGCTACTGTCTACTCGGCCTTGGCGGGGCATGGGCGTCCCGCCCACCGAGCGAGGAGGAGACAGTGGCGAGCGTGACCGGCGAGAGCTCCGGAGTCATCAAGCCCGACCATGCGGCCGGGCGCAAACACTTCATCTTCAGCCAGGAGCACGAAGACCTGCGTGAGTCGATGCAGGCCTGGGTGAAAGCCGAGCTCTGGCCGCACCGCAACGAGTGGGAGGAGACCTACTGGCCGACCTCGGCGATGCGCCGCGCCGGCGAGCTCGGCTACCTCGGCCTCTGCTTCCCCGAGGAGTACGGCGGCCAGGGCGGCGACTACTTCTACTCGCTGGTTCGGGCCGAGTGCATGAGCTACTCGGGCTCGGGCGGGACCAACATGGCCTTCGCGGTGCAGTCCGACATGACGCTGCCGCCGATCCACCTGCTCGGCACCGAGGAGCAGAAGCGCAAGTACCTCGAACCGGGGCTGAAGGGCGAAAAGGTCGCCTGCCTGGGGATCACCGAGCCGGGCGCCGGCTCCGACGTCGCCGGCATCCGCACCACCGCGATCCGCGACGGCGACGAGTACGTCATCAACGGCTCCAAGACCTTCATCACCAACGGCCCGCGGGCGGACTTCATCGTCCTCGTCGCCAAGACCGATCCGGAGGAGCGCCACGCCGGCATCACCCTATTCCTCGTCGACCTGCGCGACGAGGACGGCGAGAAGGTGCCCGGCTTCACCGTCTCGGCCGAGCTGGAGAAGATGGGGATGCACGCCTCCGACACCGGCGAACTCGCCTTCGACGACGTCCGCATCCCTGCCGACTCCGTCCTCGGCGAGCTCGGCAAGGGCTTCTACCACATCGCCTGGGAGCTCCAGGGCGAGCGCCTGGTCGCCGCCGCCGGCTGCCACGCGGGGGCGGAGCGGATGATCGAGAAGACCCTCGAGTACGCCAAGGAGCGCGAAGCCTTCGGCCGCCCGATCGGCAAGTTCCAGGCGATCCGCCACAAGTTCGCCGAGATGGCGACCAAGACCGAGGCCGCCAAGCAGTTCACCTACGCAACCGCCTGGCGCTTCGCCAACGGCGAGTACCCGGTGCGCGAGATCACGATGGCGAAGCTGTTCTCCTCGCGGATCGCCTGCGAGGTCGCCGACGAGTGCGTCCAGATCCTCGGCGGCTACGGCTACATGAAGGAGTACGAGATCGAGCGCGCCTACCGCGACGTGCGGCTGAACCGGATCGGTGCCGGGACCGACGAGGTGATGCTCGACGTGATCGGCCGCAGCTACGGGCTGTAGCCCCTACGGCTTCAGCCGGAACGGCGGGTATTTGTCGGTGACGAGGGTGAAGGCGTAGCCGACGACGCGGTTGTGCCAGCGGACCACGCCTTCGATGAAGTCGAAGATCCCGCGTGGATAGCGGCCGGTGAAGAGGATCGCGAACCAGGCGCCGATCGCGGCGAAGAAGACCCCGATGTAGAGGAAGACGAGGACCACGTAATGCGGGATCGCCAGCAGCCACTTGACGATCGGCATGCCCCGTTCGAGATCGCGCTCGACCTCGGGAAAGGGGAAGTCGAGATGGACCGACTGTTTCTCGTCGGTCGAGGGATAGCGGTCGTCCATCAGCAGCAGGTAGATCCCGACGCGATTGCTGAACCGCAGCACTTCGAGGTTCCAGTCGAACCACCAGCGCGGGTATTTCTTGCGGAAGAGGATCATCAGCGCGGTCGGGATGAAGAGCACGCCAGCGGCGACACCGGTGGCCGGCGCCCAGTCCTCGTAGCGGCCCCACGACCCGACGAGCAGGGCGAGGATCACCAAGATCGGGATCACCGTGATGATCCGGAAGGCCGTGCTGAGCCGATTGAGCTCGCGATCGGGGTAATCGACGCTGAACGTGACCGGGTAGGTGCTGGGTTCCATCGCTCTCCTCCTGGGTTCGACGACTATGTAGCGTCTCGCACGAACCGGCGGAAACGATGACCGTGGTCAAGGACAGCGGCGCGCGGGCGATCATGCCGCCCTTTGGGGACGAGCACGAGCAGCTGCGCGAGACGGTGGCCCGCTTCGTCGCGGCGGAGATCGCACCGCACGTCGACGAGTGGGAGGCGGCGCGCGAATTCCCCCGCGAGCTCTACCGTCGCTGCGCCGAGCTCGGCTTCCTCGGGCTGAAGTTCCCGGAGGCCTACGGCGGCCAGGGGGGCACCCACCTGCACGACGCGGTCTGGGTCGAGGAGCTGGCCCATTCGGGCGGCTCCGGCGGCGTCGCCGCCGGACTCAACGCCCACACCTCGATCGCGATGCCAGCGATCTTCAACTTCGGCAGCGAGGAGCAGAAGCAGCGCTGGCTGGTGCCGGGCATCGCCGGCGAGAAGATCGGCGCGCTGGGGATCACCGAGCCCGGCGCCGGCTCCGACGTCGCCTCGATAGCCACCACCGCCAAGCGTCAAGGCGACGCCTACATCGTCAACGGCGCCAAGACCTTCATCACCAACGGCGTTCGTGCCGACTTCCTCGTCTGCGCCTGCAAGACGACCGAGGAGGGCGGCCACGGCGGCATCTCCTTCCTCGTTCTCGAGCGCGAGATGCCCGGCTACGAGGTCGCGGCCAAGCTCGAGAAGATGGGCTGGCACTCCTCCGACACCGGCGAGCTCGCCTTCACCGATGTCGAGGTGCCAGCCGAGAACCTCCTCGGCGAGGAGAACGGCGGCTTCAAGCTGATCATGGCCAACTTCGCCTGGGAGCGCCTAGTGATGTCGATCGGCGCCGTCGGCGCGATGCGCCGTCTGATCGAGACCACCGTCGCCTACGCCCTCGACCGCGAAGCCTTCGGCCACCCGATCGGCAAGTTCCAGGCGATCCGCCACCAGATCGCCGAGATGGCGACCGAAGCCGAAGCCGCCCGCGCCCAGACCTACGACGCCCTACGCCTCTTCCACGAAGGCCGCGACTGCATCAAGGAGGTCTCGATCTCCAAGCTCCTCACCCAACGCACCGCCCTCCGCATTGCCGACCAGTCCCTCCAAATCCACGGCGGCTACGGCTACATGCGCGGGTACGGCATCGAGCGCGCCGTCCGCGACGCCCGCCTCGGTCCGATCGGCGGCGGCACCGACGAGATCATGAAGGAGATCATCGGCAAAACGATGGGGCTATAGGTCGACCGTCTCCCACTCGGCGCGCTCGAGGGTCTCCGCGTCCTCGACGCGCGGCTTGCGCCAGATCACCTCGACGTAGAAGCCGTCGGGGTCATGGAAGGCCTGGATCCACATCGTGCCCATGTCGCGGACGCCGCCGTCGGCGGCGTTCTCGGCCTCGATGCGGCGGCGGATCTCACCGAAGGCCTCCTCGGATGGGGCGAGGAGGGCGAAGTGGTCGAGGCGGCCGCGCTGGAACATCTCGCCGGGAGCGGGTGGCAGGGGCGGGCCGGCGAGGATCTGGAAGGGATGGAGGACGGTGGTCGGGCCGACCTCGACGAAGACGTGGCGGACGCCCTCCTCCGTCATGTCGAGCGTCCTGGCCGCGTCGAAGACGCGCTCGTAGAAGGACGCCAGGCGGTCGAGGTCCTCGCTGAGGAACGTGACGTGATGGACGCCGGCGACGAGACTCACACGTCGACGCTAGCGGGCGGGACGCGGGGCTGTCAGGGGTCGTCGGCTAGCGCCGCGGACCGAAGTTGCAGCCGTGGGACTTGCCGCGACCTGGGAGGCCGTCGCAGTAGTCGCGGCCGGGGCCGCCGTAGAGCTGATCGGAGGACGGACCGCCATAGAGGCGGTCGTTGCCCGGTCCGCCGTGGCAGCCGTCGTGGCCGCGGCCCATGATGCAGATGTCGTTGCCGGGGCCGCCCCAGCTGCCGTCGGAGCCGTTGCCGTGTTTGCTGTAGTCGTTGCCAGGCCCGCCGACGCAGTCGCTGTTCTTCTCGCCGGTGATGCAGATGTCGCGGCCGGCGCCGCCGACGCAGCGATTGCGTTTGGCGCCCTGGGAGTAGCAGGTGTCGTTCTCGCCGTTGCCGATGAACTTGTCCGAGCCGCCGCCGAGATAGACGGTGAGGGGGATCGGCAGGGCGTTGCGGACGCGGACGAAGTCGCCGTGGTTGCCCATTTTGATTTCCACCCGGCCGGCGCGGGAGAGGTCGCAGACGGCGCGCAGGCGGCGCTTGGTGAAGTGGCAGCCCTTCGGCTTCTGGCGCGCCATGAAGCCCTTGACGATCAGCTTGCCGTCGTGCTTGTGGAGCTCGAGGTGGGAGCCAGATCCGGCCCCGTAGATGGTTATTTGGCCTGCGGTATTCGCCGCGGTGGGCACGATCAGAGCGATCAGTGCCACAAGCACCACGGCCAGCGAGCGTCGGCCGGGTTTGAAGAGCATGTGAGCGGAAGCTAACAAATCTTTAGGACGGATGCGTTGCGGTTTCGTAAAAATTGGGGACATGCTCTACCTACTTCGGCACGGAGACGCAGAGCATGAGACCCGCGACGACTTTTCCAGGCGGTTGACGCCCAAGGGTGAGACCCAGTCTCGGGCCGCCGGCGCGGCGCTCGCCGCGCTCGGGGTCGAGATCGACGCCTGCCTGACCAGTCCCAGGGTCCGCGCCGCCGAGACCGCACGGCTCGCCTGCGAGTCGCTGCCGGGGATCGAGCCCGAGATCGCGCCGCAGCTGGCGGGAGGCGCATTCGACTCGCTTGCCCTCAGCGCCGGCCGCGGCGAGGTCCTCCTGGTCGGGCACGAGCCCGACTTCTCCGACGAGGTCGCCCGCCTGACCGGCGCCAAGGTGAAGCTCCGCAAGGGCGGCCTGGCAATCCTCGAGCCCTCGACGCTGCACGCCCTGCTCCGCCCCAGGGACTTGAAGCTGATCGCCCGCTCTAGTTAGCGGGCGATGATCTCGATCACGCCACGGACCCAGAGGAGGACGCCGAGGGCGATCGCGACGTGCGCCGCCGCCCGCCGGCCATTGCGGGCCAGCCACTCACGGAAGTTGTCGATCGCCCGTTTCGCCGGCTCCGGCCACAGCGTGTAGGCGATGACCGGCACCTCCAGTAGGGCCTGCTGCAACAGGCAAATGCCGAGCACGATCACCACCAGCCACGGATCGGCAACCTCGAGCTTGGCGGTCTTCGTAAGCGCAGCCAGGTAGGAGGCGCCGGGGAAGCTGAGGAGGACGCCGACGAAGAAGGTGATCCGCGGGTCGCCCCGCCCCAATAGCCGTTCGGGCAGCGATTTCTTCTTCGCCCCCGCCTCTTCCTTTTTGGCCTGCTTGCGTTCCCGCCGAGCCTCCATTGCCCGCCCTTTGAGGACCACCCCGGCGATCACCAGGATCGTCCCGATCGCCAGGTTCTCGATTGGGCTAAGCGTGCGTTTGGTGGTGCTGACCGCAGCCGAGCCGTGCAGCTCGAAGACGACCAGCAGCCCGATCGTGATGCTGGTCAGGTAGGCGCCGAGCAGGTACCCCATCATCAGCCGCTTCGGGTTCGGCAGCAGCAGCATGATCGTCACAGCCGCCAGCAGAGTCGGGTTCGCCGCCGACAGCAGTGCGAAGACGAAGATCGACAGCGCGTCGCTCACGGCGCGATTCTCGCCGCTTCCGGCGGACGTGCAAGCCGGGCGCTGGGCGGACCGCCAAGGCGGCGACCGATTGGCCAGTCAGCCAGGATCGCTTTCCCTGTAGCCTCCGCGCCGACTTCAAGAGCGGAAACGGAGGAGAGATGGGACTTCTGGACGGCAAAGCGGCGATCGTCACCGGCTCGGCGCGGGGAATCGGCCGGGCGACGGCCGAGCTCTTCGCGGCCGAGGGGGCGAAGGTGCTGATCAACGACCTCGACGCCGACGTCGCCGAGCAGACCGCGTCGGAGATCTCCGGCGAGACCGCGGTCCACGCCGGCGACCTGACCAAGACCGGCGCTGCCGACGAGCTGGTCGCCACCGCGGTCGATGCCTTCGGCGGCGTCGACATCGTCGTCAACAACGCCGGCTACACCTGGGACGGCGTCGCCCACAAGATGACCGACGAGCAGTTCCAGGCGATGCTCGACATCCACACCGTCGTCCCCTTCCGGATGGCGCGCGCGGTCGCCCCGCACTGGCGCGGCGCGGCGAAAACCGAGCGCGAGGAAGGCAAGGAGGTCTTCCGCAAGCTGATCAATGTCTCCTCGACCTCGGGGATGATGGGCAACGCCGGCCAGGTCAACTACTCGGCGGCGAAGATGGGCGTGGTCGGCGTCACCAAGACGCTGGCCAAGGAGTGGGGCCAGTTCAAGATCAACGTCAACGCGGTCGCCTTCGGCTTCGTCGAAACCCGGCTCACCGCCGCCAAAGAGGCGGGCGAAGAGATGACCGCCCCGAGCGGGGAGAAAATCGAGCTGGGGATTCCCGAGCAGATGCGGGCGATGGCCTCGGCGATCATCCCGCTCGGCCGCCCCGCAACCCCGGTCGAGGCCTCGGGCCCGGTGCTGTTCCTCGCCTCGCCCCTGGCCAACTACGTGCACGGTCAGGTGCTCGACATCACCGGCGGCATGTTCGGGGGGATGTACACCTGAGCGGATCAGTCGCCGGCCACACACCGCCGCGCTACCTCGACGTCACGGACCGGATCTGGCCGGTGCTGACGAGGGCCGCGGGCGCCCACACGTTCCTCTACCGGAGGACGGGTGGGCGCATCGGCCGGGTGATCCCCGGCGTCCGCGGCCGGATGCTGCTGCTCGACCACGTCGGGGCGAAGTCGGGAGCGCTGCGGACGACGCCGCTGCTGTTCGTAGAGGACGGCCAGGACCTGCTGCTGATCGCCTCCAAAGGCGGCTTCCCAAAGCACCCGGCCTGGTACCACAACCTGATGGCGCACCCCGACACCACCGTCCAGGTCGGCTCGGAGCGACGCCCCGTCCACGCCCGGGTGGCCGAGGAGTCGGAGCGCGAGCGCCTCTGGGCTCTCGCCGACGCCTCCTACAGCGGCTACAAGGACTACCGCGCCAGGGCTGACCGCGAGATCCCGCTGGTCGTGCTCGAGCCCCGCACGGCCTAGGAGGGACTACTCGGGGCGGCGTTCCTCGGCGACCGGGTCGCCCTCGTCCGTGACCATCGCCGGCGGCGGCCAGGGCCCGGCCCAGTTGTCCCGCGCGCCGTCGAGGGTGATCGTCGTGCCGGAGAAGAAGTCGCCCGCGGGCGAGGCGAGGTAGGCGACGAGCCAGGCCATCTCCTCGGCCCGGCCGGTGCGCTGCAGCGGGATCGAGCGGGCGACGTTGTCGACCACCGCCTGCGGGTACTTGGTCAGCAGCGTCTCGGTCGCGAAGTGGCCAGCGGCGAGGGCGACGGTCTTGATCCCGAACCGCGCCCACTCCACGGCCAGCGTTCGCATCATGTTCTCGACCGCCGCCCGGGCGGCGCCGGAGTGAACCATCCCCGGCATCCCATTGTGAGGCGAGAGGGTGACGCTCAGCACCTTGCCGCCGCCCTGCGGGATGAAGGCCTTGGTGGCGGCCGCGTGGGTCATCAGCCAGGTGCCCTCGACGTTCAGCTCGATCACCGTGCGGAAGCCCTTCGGGGTGATCGCCTCGGCCGGGCTGAGGAACTGGCCGCCGGCGTTGTTGACGAGCACGTCGAGGCGGCCGTGGCGCTCGAGCACCCCGTCGAGGAGCGCGTCGACGGCGTCCTCCTCGCGGATGTCGAGCTCGCGGTGCTCGATCGAGCCCGCCATGCCGGCCGCAAGCTCAGCCGTCTCCGCCAGCGGCTCGGGCCGCCGCCCGCAGCCGACCACGGCGGCGCCGAGCCGCGCCAGCTCCAGCGCGATCTCCCGCCCCAGACCCGACCCCGCCCCCGAGACGAGGCAGACCTGACCCTCGAGCAACCCCTCCCGAAACACCTGCGAACGCGAGCATTCAGCCATCCCTGAGAGAGCCTATCGGCGCGCCGGTCAGCTTAATCTGGCCGCTCATGGCGGTAAGCGTCGAGCCACAGCCACTGCACGAACCACTCGCCGGCGGAACCGCCGGGGCGACCGTCGCGGTCGAACCACTGGTCGCCGGTGCCGTCTCGTTCGCGAAATCGTTGATGGTCAGCCCCGGCGGCCCGATGCTGAAAGCGAAGCTGCTGTGGGCGCTGTTTCGCGGCAAGCCGGCGAACGAGGTGCCGGTGCCGGCGTTCCTGATCCGCCACCCGAGCGCCGGCGCGATCCTCGTCGACACCGGCCTGCACCCTTCGATCGCCAGCGACGGTCGCCAGAACTTCGGCGGCCTCGCCAACCGCTACGGCAAGCCAACCCTGGAGGCGCGCGAAGACGTCCCCTCGCAGCTGCGGGCCCGCGGCATCGACCCCGGCGAGGTCCCGGTCGTCGTCATGACCCATCTCCACATCGACCACAGCTCGGCGATCTCCGAGTTCCCCCGCTCGACCTTCGTCGTCTCCGAGGCCGAGTGGCGGGCGGCCGCCTCGGGCGGAGTGAGCGACGGCTACCGGCGCTCCCACTACGACTATGCCTTCGAGTACCGCACGGTCGACTTCGACCGCGCCTCGGTCTCCTCCTACGCCAGCTTCGCCCGCACCTTCGACCTCTTCGGCGACGGCTCGGTCCGCCTCGCCTTCACGCCGGGCCACTCGGCCGGCCACGTCGCGGTCGTCTGCCACCTCGCCCAGCGCGACTTCGTGATCGGCGGCGACGCTGTCTATTACGCGGGCCAGCTCGACGGCGACCTGGCGCCCCCGCCCCGCCCCCAGGACGCCCACAACTGGCGCCGCTCACTGCAGGAGCTGCGCCTCTTCCGCTCTCAGTTCCCGGACGCGGTGATCACGCCCGGGCACGATCCGGAGTTCTACTCACGGATCGAGCGGCGCTACGAGTAGCGAGCCCGGCGTAGAGGTCCTTGACGCGGCCGAAGATCTCGGTCGCGGCCTCGAGCTGGCGCTCGGGGGTGACGTCTCTCTCCACCGGGAAGGAGAGCGGCTCGCCGAATTCGATCGTCACCTGCGGAAAGCGCAGCCGCTTCCAGCTGCGGACGCCGGCCGAGCCGTAGATCGCGACCGGCACGACCGGAGCGCCCGATTCGAGCGCGATCCGCCCGATCCCCCGTTTCGGTTCGCCCAGCTCGCCGCTGCGCGAGCGGCCGCCCTCGGCGTAGATCAGCACCAACTCGCCCTGTTCGAGCAGGGTGAAGGCGGTCTTCATCGCCTCCTCGTCGCGGTGGCCGCGGCGAACCGGGAAGACGCCGCCGTGCTTGAGGATCCCGGTCAGGACCGGCGGCCCGAAGAGCTGTGATTTGGCCATGAAGCGGATCGTCCGCGGCAGGTAGACGCCGGCGAAGAAGTGGTCCATCTGGCTGAAGTGGTTGGGGGCGAGGATCACCGCGCCGCGCCGCGGCACGCGCTTGCGACCGATCACCTTGAGCCGGTAGACCAGGATCGTCGGCAGCGTGCAGACGAACCTCGCCAGCGTGTAGGTCCAGGTCGAGCCGCCCCGGGCCGCCTCGTGGAACTCGTCGAAGTACTCCGCCGGGCGCGGGTCCTTGTACACCTGTGGCTTCATCTCGGCCATGGGGGAAACGGCCGTAAAGGAGCCGCCGCTCCACCCTACAAACGCGGCGGGCGCGCGTTACTCGGCGCCTGCAGAACCCGCCGATCGGGGGTCCGCCCAACCGCGCGAGCGCTCCAGCGCCCGCCGCCACTCGGCGAGCAGGCGCTCGCGCTCGGCGGCGGCCATTCGCGGCTCGTAGCGCGCACCCTCGCGCCAGCGCTCGGCCACCTGCGCGGAGGTCCAGGCGCCGGTCGCGACCCCGGCCAGGTAGGCAGCGCCGAGCGCGGTCGTCTCCGCCACCTCGGGGACGACGACGGGGACGCCGAGCAGGTCGGCCTGGAACTGCATCAGCCAGCGGTTGACGGCGGCGCCGCCGTCGGCTTTCAGCAGCTCGAGGGGCCGGCCGGCGGCGGCTTCCTGGGCGCGCACCGCGTCGACCGTCTGGTAGGCGATCGCCTCCAGCGCCGCCCGGGCGAGGTGGGCACGGCCGCTGCCGCGGGTGAGGCCGAGGATCGTCCCGCGCGCGTAAGGGTCGAAGTGGGGTGAGCCGAGGCCGGTCAGCGCCGGCACGAAGTAGACGCCCTCGTTCGACTCGAGCGAGGCGGCGAGCGGCTCGGTCTCGGCGGCCGCCGAGATCACCCCCAGCCCGTCGCGCAGCCACTGCACGGCGGCGCCGGTGACGAAGATCGAGGCCTCGAGCGCGTAGGCGACCTCGTCTCCGATCCCCCAGGCGACGGTGGCGAGCAGGCCGTCGGGGGCCGGCGGCACCTCGGCGCCGCAGTTGAGGAGGACGAAGCTGCCGGTGCCGTAGGTGTTCTTCGCCATCCCCGGCTCGAGCGCCGCCTGCCCGAAGAGCGCCGCCTGCTGGTCGCCGGCAACCCCCGCGACCGGCACCTCGCCGCCGAACTCCGAGGTGGTACCGAAGACGCAGGCGGAGGGCAGCGGCTCGGGCAGCCGCGCCGGGTCGACCCCAAGCGCCTCGCAAAGGTCCGGATCCCAGGCGAGGCGACGGATGTCGAACAGCATCGTCCGCGAGGCGTTGGTGTAGTCGGTGGCGTGGCGGCCGGTCAGCTTGAACAGCAGCCAGGCGTCGATCGTGCCGAACACCGCCCGCTCGATCCCCTCGGCGTTGCGCAGCAGCCACTCGATCTTGGTCGCCGAGAAGTAGGGGTCGATGGTCAGGCCGGTGCGCTCACGAACCAGCGGCTCGAGCCCGGCAGCGCGCAGCTCCGCGCAGCGCTCGGCGGTGCGACGGTCCTGCCAGACCAGCGCCCTATGTAGCGGCTCGCCGCTATCGGGGTCCCAGGCGACCACGGTCTCGCGCTGGTTGGTGATCCCGATCGCCTCGAGCCCGGCGC
>Ga0070667_100001496_pt1 | contig 20928 bp, 13 predicted proteins | sample KBSS33metaG_FD_64659 | JGI IMG/M metagenome (GOLD analysis project Ga0070667, IMG submission 64659) | Switchgrass rhizosphere microbial communities from Kellogg Biological Station, Michigan, USA - KBS S3-3 metaG | ecosystem: Host-associated > Plants > Roots > Rhizosphere > Soil ... | reverse complement strand
GCCTGCCAGAATCCATCGCTGACCTATATGGCATTAACGGCAAGGGCAGCAGATTTTGCGGTAACGGAATTGAAAAAGGGAAATATTTAAAAAAGTTCTGAGTTCATAGTTCTGAGTTCGTAGTCCTTTATTGCAGTATGGTCCTTCCCGTACCAGTACGTATTTGCAGGAGTATAATCTTTCTATATAAACTTTCCTTTTCCCGCTCCTTTGGAGAGGGTTGGGGGTGAGGTTAATCAACAGTTTCTTTATTGATAAATGAATTTTAATCGCTTATTATACTGCTGCTGCGCGTGCGTTTTGTTTGCTGCCTGCAAAACCAATACAGAAGCAGGTACTCTTTTTACCTCTTTGCCGTCTGCACAAACCGGGATACAATTCGAAAATAAACTAACGGACACAGACACCCTGAATATCCTGGATTATCTCTATTATTACAATGGCGGGGGTGTGGCCGTCGGCGATATTAATAATGATGGCCTGGCCGATATTTATTTTACCTCCAACCAGGGTAGCAACAAACTATATCTCAACAAGGGAAATTTTCAATTTGAAGACATCACCGATAAAGCCGGGGTACAGGGCAAGGGCAATTGGAAAACCGGCGTTACACTTGCCGATGTAAACAACGATGGCCTGCTGGATATGTATGTATCGGAAGTAGGCGGTTATAAGAATTTGCAGGGCAGAAACGAACTCTTTATTAATCACAGCATGCCTTCCTCTCCTGGAACAGTTCGGGCCGACGTCAAATTTTCTGAAGAATCACATCAATACGGATTGGATATTGAGGGCTTCAACACGCAAGCCGTATTTTTTGATTATGATCACGATGGCGATGTAGACATGTTCCTGGTGAACCATTCCGTTCATTCAAATAAAAGTTATGGCGATTCCTCTATTCGCCGCGTAACCGATGAGAAAAGCGGCGATAAACTTTTCAGGAACGATAGCACAGCAAACGGCAGAAAATTTACAGAGGTAACCACCGAAGCAGGCATTTACAGCAGCATTGTTGGCTATGGGTTGAATGTAGCAGTAGCCGATCTGAACAATGATGGCTGGGATGATATTTATGTGAGCAATGATTTCCATGAAAACGATTATTACTACCTCAACAATCGGAATGGCAGCTTTTCTGAGATAAACCGTACTGCGTTTGGGCACGAGAGCCGGTTTTCTATGGGCAGCGCCATCGCCGATATGAACAATGACGGATGGCAGGATATTATTACACTGGACATGTTGCCGGAAGATGAAAAAATATTGAAATCTTCCGGTGGCGATGATCCGCTTGATATCTATGACTTCAAATTTAATTTTGGTTATTATCACCAATATGCGCGCAACTGTTTGCAGCTAAATACCGGTGCAGGAAAAAAATTCAGTGATATTGCCCTGTATGCAGGCATAGCCGCCACCGATTGGAGCTGGAGCCCGCTGGCTGCTGACTTTGATAACGACGGCATAAAAGATCTTTTCGTAAGCAATGGCATTTTGCGGCGCCCCAATGATTTGGACTTTATAAAGTTTTATTCCAACAGAACTGCCAAAGATACCGGGCGTGCCTCCGATCTAACCGCCATCAATAAAATGCCCGAAGGAAAGCTCAGCAATTATATTTTTAAGGGCACAGACAGCCTGAAATTCATCGATAAAACAAACGACTGGGGTTTTAATCATCCGGGTTTTTCAAACGGTGCCGCCTATGCAGATCTTGACAATGACGGTGATTTGGATATCGTTATCAATAATATCAATGAACCGGCCACTGTTTACCGGAACAATACGGTTCAGCAATTGAAAAACCATTATATAGCGTTGCAATTAAAAGGCGATGCGTCAAATCCATTTGCGATCGGCGCTAAGGTAGTGCTTCAATCGAAGGGGCATTTGCAGGTTGATTACCTGAATGCTGGTAAAGGATTTGAAAGCTCCTCCCTTCAATACATTCATTTTGGAACGGGCGCAGATTCAATTATTGATTTGCTGCAGGTGCTTTGGCCAAATGGTGTATCACAATCATTTACCCACTTGAAAGCAGATCAGCAGATAAGTGTTTCCTATAAAAATGCGGTGGAAGAAAACAGGTCGGCGCTGCCGCTTGATACGGGCAATCGCCCGCAATTGTTTACAGATATTACCAATATTATCCAGTTGCCCTATAAACATGAGGAAAATAATTTTACTGATTTTAATGAACAGGCATTTATTCCGCACATGGTTTCTACACAGGGCCCCAAGCTGGCCGTAGCCGATATCAATGCCGATGGCCTGGAGGATTTCTATGTATGCGGTGCAAAAGGACAACCCGGGTTTTTATTTCAGCAAACCAGGGAAGGAAAATTTATTGCTACCAACCAGCCCTTGTTTTTAACCGATGCCGCGTATGAAGATGTAAATGCTTTGTTCTTCGATGCCGATGCCGATGGAGACAAGGATCTGTACGTAGTAAGTGGAGGAAATGAATGGCAAACGCTTGATCCAATGTTAATGGACAGGCTATACCTGAACAATGGTAAGGGAGGGTTTACTAAATCAACATCGTTGCCAAAACTGCCCGGTAACAAATCGGTGGCGATTGCAGCCGACTTCGACCATGATGGCGACCTTGATCTATTTATCGGCGGAAGGGTAGTGGCCGGCAGGTATGGCGAGATCCCGGATTCTTATATTTTAATGAATGATGGAAAGGGGAATTTCACACTGGCAGACGAATCGATCGCGCCGGGCCTTCGCAAAATTGGGATGGTTACCGATGCAGTATGGACAGACATGAACAGAGATGGTTGGCCAGATTTGGTGATCGCCGGTGAATGGATGCCCATCACTGTCTTTATGAATGAAAAAGGCAAACTCGTTAATCGTACAGCAGCTGCCGGTTTGCAAAACAGCAATGGTTTATGGACTACCATTTACGCAGCAGATATTAACAACGATGGCTATGAAGATCTGCTGGCGGGCAATTGGGGTGAGAATTCCAAACTGCACGGCAGCAACAAATATCCACTTGAATTATTAGTAGGCGATTTGGATAACAATGGTTCGGTTGATCAAATACTGGCTACGGAAAAGAATGGAAAGTATTATACATTTCTCGGTAAGGAAGAGATGGAAAAACAATTGCCCGCCCTGATGCGCAAAAATTATGTTGATTACAGTAGCCTGGCAGGAAAAACCGTTGAAGAAATATTCGGTGATAAATTGCGCAATACCAAAAAGTTTACTGCCAGTACGCTTGCTTCCTGCCTCCTGGTAAATGATGGCCGCGGAAAATATACCCTTTCTAAATTGCCTATGCAGCTACAATGGTGGCCGGTATTTGCCTTTTGCAAGGGTGGTAGTAATACCAGTGCTGCAAAAACCATTCTTGCCGCTGGAAATTTTTATGGCGTATTGCCGTACGAAGGGCGGTACGATGCCGGCTATGGATCGGTGCTATCTTATGAGAACAACAGCAGCGCGCAGGCGCTTTCACCTTTTCAGTCGGGCTTTATGCCAGCGGGTGAAGTGCGTGATATTAAAGCCATCAAAACAACCGGTAATAAAACTATTTTTGCTGTAGCCCGTAACAACGAAACGATTCTTTTTTACCAGGCAAAACAATAAAGTATGGCCTGTTGCATCATTAACCAACACACTTATTTAATTTTAACCAAAATAATTGCTGACTGTCGAACAGTTCAAACCCACTGTAATAAACTGCTACAATGAAAAACAACCCTACAAAATTTTTACTGCTGTTATGTTGTGTTGTCGGCTCACTGCTAACTACTGCGCAGCAAAACCCTGGTACAGTATCATTTAATAAAGACTGGAAATTTTTCCTGGGCGATGCAAAAGAAGCCGCCAATGAAAATTTTGATGATGGCGGCTGGCGGAGCCTTCAACTGCCGCACGACTGGAGTATAGAACTGCCGTTTGATTCAACCAGCCCTACCGGCACCGGCGGCGGCGCTTTGCGTGGTGGTGTAGGTTGGTACCGGAAAACATTTGGTTTGCCGGTTGCATCAAAAGGAAAAAATATTTTTATTGATTTCGATGGTGTGTATTGCAACAGTGAGGTGTTTATCAATGGCCATCCGCTCGGTCTGCGGCCCAATGGTTTTATTTCATTCCGGTATGATCTTACGCCATTTGTGAGATTCGGGAACCAGCTCAATACCATTGCAGTAAAAGTAGACAATGGCCAGCAGCCCAATTCGCGCTGGTATAGCGGTTCGGGTATCTACCGTAATGTATGGCTTACCACTTCAGGTGCTGTGTATGTTGACCATTGGGGAACGAATATCACTACTCCGGCAGTGAGTGCAGGTAGTGCATCCGTTAACATAAAAACAATTGTCAAAAACAGTAAGGAAACCTCCGCTGGCATAACCGTGAAAACAGTTATCTATGATGAAATGCTCCGGCCGCTTCAAACCCGTGTAGGCGCGCTCAATTTCAGCAATGCTGCGGCAAAAGAATTATCACAGGATTTTACGGTTGTTCAACCCCGTTTGTGGTCGGTCGAGAATCCTTATCTGTACAAAGCAGTCACCCAATTGCTGGTTAATAATAAGGTGATAGATGAATACAGCACACGGTTTGGTATACGCTATTTTAATTTTGATGTGAACAACGGTTTTTCATTAAACGGAAAACCGCTGAAAATAATTGGCGTTTGTGATCATCATGATCTCGGTTGCCTGGGAACGGCCATTAACAAGAGGGCGCTGGAACGGCAACTGCAGTTGTTAAAAGGAATGGGTTGCAATGGCATCCGCACTTCACATAACCCGCCCGCACCCGAATTGCTTGATCTGTGCGACAGAATGGGTTTTATTGTAATGGATGAGGCATTTGATATGTGGAAAAAACCCAAAAATAATTTTGATTATCACCTGAACTGGGATCAATGGCACAAACAAGATTTACAGGACCAGGTTTTAAGAGATCGCAACCATCCATCTGTTTTTATCTGGAGTATCGGCAATGAAATACCGGAACAATGGGCGGGAAAAAACGGGGAAGACTCTTCAGGAACCCTTATTGCACGTGAACTGGCTGCTATTATAAGAACCATGGATACCAGCCGGCCGATCACGGCTGCTTTGAACAATCCCTATCCTGATAATGCGATTTACAAATCGGGCGTGCTAGACCTGGTGGGCTTTAATTATCATCACCAGGAGTTTAAAACATTTCCACAAAAATTTGCTGGTAAAAAGTTTATTGCTACCGAAACGGTATCGGCATTGCAAACCCGCGGGCACTATGATTTTCCTTCCGACAGCATCCGGCGCTGGCCACAGCGCTGGGATAAACCAGTGGCAGGTGCCAATGCTGATCTCACCTGTTCTGCTTACGATAACTGTTCTGCACCCTGGGGGTCTACGCATGAAGAGACACTGAAGGAACTGCTGAAATATAATTTTGCCAGCGGTATGTATATCTGGACGGGCTTCGATTATATTGGCGAACCCACACCCTATCCATGGCCGGCGCGCAGCTCCTATTTTGGCATTATTGACCTGGCTGGTTTTCCGAAAGATGTATACTATTTATACCAAAGCCTGTTCACCAATACACCTGTCTTATATATTTTTCCTCATTGGAACTGGGCAGCAGGGCAAACCATTGATGTATGGGCTTACTACAATAACGCAGATGAAGTGGAGCTTTTTTTAAATGATAAATCACTGGGCATTAAAAAGAAGGAGAACGATGATTTGCATGTGATGTGGCGGGTGGCTTATACACCCGGTACGTTGAAAGCCGTGTCAAGAAAAAACGGGAAGCCGGTACTGGAAAAAATTATTAATACTGCGGGCGCGCCTGCTGCTATTGTTGCCACTGCAGACCGCAATAATATTAAAGCAGACGGAACGGATCTTTCTTTTGTGACTATAAAGATTGTTGACAAGAACGGTAACCTGGTGCCCAATGCAGACAACTTGGTGAAGCTTGAACTAAGTGGCAGGGGTTTGCTGGCGGGAACAGATAATGGCAACCCCGTGAGCCTCGAGTCTTTTCAAACACCGGCCAGGAAAGCATTCAATGGTATGTGCCTGGCCGTTATACAATCAACCGGTAAACCCGGCAATATTTCTTTAAAACTGAGTGCAGAGAACCTGCCTCCGGTAACCGTAAATATTGTAGCAAGGTAAAAGCGAAAGCACTGGTTGATGGTCGGAATGCGGTTTTCACATTTACCGTTAGGGCCCGGAAGATCAGGCCATACTGATAACGCAACTAACTACTACAGCCCTGCCATGAAAAACATATTAATGATTGCTTTACTGATCTATGCTATGAGCGCCGGCGCCCAGCCTGCAGTCAACGCAATTAGATTGAACCAACTCGGTTTTTATGAACATGCACCCAAAATCGCCATCCTTGTGGGTGACAGCATTTCTACCGGTTTCTTCATTATTGCAGATCCAATGGGAGATACGGTCTTTAAAGGAAGACTGGATAACACAACAGCATCAGCCAATTCTTCTATCAAAACACGCGTCATTGATTTTAGTGCATTGCAGGTTGCCGGGCAATATAGAATAGTCGTTCCCGGCCTGCCGCCTTCTTATCTTTTCAGTATTGGTGATAAAATCAACCAGGCTGTTGCCACTGCATCATTAAAAGGTTTCTACTACCAGCGTGCATCCATGCCGCTGGAGAAAACATTTGCGGGCAAATGGGCAAGGGCAGCCGGACATGCAGATAAAATTGTTTTTGTTCATCCATCTGCCGCAAGCAACAAAAGACCAGCGGGTACAGAAATCGCCACACCGGGCGGCTGGTACGATGCGGGTGATTATAATAAGTACATCGTCAATTCGGGAATAACAATGGGCACTTTATTATCGGCCTATGAAGATTTTGCTTCTTATTTTGATACCCTGCGCACCAGTATACCGGAGAGCGGAGATAATGTTCCGGACATTTTAAATGAACTGCTCTATAACCTCCGCTGGATGTTTACGATGCAGGACCCATACGATGGGGGCGTATATAATAAATGCACCAATGCAGTATTTGACGGTATGATAATGCCGGGTGCAGCCAAATTGCCCAGGTATGTAGTGCAAAAAGGAACCGCAGCTACACTTGATTTTGCCGCTGTGATGGCGCAATGCGGCCGCATTACAAAAAGCATGCAATCGCAATTGCCGGGATTATCAGATAGTTGTTTGCGGGCAGCAAAGAAAGCCTGGCAATGGGCCGAGCTCAATCCGGCAGTGGTCTACGACCAGGAAGCAATGAATACCCTGTTTGAACCCAAAATTTCAACCGGCGGTTATGGCGATCGCAATTTTTCGGATGAGTGGTGCTGGGCTGCTGCGGAATTGTATACTACCCTCAAAGAAAAACAATACCAGGCAGCCCTGATGGAAAGAATCAATGATACCATGGTGCTGCCATCCTGGGGCAATGTGCGTATGCTGGGTTTTTATACATTGGTGCGCAATGAAAAAATATTGCCGGCCAATATAAATGCAGATGTGCAACGAATCAAGGAACGATTGATCCAGTTCGCCGATCATTACCTGGTGCACATTAAAGAAAATGCCTTTCAAACAGTGATGGGCCAGTCGCGGCGCGATTTTAACTGGGGCAGCAATTCCAATGCAGCTAATCAGGGAATTGTATTAATAAATGCCTGGTTGATTACAAAAGATAAAAAATATGCAGATGCTGCCTTGAGTAATCTTGATTATATACTCGGCCGCAACGCTACCGGGTATTGCTTTGTAACGGGAACAGGCACCCGGCCTACCCTGCACCCGCATCACCGGCCTTCTATTGCCGATGGGATTGCTGAGCCGGTGCCCGGCCTGATGGCAGGCGGGCCTAACCCAGGTATGCAGGACAGGTGCCACTATGATTTTACGGAACCGGAAACGGCCTACGCCGATATCGATTGTGCTTATGCATCCAATGAAATTGCTATCAACTGGAATGCACCGCTGGCCTACCTGGCTAATGCAGTGGAAGCATTGCAATATAAGCTGAAGTACAGCAGCCCCCAATAACTATATGCGACTCATGTCTGCACAGCGCTACAATGTGTGGAATATCAGCACCCTGTTACTGCTATTGTGGTAAGGATACGAATCTTAAAACATTGTTGCTAAATCAATAGGAGGCAGGCGCTGATAATTGCATGCTTATTGTGGTGTTTTTTATTTTAAATAAAAATACGGCAAAATGAAAACCATTAAACGCGATAACGCAGTTATCAATTATCAGGTTTCAGGCAGCGGAGACATTACTTTATTTTTTGTCCATGGCTCCTATATTGATAAAACTTACTGGAAAAGCGAAGTTGAATTCTTTCGCCGCGATTATACCGTAGTTACATTGGATCTTCCCGGGCATGGCCAATCCGGCAACGAGCGTAAAGATTGGTCAATAGAAGGTTTTGCTGAAGATGTAATTACAGTAATAAAGGAGCTCAACTTGCAGCATATAATACTTATCGGGCATTCCATGGGAGGCAGCGTTAATTTAATGGCAGCAACTTCTTACCCGAAACCTGTTATAGGCTTTATTGCCGTTGACTACTTTAAAAATGCCGGTACGCCTTTGCCCGATGAATTTCAGCAACAGGTAGAAGAAATAAAAAGAAGGCTGAAAACTGATTTTAGAAACACCAATGAACAATACGCAAGAATGGCTTTGCTAATGGACCAGACTGCTCCCGCTATCAGTAAAAAAATAGTGGAAGCATACCGCAACGCCTACCCGCCCATGGGCATTGCCACAACACCCGAAATTTTCGATATGTATAAAGTGGAAAGAAAATTATTGCCACAGCTTCCTTTTAAATTATACCTCATCAATGTAGACTATAAACCAACCAACGAAGCAGCATTGCAGCAATATGCGGTGAATGGTTATGAGGTATTGCACATGAATGGTACCTGCCACTTTCCAATGCTTGAAAACCCTGCCGTATTGAACAAGTTGCTGCAGGATGTTATACAGGAGATTTCAATAAATTCGCTCCACAGCGCATAGGTACCAGGCATAAAAAATTAATTTAATGACGGTACTCCATTGAACCTGCAGAAGCTGTATTTTGTGCAAACGCCTGCCTTCAGCAGCACTCAAAAACAGCAATGAAAAAAATAATTTCGGTATTACTTTTACAAGCGGGTTTAACTGGCGCTGTGATTGCACAGCCAACTATTCAGCAATATTTATCAGGCACTGATAAGGACCATACCGTGCCCTGGGATTTCTTCTGCACAAAAGGAATGAACAGCGGTAAATGGACAACAATAGCAGTGCCTTCCAATTGGGAACAGCAAGGTTTTGGCGGCTATAGTTACGGTCATGATAAAATAAAAACCGATGAACAGGGCCTGTACAAACATCGCTTTAATATTGTAAAAGAATGGAGGCACAAAAGAATATTTATTGTTTTTGAAGGGTCCATGACGGATACAGAGGTAAAAATAAATGGCAAGCCGGCCGGCGCCATTCACCAGGGAGGTTTTTATCGTTTTAAGTATGATATCACCACTTTATTAAAATTCGGTTCTTCCAATTTGCTGGAAGTAACCGTGCGTAAAATGTCTGCGCAGGCTTCTGTAAACCGGGCAGAACGAAATGGTGATTTCTGGACCCTCGGCGGCATTTACCGGCCGGTATATTTAGAAATTGTTCCGGAAACATTTATTGATCACATTGCGATTGACGCAAGAGCTGATGGCAGTTTCAATGTGCACGTTTACCCGGTGAACCTAACCGGCGCAAATAGTATTGAAGCGCAGGTGCAAACTTTAAAAGGCGAAGATTTAGGTGAACCTTTTGCAATGGCCGTTTCGCCCCAGCAGGATAAATTTGTATTAACCCAACAATTCAAGAACCCGGCTTTGTGGAATCCAGAATTCCCGAATCTTTACCAGGTAATTGTCTCCGTCAAAAAAGCCGGAGTTGTTGTGCATACCATACAACAAAAGTTTGGTTTCAGAACGGCGGAGCTGCGCAGGCAGGACGGCTTTTACGTAAACGGTGTTAAGGTTATTTTTAAAGGCGTTTGCAGGCATAGTGAATGGCCGGAGACAGGCCGTGCACTGAGCAAAGACATCAGCCTATTGGATATTGGGTTGATGAAAGAAATGAATATGAACGCAGTTCGTATGTCGCATTATCCGCCCGATCAGCATTTCCTGGATGCATGTGATTCAATGGGCATGCTTGTACTGGATGAACTAACCGGCTGGCAGGCATCGTATGATACTATTGCGGGTCGGCCCCTGGTAAAAGAACTGGTGGAGCGGGATGTGAATCATCCTTCTGTGGTAATATGGGATAATGGCAATGAGGGCGGCTGGAACCGCGCGCTCGATGATGATTATGCATTGTATGATCCGCAAAAAAGGTTGGTGATCCATCCCTGGGAAAAATTTAATGGTACCGATACCAAACACTACCCGGACTATAACTACGTAATAAATTCAGCCTTGTATGGAAAAGATGTTTTTTTTCCAACAGAATTTATGCATGGTTTATACGATGGAGGCCTGGGGGCGGGACTGGAAGATTTCTGGAACGCTATCCTGCAGCATCCCTATGGGGCCGGTGGTTTTTTGTGGTGTTTTCACGACGAGGGTATTATACGCAGGGACAAGAAAGACAGTATCGACACAGATGGCAATCATGCACCGGATGGCATTGTGGGCCCGCACCGCGAAAAGGAAGCAAGTTTTTATAGCATCAAAGAAATATGGTCGCCTGTTTATATCAGCCAACACACAATACCGGCATCTTTTAACGGACAACTATCAATAGAAAACCGTTACCTGTATACCAATCTTAACCAATGCTCCTTTGAATGGAAGTTGGGAAAGCTGCCCCTGGCCAATGATACCGTTACTGCCTCAATTGCTACTGCAACCGGCACATCTGCAACAACTTCATTATTGCCCGGGGAAAAAGGATGGCTATCATTGCATTTACCTGCTTCCTGGAACAATAACGATATTCTGTACCTGACTGCATTTGATCCCGGTAAAAAGGAAATTTTTAGCTGGAGCTGGCCGCTAAAAACACCCAACTCAATAGCAACATCAAATACGCGCGTCACCGGCAAAATGCAGCTGGCGATAACCAGCACCGAAGAAGACAGTAACCTTGTAGTACAGGATAATAATATCAACTATTATTTCGATAAAAACACTGGCCGGCTATCAAAAGTGAAAAAGATGCAATCGGTCATTTCATTATCGGGCGGATTTGCTTCATCTGGCGCAAAGTATATTTTAAAAGAATTGAAACATTATAATATTGGGATGCAATACATAGTGGAACCGGTGTACGAAGGAGAATCGCTGTTTTCGCTGAAATGGATATTTACACCTGGCCTGCCTGTACAACTGAAGTACAGCTATGCGCAAAAAGGCACTGCCGATATGATAGGCATTGGTTTCGATTACCCTGAAGAAAAAATAACCGGCATCAGGTGGATGGGCCGCGGCCCTTACCGCGTTTGGAAAAACCGTTTAAAAGGCCAGCAGTTTGGTGTTTGGCATAAGGCGTACAACAACACTATCACCGGTGAAGACTGGAACTATCCCGAATTCAAAGGGTATCACGCTGAATGCTATTGGGCCGTTATAGAAACAAAAGAATCTTCTTTCAAAATACTGAATGAAACAGCGGGTGTTTTTCTGCAGCTGCTGAGACCGGTTAAGCCGCTGCATGCATCCAACAATAATACCAGCCCGGCTTCTCCCGAAGGAAATATTGGATTGATGAGTGCCATACCGCCCATCGGCACAAAGTTTCAATCAGCCGATAGACTGGGTCCTCAAAGCCAGCAAAACCTGCAATTAAATTATACGCCCTTTAGCGGAAGTGCGTTCTTTGATTTCAGGTAGAAAATAAATGGATAGAGATAAGACAAAATAGGATATAAAAAATTGCTAAGCGATCCAAACACCCAATAATGAGAGTTCCCATCCTGGTTATTATTTCGTGTTTTTTCTGCCTCGTAACTTTTTCGCAGGCAAGAAATGCAGCAGCACCGGCTAACGACAAACCGTTTATACTGGGTGTAATTGATGAAATTCAATCCGATGCCTTAGCTGAAAAAAGAATCCTCAATATTTACCTGCCGGATGGTTACAGCAAAAATGATAGCCTGGCTTATCCGGTCATTTACCTGTTGGATGGTTCGGCGGATGAAGATTTTATTCATATTGTTGGCCTGGTACAGTTTAATAATTTCCCCTGGATCAACCGTGTACCAAAGTCAATCGTGGTTGGCATAGCGAATGTAGACAGGAAGCGCGACTTCACGTACGCTACCACTATCGCGGAAGACCAAAAAAGATTTCCTGCCACCGGTCATTCTGATAAATTCATCACTTTTATTGAAAAAGAATTGCAGCCTCACATAGAAAAAAAATATAGAACCAATGGTTCAAAAATGATAATCGGTCAATCGTTGGGCGGATTACTGGCGACGGAAATACTGCTGAAAAAGTCTGCACTGTTCAATAATTATGTTATCATTAGTCCAAGCTTGTGGTGGGACAATGGATCTTTGTTGAAGCATGCGCCAGCGCTTATCAATAACATTCAGCAGCCAACCGGTATTTATATTGGGGTGGGTAAAGAAGGTCTGGCGCCAACTGAAATACCCCATGTAATGGAAGTAGATGCAAACCTGCTGGCAGATAAATTAAAAAACAGTAAGAACGGGAATCTGCATGTTTTTTTCGACTACCTGCCAAACGAAGACCATGCCACCATAACGCACCAGGCAGTATTCAATGCATTCCGGATATTGTACCCAGTAGTAAAACAGTGATAGAAAATCACTGCCTTCTGCCTGCAAAAATCAACTGCCATGAAAGAAAAAAAAGATGATTCCATAAAATACTCCGACAGCAATGCGGTAAATGCATACATGAAAGAATGCAAACATCCCTTGAAAAAGGCAGCAGCGCAGTTAAGATAAATTATTCTTGCTGCCGGCGAAGAAATCGGCGAAGAAATAAAGTGGAATGCACCCGCATTTTTTTATACCGATAAAATGAAGCCTTTCCATCCTAAAGAATACAAGCGGTATATCATCGTGTTTAATTTCTTTAAAAAAGACTGTATCCGGCTTATATTTCCCAGCGGCGCAAAAATTAATGACAGCAGTGGTTTGCTGGAGGGTGCCTATGCGGATGGAAGAAGGCTGGCGATGTTCAGCAGTGTGGAGGATGTAAACGCAAAAGAAAAACAATTGCAAAAAGCAATCAAAACCTGGTTAAGGTTGCTGGAAAAATAATAGCGTTGCCCAAAGCATAAGTCCCCGGCAACTATGCCGGGGACTTTCTCATGCTGTGTTAACCATCATCCTTACACCTTAATCCTTTCTGTTGTTTCTTATATATTATATGATCTGCCTTGTATATGTATCGACCCCTGTCAGCTTCATCAGTTTTCATTCGCGCTCATTCGCGTTAAGCTTCCTGTTTAATCAATTCCACATTGCTGTTAAGTTTTACGTCTTCGCCCAATACCAGTCCGCCCGCTTCTGTTACGGCGCTCCAGCTAAGACCAAAATCAGCCCTTTTTATTTTACCGGTCACTTCAAAACCGGCTACCGTCTGGCCATACAGGCTTTTGTGGATGCCGCCAAATTCAACTGCCAGTTCAACGGGTTTGGTAACGCCACGCAATGTCAAATCTCCTTTCAACACGTAATCACTGCCTTCTTTTTTGGTAAAGGAACTGGAAACAAAACTCAATTTTGGATACTTGGCTGCATCAAAAAAATCGGGCGATTTCAAATGCCCTTCGCGTTGTTCATTGCCGGTATGAATACTGTCGATATCGGCTGAAAAATTAATTTTTGCATCGCTGAAATCATCTTTTGATGTTTCGGCGCTTCCTTCAAAGGAGCTGAATTTGCCGGATGCGTTGGATATCACCAGGTGTTTTATCTTAAAACCTACTTCCGAGTGTACGGTATCAATAATCCATTTTGACATAGTTGTAATATTTAAGCTGTAAAATTAAATGTTTAAACATTGATTAGCAAAAATATCCTATTTAAATTTTGTTAAAATGGGTAAATCATAAAAAAACCCGGCAGGTCCATCTGCCGGGTCTTGATTTTCATAGCTATAGTAATATGTTAGTCCCCCCAAATACTGTCCTCACCTTTCAGCCATCTTTTTACCAATTCAGTGGTAACCGATTTTGGCCGTTCCAGCGGAAAGCCAAGGGCTCTATCCCAACACAGGCTGGCCAGCACGCCCAGTGCACGACTCACCCCGAACAACACGGTATAAAATTCATATTCCACCAGGCCATAGTGCACCAATAATGCGCCGCTATGTGCATCCACATTCGGCCAGGGATTTTTTATTTTCCCCAGCGATTGCAGAATGGGGGGCACGGTATCATAGACATTCCAGATGGTTTGCACCAGTGGGTCATCGGCCATGTGTTTTTTACCGAATTCCATCTGGGCGGTAAAACGCGGGTCCGTTTTGCGCAATACGGCATGGCCATAACCCGGCACCACCTTCCCTTCGCTCAATGTTTTCTTTACATATTCGGCAATCTGTTCTTTGCTGGGCGAGTCCGTTTTTAAGGCTTCCCTTAATTCAAATATCCATTTTATTACTTCCTGGTTGGCCAATCCATGCAATGGTCCGGCCAGGCCATTCATGCCGGCTGCCAGGCTCAGAAAGGGATCGCTGAGTGCAGAACCCACCAGGTGTACCGTATGCGCAGAAACATTGCCGCCTTCATGGTCGGCGTGAATGGTCATATATAGACGCATCAGTTCTTTAAATGTCTCATCTTCAAAACCCATCATGTGGGCAAAATTGCCGGCCCAGTCAAGCAGGCCATTCGGGTTTATATGTTCGTTCTTTTTGTATTTTCTCCGATAGATATAAGCGGCAATTCTCGGTAGGCGCGCAATCAGGTCCATGGCATCATCATATACCACGCTCCAGTAATCTTTTTTATTGATGCCCTTTGCATAGGCTTTTGCAAAATTGCTTTCCGTTTGCAGCGCCATAATGCCCACGGTAAACATCGTCATGGGATGCGTGGTTAAGGGTAACGCGTCAATGGTAGCAAACACATGGTTGGGTACATGGCTGCGGCGCTGCCAAACCGAAGTAACATGGGTAACATCCTCATCCGTTGGTAATTCACCCACCAGCATCAGGTAAAAAAGGCCTTCCGGTAAAGGTTCGGTGCCGTCTTTTGCTTTGGGCAGTTTTTGCTGTAATTCCGGTATGGAATAACCGCGGAAACGAATACCTTCCTGCGAATCAAGCAGCGATGTCTCAGAAACCAATCCTGTGATGCCCCGCATGCCCTGGTATACCTGCGCCAACGTTACTTCACCAATTACTTTGCTACCGTTTTCCTTTAGCAGCTCTTTTATTTCTGTGTTAGCTGCATCTGCTTTTGCTTTAAACCTTTCTTTAATGACGCCCATGAGAAGCTTTTTCTGTATTGAGGAATTTGATTATATGGCTTGCGGCTAAGTTAGCCAAACTAGGCTGCTGAAACAAACTTTAATAAAAGCGGTTTCAAAAAAAGGTTAAATGGCGGTTAAAGAAATGATAGTATGAACAAAGGGTTATTTTTATGAGGCCGGCACCATGGTTCGTGCCTCACGAACCATAAATTGGTTAAATAGTTTGGTGCGTGAGACACGCACCATGGCAAAGCGGTTAAAGAAATGATAGTATGAACAAACGTTTATTTTTTGTTGTCCGGCAACGCTATTTCAATCATCATCCTTGCGTCGCACACTTGTACTTTTTGTACAATGGCAGCGCCGGCCTGCCGCAGAAACCGCAAACGAAACAAATATTTCCTGCGCCCCTCGGTGCACCATAGCACAAATCGTTCCTACGGAACGAAATAAATACCATGGTTTTTACAACCCATAAATTGTTCCGCTGGAACAGTTGCAGAACAGCTGTACCCCTGCATCGTCAATTTCGTTAATAGCGGCGTTCGTGGCGATTTTGTGCAACCTTCAAATATTTGCATCTTATATAAAATTAAAAGATGCCAAAGTTGATTTTTCCATTTTTTCTTATAATTTATTCAGGCTGTGCCAACATAGCTGATCAGGATCGCGTGTCCGGCAAAAAAGTCAATTCAATCGCAACCAGTACGCATCCCAACATTCGCGAAACAAGGTTGGGTGAATCAAACTATTTTCTACAACTCCCCGGCACTTTCAAATTATTTGAAGCCCAGGGAAAAGAAGGACAATTAGGTTACGGCATTATTCCTGAAGACAATTCGTCGACTATGCTCGGTTTTATAGAAATTAAACATGGAGATCCTATAGGTGAAAAGCCAGTTGACAACAGTTCGCCACAAGAGATAATTTCTGCTTATTTTTTGGACAAAAAAGTCCTCTGGAGAATTTATAAAACTGAAACGGGATATTTTGTCGCCTCGACCGATGAAAAAGGCGACTTAAATGCAAATGCATCATCTAAGAGAAGGAATGAAATTGACAGTTTAATTATGATTATAGCTACGTTAAGGCAAAAGTAAACCCGCAGCCAATTAGAGGTCTTGCGAAGCAAAGCTCGCGGAGATGCATTGGACAGTTATTACACGCCGGCTCATCAGCCGAAGGGCGACCAATTCTACTGAATGTTGGCTGTAAAAATTACTTCAGTTTTCAAAAACCAAACTCAGCAACTGGGCGAACGAAGCTCTAAACAACCGTAGTTTCAAAAAACATTACTGTCCGGAGAAAAGATACTGGTTCCTTTAAACACAAGCGTGGCTTGCATCTTAGCGATTGAACAAAACGAAGGCCCGGCATTGACTGAACATCACCAGTACGCATAAGCCGCCTTCTTTTATCAACATAATTATTGATTTTTAAAGGTGTTGATGAACCTTTGGTTTGCGTAGCCTTATTCTACTGTTGATGCAGGAACGGCCGAAACAATTACTGGAGCTGAGTTACAGCCTTAAAGCAAAACACAGCGGCGTTGCGGGTACGAGGGCCGGCCGCCCTGAGGCCGATCACTTAAATGGTTCAAAATTTTCACTGGACAGCAATGCTTCAAAAAAACTACGATTGTTTTTAATAGTGATCAATGTGTCATCACCGGTAATTCAATATGGGTTGGATATTGTGCCGAAAAGTAAATCGTTTGCTGGGCTTTTATATAATCAGTCTCTTTTGCTTCAAAAATATTCGGCACAAACTTTTGAGGGTTGCGGTCAATGACCGGAAACCAACTGCTTTGCACCTGTATCATGATGCGGTGTCCTTTTAAAAAGCTGTGATTGATTTGGTGCAGGTCAATAATAAACTCAGCGGGTTGATTCGGTATCAACGCTTCCGGATTGCTAAAACTTTTCCTGAACCTTCCCCTGAAAACCTCCATGGCTACCGGTAACTGGTAACCGCTCATTAAAAAATTCCGCTGGTCCACGGCCGGGTATTCATCTATTAATTTTACTATCCAGTCTGCATCTGTGCCGCTGGTGCTGGCAAACAGGTGTGCGGTTATCTTACCGGTTACGGTGAGGTCTTCTGTAAGCGAATCCATGGTAAAACTGATCACATCGGGCCTGGTATAAACAAAACGCTGATCTTCTACATGCCAGGGACGCCAGCGGCTGCCGCGCCCATAGGTGGCCTCAATAGGCTGCATGCGGTAGGGAACGGGCTTTGCAGGATCACTGGTATAGGCAATATTACCCTGCGCACCAGCCGGTTTTTCAAAGGAAGCCTTGTTGTTGGCAGCAGCATATAGATTTTTTACTGAGGCTTCTTTGGGTGGCCAGGTGCTATAGGTTTTCCATTGGTTACTGCCGGTTTGGAAACAATACGCCTCTTCAAATTTTCCATCGCCTTTTCCTTTGAGGTAATAATCGAACCATTTTTGCTGCAAAAGCCTGAACCATTCAGAAGTATTGCTGCCAAAAGATATTTTGCCAAGGCTATCGCCATCCCTGGCCCACTGGCCATGGTTCCATGGACCAAGCACAATATGATTGCGGTTGAAACTGTCTTTTTTTTCCATGTGCGCATACATCAGTTGCGGGCCGTTCAGATCTTCCTGGTCGTAGTAGCCGCCCACATGCAATTGCGGTACCTGTGCATATTGAACATAGTTCAGGGGTGAATTTTTTTGCCAGAACGCATCGTAGTTGGGATGCTGTACAAAATTGTTCCAGGTAGGTATCTTATTGTGAAAATATTTGTCATTTACATTCTTAAGGGAGCCAAGTGACAGGTACCAGTCAAACAAATCATATTGCGGAAAAGGAAAATCACTGTCGGTGGTTTTATCGTATTCAAGTTCATAAGAATACTCCATACCATAACTTAAGCGGAAGGCGCCGTTGTGATGGAAGTCATCACCCAAAAACAAATCGCTCATGCATGCCTGTTCTGAAGAAGCTTTTAATGCAGGATGCGGATCTACTGAACCCACCAACGCCAGCCACCCGGGATAGGAGATACCCAGTATGCCTGCTTTTCCATTATTGCCGGGCGTATTTTTTACCAGCCAGTCAATGGTATCCCAGGTATCGGTGCTTTCATCTACAGCGCCTTTTTGAATGGAATGTATCAGCGGCTGGTGAATCTGCATACTGCCTTCGCTTTTATATTTGCCACGGATATCCTGTATTACAAAAATATATCCTTCACCTGCCATGGGTTGCATTTGCGTCCAGCCATCAAGGCTAAAAATCGAGTCCTTCCCCATGTTTCTGTCGGCGCCATAGGGCGTACGCTGCAATAAGATGGGTACAGGTGCTGCCGCATTTACCGGTTCAAAAATGGTGGTAAACAATTTAACGCCATCGCGCACGGGTATCATAGCCGTTACCTTGCGGTACAGTATTTTGTTGCCGGTTTGGGCAAATGAAAAACAGGTGCAGGCTGCAACACAGTAAAGAAAACAGGTTATTTTTTTCATACATCGTCAGTTGGAGATAGCATTAAAGATAAGAAAGTTTGAGAATGCCGGCCCTGCGTGAAGAACATACAATTAACCGGTAAAAATATTGCAACGAAAACACGAATTAATACGCTGCTCAATTCCTGAACGCAGGCATATTTGAATACAATTCTTATCATTCAGCAGTTGAGTTTATAGCAACCTCTTTTAATACTGATGGATGATAAGGGATTTGGTTGTTCTGCAGATTTGTTTCAAAAGTTAATATACTCCCAATTTGTTGCATCCACAAGATAAAACAGCGTTGTTAATAGTTTTAATACCGAAATTAAATCCTGCTATGATTTAATTATACATGTATAACCGGATATATTTTTTTGTTGTTGTTCTTCTGGGCATTTTGCCGGCAACCTTTTCGCAACCTTTGTCCGGAAGAATATTTAAAAAGGGAAGCATGGACATATTGCCCGGCGTAAACATCAGAAACAGCAGCAGGGGAAAATACAATACTTCAGATATGGGTGGCAATTACCGGGTGCAGGCATCAGCCGGTGACAGCATTATCTTTTCTTCGGCGGGTTACCATGCAGATACGCTTATTGCAAGCAATGGAATAATAAACCGCGGCTATGATGTTTACCTTGCTCCCAATGTAGTAATGCTAACGGCCGTGGAAATAGATCCGCTCGATAAATACCTGGCAGATTCAACGCGGCGCAGGGAGGAATATGCATTTATACTGGATAAGAAGCATCCCGTAAAATTAATGAATGAGAAAAGGGATGCGGATGCACCAGGATTCAGTTTTAGTCCAGTTGGGTTTTTCTCAAAAAAAGAAAAACAAAAACGCCGGCTGAAACAACGGCTGAGAGATGAAGAGGAAAGGGATCGGCAGGCGTATGTTGATGCCAGGTTTCCGAGAGCCCGCATTGGCCGGCTTACAAAACTCGAGGGCGATTCATTGAGCCGTTTCATGACTTTATACCGCCCTTCCTTTGATTTCTGCAGGAATACCAGCAACCAAGATATGCTGTTGTACATCAATGATAAGCTCATCTTCTTCCGGAAGGCCGGCAAGCGAAGAGCGCATTAGGGAGTGCCAAACAACATCAGTTCTTCTTCCTTATCGGCAAATTTTATCTTCTTTTCAAACAATAGGCCCAGTTTGGTCAGCAGTTGAATGGAACGATGGTTTTTTTCCAGCGTAATGGCCGCTATTTTTTTAATTTCCAATGTTTCCTTTGCGTATTGCAAAACAGCGGAAGCAGCTTCCTGCGCATACCCTTTACCGGTATATGCCGGCAGCAGGGCAAAGCCAATATCAGGATGTTCCAATGTATCTCTTTTTATCAGGCCGCAGATGCCAATGGCAATACCCGTTTGCTTTAATGAAAGCAGGTAAAGCCCGAATCCGTTTTTTTCATAACTGGCCGCGGGGCCATTAATTATATAGTATTCTGCATCGGGTATGGTTTTAATACCCCTGTCGCCAATAAATTCCAGCCAGCCCGGGCTGTTGACCAGTTCAAGAATAAAGGCCGCGTGCCCTGTACTTAGCTTATTTGCAATAAGACGTTCTGTTTCAACTATTGCCATAAAACGGGCTGATTATTACATAGCACAGGCTCTTGCAGCACTAAGATAGCCTGTAATTTAACAAACCAAAATTATTGATACCGGCATAGATGGCATGATTTTGATAATAAGGATGGCACTATTACTAACATGAAAATTTGAGATTATGAAACAGTTATTTTCCCTCGTAATGATAGCCGCGATGTTTTCTGCATGTCACAGTGGCGCCGACAAAGCTGCTGCTGAGCAGGCCGCCAAGCAAAAAACCATTGACTCCCTTAATGCGGTGGTTGCCAAACAAAAGATCATTGATTCTATGAACCTGGTGAAGGCTAAAAATGAGAAAACCATTACCCATGTTGTGGAAAAAAACACGATGACCAATTCAAGTGCTCAGCCTGCCAATACCACTACTGAAACCACTAAAAAGAAAGGTTGGAGC
>Ga0070667_100001495_pt1 | contig 20929 bp, 16 predicted proteins | sample KBSS33metaG_FD_64659 | JGI IMG/M metagenome (GOLD analysis project Ga0070667, IMG submission 64659) | Switchgrass rhizosphere microbial communities from Kellogg Biological Station, Michigan, USA - KBS S3-3 metaG | ecosystem: Host-associated > Plants > Roots > Rhizosphere > Soil ... | reverse complement strand
TCTTCATTGATGCTTTCTTCTGTCGGAACTACCTTATACCGGGTAAGCTTAGCCGCGCCCAGGTCGGGAATGGTGAATTCAGGTTTCAGGCCCACTTCAAAAGCAAAAGCATATTCTGCGGGATTGCTCATGTTCAACTGGCTGGCATCATTTTCCGGCAATGGCAATGGCTGTGCAAAAATTTCCAGCTTTTCATTCACCATATAATCCGATAAGCCTTTTTCTACGCTTTTCAGTACTTCATCTGCGAAAACGGAAGAACCATACATCTTCTTTACCATGCCGGTAGGTACCATTCCCTTACGAAAACCGGGTATGTTCGCCTGTTTGCTGTATGATTTGATAGCTTTTTCAAAAGAAGGCAGGTAATCGTCTTTTGCCACTTTAACAACGATCTTTTCGTTTAATAAACCGATGTTTTCCCTGGTTACTGTTGCCATTTTTTTAACCCCCTGTCCCCCTGAACGGGAGACTTGGTTACAGTTTCCCTGATAGGAGGCAATTTTGTAGTTGTTTAAAAATAAATTGTAAGAACTTCTTTAAAACGCTGACACATTTTATCAGCGGGTTGCCAGCTCCCTTGTAGGGGCTGGGGGTGTGCGGATGATAGGGGTCGAACCTACATGCCTTGCGGCGCCAGATCCTAAGTCTGGTGCGTCTGCCAATTTCGCCACATCCGCATTGATCTGTCTTTCCCGATTTTGGGATGGCAAAAGTAGGCTTTTTGAACTATAAAACATGCGCTTTTTTCGTAAATTCGTTGTCCATGGATACTGTAGCCGCTACGCCGAAATACAATCTTAACGACGAACAGGAAAAGAAACTCATTTTACGGGAATACAGAGCTTTACTGAGAAGCCTCAAGCCTAAATTAAAACCGGGCGACAAGGAACTGATCCGTCATGCATTTGAAATGGCGGCCGACGCGCACAAAACCATGCGGCGTAAGAGCGGCGAGCCTTATATTCTGCACCCGCTGGCCGTGGCACAAATTTGCGTGGAAGAAATTGGCCTGGGCGTTCGCTCTACTATTTGTGCCCTTTTGCACGACACCGTGGAAGACACAGATATAACGCTCGACGATGTACAGCGCGAATTCGGTATCGAAATATCCCGTATCGTGGATGGGCTCACCAAAATATCCAATGTGGTGGATGTAAATGCCTCCAAGCAGGCAGAGAATTTTAAAAAGATATTGCTGACCCTGACCGATGATCCAAGGGTAATTCTGATCAAACTGGCCGATCGCCTGCACAATATGCGCACGCTGGAAAGTATGAAGCGTGACAAACAGTTGAAGATATCGTCCGAAACCGTGTATGTGTATGCCCCGCTGGCACACCGTATGGGCCTGTATAATATCAAGACCGAGCTGGAAGACCTGGCCATGAAATACCTGGAGCTGGATACGTACAAAGAAATTGCGCGTAAGCTGGCTGAAACACGAAGGGAACGTACCCGGTACATCAATGAATTTATCCGCCCCATCAAGGAAAAGCTGGAAAAAGGCAATTACAAATTTGAAATACAGGGCAGGCCTAAGAGCATTCATTCCATCTGGAATAAGATGAAGAAAAAAGGAGTGAGCTTTGAAGAAGTGTACGATTTGTTCGCCATTCGTATTATACTTGATTCTCCGCAGGAAAAGGAAAAGCAGGATTGCTGGGGTGTTTACTCAATGATAACAGATGAGTACACACCTTCTCCCGAGCGGCTGCGCGACTGGCTAAGCAATCCAAAGAACAATGGATATGAAGCGCTGCATACAACCGTAATGGGTCCGCAGGGTAAATGGGTGGAAGTGCAGATCCGCACGCGCCGCATGAACGAAATTGCCGAAAAAGGTTTGGCGGCGCACTGGAAATACAAGGAGGATACATCCGATGAAAGCCGTTTTGATAAATGGTTCCAGCAAATCAGGGAAGTACTGAATACACAGGACACCGATTCAGTAGACTTTCTGCAGGATTTTAAAATGTCTTTTTTAGCAGAAGACATTTACGTGTATACGCCAAAGGGAGATGTGAAAATGTTACCGGTGGGCTCAACCGCGCTTGATTTTGCCTTTTCAATTCACAGCGCGGTAGGTTCGCAATGTATCGGCGCCAAAGTAAACCACAAGCTGGTGCCCATCAGTCATAAATTGCGCAGCGGCGATCAGGTTGAAATAATTACTTCCGGAAAACAAAAACCAACGGAAGACTGGTTGGGTTTTGTAGTAACAGCAAAAGCAAAGACCAAAATTAAAGATGCTCTCAAAGAGGTAAAAAGAAGCGTTGCCGAAGAAGGGAAATATATGCTGCAAAAAAAGCTGGAAGGCCTGGGGGCTGCTTTCAATCAGCATAACATAGATGAACTTACCAATTTTTACAAGCTTAATTCTTCACTGGACCTGTTTTATGATATTGCCGTAAAATCAATCGATTTGAAGGAACTGAAAGAGTTCCAGGTGCTGGGCGATAAAATTGAAATGCCCAAGCCGGTACGCGCGCCCGTTGAATTCAGGGGAGAAGGATCGCTTTCATCGCTGGCAAAAAAAGATGCGGAACTGATCATCTTTGGTGAAAGCAGTGATAAAATCATGTACACGCTGGCCAATTGCTGCAAGCCTATACCGGGCGACGACGTATTTGGTTTTGTAACAACCGGCAAAGGGCTTACCATTCACCGCACCAATTGTCCGAATGCAGCTAAACTGCTCGCCAACTACGGGCACCGGGTTGTAAAAACAAAATGGGCAAAGAACAAAGAGATTTCTTTTCTTACCGGTTTGAAAATTGTTGGGCTCGATGATGTGGGCGTTATTCATAAAATCACCAATCTTATTTCAGGCGAAATGAAAATAAACATCAGCGCACTGACAGTGGAAGCGAATGAAGGCATCTTTCACGGTAACATAAAAGTATTCGTACACGATAAAGAAGAACTGGAAGACCTGGTAGAAAGGCTTTTAAAGCTAAGCGGTATACAATCGGTTGATCGGTACGACGCAGAGAAAGAATAGTAAAAATGCGTTGAATGAGGAAAATGTGGAAATTCTCTCTATTATTTCCCTGCCGTTAATGCCTTTAACTGATTGCGAGTATTGGTAAATACGTTCGTTCACTATATTTTTATATTTCATTTCCACATTTCCACACTTTTTCATTTCTCATATTTCCACATTTTCACATTTTCATATTTGCTTATCGGTTCATTCATCTATTTTTGCCACTTCTCAATAACAGTTCAACATACATTTTATTATGGTAGATGCGATACTGGGTTTGCAATGGGGTGATGAAGGAAAGGGAAAAATCGTAGATTATTTTGCACCCCGTTATGATGTTATTGCCCGTTTCCAGGGCGGGCCCAATGCAGGGCATACGTTATATGTTGGAGAAAAAAAAGTGGTACTGCACCAGATACCTTCCGGCGTTTTTCACGAGCAAACCGTTAACCTGATTGGTAATGGTGTAGTGCTGGATCCGGTAACACTGAAAAAAGAATGTGAAATCGTTGCTTCTTTTGGAGTAGAAGTGAGAAAAAATCTTTTCTTATCAAGGCGTACCAATATTATCGTGCCTACTCACCGTGCGCTCGACAAAGCGTCTGAGCTTTCCAAGGGGAACGATAAAATAGGTTCTACACTCAAGGGTATCGGGCCCGCCTATATGGATAAAACCGGCCGCAACGCGCTGCGTGTAGGCGATTTGCTGGATCCCGGTTTTAAAAAGTCATATACACAGTTGCGCCAGAAACACCAGCAGTTATTGGGCAATTTTAATTTTGACGAAGATATCAGTGCCTGGGAAAACGATTTTTTTGAAGCCATCGAATTTGTAAAACAACTGAATATTGTAAACGGGGAGTATTTTATCAACGATAAGATATCACAGGGTAAGAAAGTGCTGGCCGAAGGCGCCCAGGGCAGTATGCTGGATATCGATTTTGGCACTTTCCCTTTTGTTACATCTTCCAATACCACCAGTTCCGGCATTTGCTCAGGATTAGGCATCGCCCCGCAAAAAATACGCGATATCATGGGCGTTACAAAAGCCTATTGCACCAGGGTTGGCAGCGGTCCGTTCCCCACAGAATTAAATGACGCAACAGGTGAAGAATTGCGTAAGTTGGGAAGTGAATTTGGTGCTACTACCGGCAGGCCCCGCCGTTGCGGCTGGATTGACCTGGTAGCATTAAAGTACGCCTGTATGATCAACGGCGTTACTAAAGTAATAATGACAAAAGCAGATATTTTAGATAATTTTAAGGAACTGGAAGTATGCGCCGCATACAGTGTGGATGGAACGGAAAGTATGGAAGTTCCTTTTCAGATGACGCAGCACAATATTGCACCCGTATGGAAATCTTTTCCCGGATGGAATTGCGATACCGTTGCAGCGAAAACAGTTGCCGAGTTGCCTGAGAAAATGAAAGCATATGTAAGTTTTATTAACCAGTATATCGGTGTACAGGTATCGCATATTTCAAATGGCCCGGGAAGGGAGCAGCTCATCAGTATTGAATAAAAAAGCAGGAAAAAATATTTAAAAAAATTTGGCGATTTAAAAACTTCGCTGAAATTTTACACTAATCAAAAATCCTGGTAGACCATGGCGAAGTCAAGTAAGGACAAACCGGTAAAGAAGGCTGCACCTAAAAATGCGGAAGAAAAAGAGGAGAAAGCATCCCCTAAATCCAAAAAGCAATTGGATGATGATGATGATTTCGATGATGACGAAGATGACTCCCCAAAAGCGTCTAAGAGCAAATCTGCATCAAAAAGCAAAAAAGACGATGATGATGATGACGATGATGCTGACGTAGATGTAAATGATGATTGGGAAAAAGTAGAAGAAGAAGAAGATTGGGATCCCGATTTTGATGAATTTGATATCCCAAAATCAAAGACAAAGAAAAGTAGTACCGGAACAGGCGCCACCAAAAAAGGAAAGGCCGATGAGGATGATTTGGGTGTGGATGAAGAGTTCAAAGACATGGATCTTTTCAACGATAGCGGTTTTGATGATGAAGACGATGACTATTAGACCATCTCTTTCTGACTACGTTGATCTTATACGCTGCTTATAGCTGATATATTGAATAGTAATTTCATTTCTTTTCCGATAAACGGGTACGAAAAGACAAAACAACAGGTGCTGACTTGGATAAACCGGTTCAGCACCTGTTGTTTTTTGGATAACCACCAGTACCAGTTCAGTCATCATACGTACGAATGTATAGCTGCGGCAGGAGCAGTTAGCAGCATATCCCTGAACGCAGGATCAGCCTTGTCACAATTACACCTGTTTCAACAAAAGCATCCGGGCTGGCTGTTCGGCCATCTGTCTTATGATCTTAAGAATGAAATAGAAACGCTCAGTTCCGGCCATCCCGATTATACCGGCTTTCCTGATCTTTTTTTCTTCGTGCCGGAAACAATTCTATTATTAAAAGAGGATGAACTGTGCATTTCGGCAAAAGACAAAAGAACCAGCGAGGAAATTTTTAACCTGATTACTGGCATTGCTAACAGCGAACAGCCGGTTCCCTTACAGCCAGTAGCCTTTCAACCGCGTTTGTCGAAACAGGCATATATTGAAAGAATAGAGCAATTGCGTCGGCACATATTAAGGGGAGATTGTTATGAAGTTAATTTTTGCCAGGAATTTTTTGCCGAAAAAGTACAAGTCGATCCTGTCAGGGTTTATCGGATGCTGAGTGGTATCTCTCCTGCCCCTTTTGCCGCTTTTTATAGAATTGCTGACCGGTACCTGCTTTGTGCCAGCCCCGAACGGTACCTGAAGAAACAGGGCGACACTGTTATTTCTCAGCCCATAAAAGGAACCGGTAAAAGAAATATCGTTAACGCTGCTTATGATGCCGCCAACCGCGAAGACTTATATAACAGTGCAAAAGATCGTTCTGAAAATGTGATGGTGGTGGACCTGGTCAGAAACGATTTATCAAAAATATGCCGGGAGGGGACTGTTGAGGTAGATGAATTGTTCGGCATTTATTCTTTTCCGCAGGTACACCAGATGATTTCCACGATTAGCGGAACCTTGCAACCGGGCCTCAGTTTTACAGATATTATTAAAAGAACGTTTCCGATGGGCTCTATGACAGGAGCACCGAAGAAAAAAGTGATGGAACTGATTGAACAATACGAAACCAACCGGCGTGGTATTTTTTCTGGCGCAGTAGGCTATATTATGCCCAATGGTGATTTTGATTTTAACGTGGTTATCCGCAGTATTTTATATAACAGTGCCAGCCGGTATTTATCGTACCTGGTAGGTTCAGGCATCACTTTTTACAGTAAAGCCGAAAACGAGTACGAAGAATGCCTATTGAAAGCGGAAGCCATCAAAAAAGTGTTTGAATAAAAAAAGACTACCGCTGTTTTCAAAACAACGGTAGTCTTCTTTATGTACGAAAGCTATTGATTTATTTCTTAGCCATTTTTGTAGCCATCTGCATGCTATCTTTTGTTGCGCCGGCCGAAACCGTATTGGTAGCGCTGTTTAGCAGCAACTGGATAGACTCGTTCAGAATCTGGTATTTGTTGCTGTTGAACAATTCCATTTTGTCTGCAGGCAATTTTATTTCATAGCTGGTACTGGCGCTGGCCATTACTTTGTCAAAATCCGGGTTGTAACGGTTGAAGTCGGCCTGATCCATTACAATATTTTTCGCTATTACCGCAGAATGATATTTACCTGAGATCATTTGTGATTTTGCATCTTCCAGCTCAGCAGGTGTAAGCCTACGGTTGAAAATATAGGTGCCGTTAACGCCATAGTTTTCATCGGTTTCTTTTTTGGTAAGCGTGCAGAGACCGCCTTGTCCCTCGAAAATATAATGGGTACCGATGAATTTTTTCACATGATTCCTGCTTTCCGCAGGCAGGTAATATTGCAGATCCCAGAAATTACGGCTGCCGCTTTTGCGGATGGCTTTCAAAACATTTCCGGCACCGCCGTTATAAGCTGCAATAACCAGCAGCCAATCGCCAAACTGATCATACAAATCATTCAGGTACCTGGCGGCTGCATGGGTACTCTTAATATAATTGGTTCTTTCGTCGGTTTTCCGGGTCACTTTTAGGCCCAGTACCCTTGCGGTGGCGGGCATCAATTGCCAAGGCCCCACGGCACCAGCCCAAGACACGGCGCTGGTATGCAGGCGCGATTCTATCACCGCCAGGTATTTTAATTCCTTGGGAAGATTGTGAGACACCAAAATGGCATCCATCACATTAAAATAGGGTTTTCCCCATCCACGCATATTTTCGAGATCTTCGCTGTTTTTCTCCATGTAATCCTGCACAAAACTCAGCGCACGCGGGTTTAGACGCGGACCGGCAATATTAGCCTGATCGTTATCAAATAAATCTTTAAAACCCTTCTTTTTGGAAACGGGGGCTGTCGGCGTTATTGCTGAGCTGTCTTTTACGGTTACTGCTGCCACCGTTTGAACAGCCACGGTGGATTCCAAAGAAACCGCCTGCTGCGCATTGACAATAACAGGCAGTAAGCCCATGCAAAATAGACCTGGTAACAAAAATTTTTTCATTGTTGTAGTTTACGTTTACAAGACCGAAAACGGCAAATTGGACAATGATTTGTTTCAGGAGGATACGGAAACGGTTGGAATTGCTTTAACGGGATAGTGGAAATTGCAATTATTGCGCCAGTAATTGGTGGGCCAGTTGTAATAAAGATAACTCACAAAACTGGTTTGTCATAGCCTGTAAACCAAAAGGCATGCCATTGGAGTGTTTAAAGAGCGGGAGCGAGATGGCCGGAATGCCAACTAAATTGGCATAAACCGTATAGATATCAGCGAGATACATGGCGATGGGGTCGTCGGTTTTTTCGCCAATTTTAAATGCCGTAGACGGCACCGTGGGCAGTAAAATAACATCTACATTTTCAAAAATTTGCCTGGTTTTTTCCAGTAGTTTTTGCCTAACCTTTTGAGCCTGCGTGAAGTAGGCATCAAAATAACCTGCACTCAATACAAAAGTCCCGAGTAAAATCCGGCGCTTCACTTCTTTGCCGAAGCCCTCTGATCTGCTTTTTTTATAAAAATCAGTTAAATCGTTGCCGGGATCGGTATTACGGTAGCCAAACCGTACTCCATCAAACCGTGAAAGATTGGAGGAAGCCTCTGCTGTAGTGAGTACATAATAGGCAGGAACAATATAGTCCATCATGCCAAAATCTACAGGTACGAGCTCATGGCCGAGGGCATCCAACTGCTTAATATACCCTGAAATTTTTTCAGACATTTCTTTATCAAGGCCGGGATGGTTCAAGGTCTCCTGGAAATAGCCGATGCGTAGTGTAGGCGTGGTTGCCAGCAGGCGATGATAGGCTGGCACTTCTTTATCGGCAGTGGTACTATCGAAATTGTCTTTGCCGGATATCACCTCCAGTATAAGTGCGGTGTCCGGAATGTTTTTTGCAAAAATGCCTATCTGGTCGAACGAAGAACCATACGCAATCAACCCGTATCTGGAAACCCGTCCGTAAGTGGGTTTAAGGCCAACGATGCCGCAGAAATCTGCGGGTTGGCGTACTGAGCCCCCGGTATCGCTGCCCAGGCTTGCCATACATAAGCCAGCTTGTACTGCTACGGCAGAGCCACCCGAAGAACCCCCAGGCACCCTGTTTTCATCCAGCGCATTCAGGGTATTACCGTAAAATGAATTTTCATTGCTGGAACCCATAGCAAACTCATCACAATTGCAGGCGCCAATGATGATGGCTTCTTGATCCAGTAATTTTTGTATGGCACTTGCATTATAGGTAGCCGTAAAACCCTGCAGAATATGAGAGGCAGCAGTAACTTTATGATCTTTATAGCAGATAACGTCTTTGATGCCTATTACAACCCCATGCAACAGGCCGGTTGGTTTGCCTGCTGAACGTTGTTGATCCAACAGGGCCGCTTTTTGCAAAGCTTCTTCGGCAAAAACTTCAGTGAAGGCGTTTAACCGTTTACTGGTTTCAATACGGCGTAAAAAAAACTCAACAGCTTCCACACAGGTGGCGGTGCCATTGAGTAAATTAGTTTGGTATTGTTGTATTGAGTGAAAACTAAACAAAGGTTCCGTAAAACTTCGAAGGAAAATGAGTGAACAGAAAAAGCAGGCAGCAAAAAATATTACACTGTTTTATTTTCTTTTTCCTTCAGGCCTTCTTCAATTTCCTTGGTAACATTGCTCTTTGCATCATTAAACTCGCGGATACCTTTTCCCAGTCCACGCATTAATTCAGGAATTTTGCGACCACCAAACAGCAACAACACGATTATCAGGATGATGATAATTTCTTGTGTTCCGAGTACTCCTAACAACACAGGTTTTAAATTTGCTTGTAGCATAATAAATAATTGAAGTTCAAAGATAGTAAACACTGCAAAATGTATGCATATTTTATTTGCAATACCAGATTATTAACGAAAACCATACGGTATTATGCGGGCAGGGCCGGGATCCGATGATAATGAAAAAGGATGCCATCGGGCATCCTTTCAATATGTTTAAAACTGAAAAATAATTACGCTTTAACCGCAATGGCCATTTTCTTCTCCTGTATTCTGGCTCTTTTACCGCTTCTTTCACGCAGGTAGTACAGTTTAGCGCGGCGTACTTTACCTGTTTTATTCAGAATGATTCCATCAATATTGGGCGAATACAGCGGGAAAGTTCTCTCTACCCCTACGCCATCAGATATTTTACGTACGGTGAAGGTTTGGGTAAAACCTTCGCCCTGGCGCTTGATAACATCTCCACGAAAACCCTGGATACGTTCTTTACCACCTTCTATAATCTTGTAATTAACGGTTACATTATCGCCAGCTTTAAACTTTGGAAATTCCTTCCCTTTGGTTAACTGCTCATGTACAAATGCTACGGCGTTCATATCTTTAAATTTATAGGACGGCGAAGGTAGGGGAAAATGCGCAAATGCGAAACTTAAAAGGCCTTTTTATTTGTTCTTTTTAGTTCTCAGTTCGGATTAGTTCTCAGTTCGAAGTTCCCGGTTGCTTGCCTCAGCCCTAACCAGTAACCTGTGGAACTGGGAACTGTAAACTACCTAGCTACGTTTACCGCTCTTTTTTCTCTGATCACCGTCACTTTTATCTGCCCGGGATAGGTCATTTCGGTCTGAATTTTCTGGGCAATTTCGAACGATAAACGATCGCTGTCGGCGTCCGTCACTTTATCAGCTTCTACAATCACCCTTAATTCGCGGCCGGCCTGGATGGCGTAGGCTTTTTCTACACCCTGGTAGGTAAGCGCAAGGCTTTCCAGTTCTTTGATACGCTGCAGGTATTGCTGCATAATCTCCCTTCTGGCGCCCGGTCTGGCGCCACTGATGGCATCGCAGGCCTGGATGATCGGGGAAATAACATACTGCATTTCCATTTCATCGTGGTGGGCGCCAATAGCATTTATCACAGCTGGATTTTCGCCATATTTTTCAGCGATCCGCGCGCCCAGTAAGGCATGGCTCAGTTCGCTTTCTTCATCGGGCACTTTACCAATATCGTGTAACAGGCCCGCTCTTTTCGCCAGCTTCGGATTCATGCCCAGTTCGGCAGCCATGGTAGCACAGAGATTGGCTACCTCGCGGCTATGCATCAGCAGGTTTTGCCCGTAAGAAGAGCGAAACCTCATTTTTCCTACAATGCGCACCAGCTCTTTATGCAGACCATGAATGCCCAGTTCAATCACGGTTCTTTCTCCAATTTCCATGATCTGTTCCTCAATCTGGCGGCGCGTTTTTTCCACCACTTCTTCAATACGGGCCGGGTGAATACGCCCATCGGCGACCAACCGCTGCAAACTTAAACGGGCAATTTCCCTGCGCAGCGGATCAAAGGATGACAATACAATCGCTTCCGGGGTGTCGTCTACTATCAAATCAACGCCGGTAGCGGCTTCAATTGCGCGTATATTACGTCCTTCACGGCCAATTATCTGGCCTTTGATTTCGTCGCTTTCAAGGTTGAAAACAGTAATGGAATTTTCTATTGCCTGTTCAGCTGCGGTGCGCTGGATTGATTGTATAATGATTTTGCGGGCCTCCTTATTAGCTTTTTGCCGGGCATCATCAATAATTTCCTGCTGCATGCCCAGTGCGCGGGTTTGGGCTTCCTGTTTCAGGCTTTCGATCAATTGAGAACGGGCATCCTCCGCTGAGAGTTGGGCCACTTTTTCCAGCCGGCGGATATGTTCTTCCTGGTGCTTCTCCAGTTCGGTGCGCTTAATATTGATAACTTCAATCTGCCGGTTGAGATTTTCTTTAATCGCTTCGTTTTCTTTAATCTGTTTGTCTAACCCCGCTTCTTTCTGGTTGATGGTTATTTCTTTTTGCTTGGCGCGGTTCTCTGTTTCGCCCAGTTTACGGTTGCGTTCCAGCACCTCCCGGTCGTGTTCTGATTTAAGCTGAACAAATTTTTCTTTCGCTTCTAATAATTTTTCTTTTTTAACTGTTTCGGCATTGGCCTGTGCATCTGTAATAATTTTCTGCGCCTGTTGTTCTGCTTCCTGTACTTTATGCTGTGTATTTTTTGCGAATATCAGCTTACCGGCTATCAACCCCGCTACCAGGGCCGCGGCGCCAACAATAACCAATATGACGGTAGAATCCATTGAATGTGTTTTTAATACGGTTTACAATCCTAATATTTTTTTGGACGAATTGCATAAAATGCTTAAAATAAATCGATAGTTGGCGAAAATACAAAAGATAGCCCATATAATAAGTGTTGAAATTTTCATAAATGACTGGAGAGATAGACCAGTTAATGTAATTTGCCGGCTCTAAATACGTGAAATGAAAAGAGTCATTTTTCTTTTGATTGCTATATTCTATTGTGTGGTTGTTTTCAGCCAGTCTTCGAAATTTACCGTAACGGGCGATCTTACCGGTCTGAAAGCGCCAGCCGACTGGGTATATATCTCGTACTATATAGCCGATCAGCATATTACCGACAGTTCACCCGTTCGGCAAAACAGCTATCATTTTTCCGGCAGTATTGCAGAACCCGTGCTGGCACGACTTCGGGTAAAGTATAAAGTGATCGCCGAAAACCAGCCATCCCTTCCAGCGAATAATCGCAGGGATTACGCTTCAGTTTTTCTTCAGCCCGGAACGATTAAAGTAGTGTCTGTAGACTCATTTTCAAATGTATCCGTTGCCGGTTCAAAAGCAGATGATGAATACCGCATGCTCGAAGAAACAGCAAAGCCGTACAACGATCAATTAGACGAATTGTATCGCAGGTTCCAGGTTGCACGCAAAAACAAGGAAGCAGATCTGGTCAAAATTTTTGAAAACCAAATCGACAGTCTTAACGCATCTGCCAATGACAAAATATATGGTACATACGTAAAAAAGAATCCTTCTTCTTTGCTGGCTATGTATGCCCTGAAGAATTGGGCTGGTTATGAGATCGATGCCGAAAAGATAGAACCGGTATTTAAAACACTACCCGAATCTGTCCGCAATTCGGCCTCTGGAAAAGACATGCAGCAAAAAATAGCCATCGCAAAAAAAACGGCTGTTGGACAAATGGCTTTGGATTTTACGCAAAACGATACGCTCGGTGTGCCGGTTGCGCTGCATTCCTTAAAGGGAAAATACCTGCTGGTAGATTTCTGGGCGAGCTGGTGCGGCCCATGCCGGGCAGAAAATCCTAATCTTGTAAATACTTTCAATAAATACAAAGAAAAAGGTTTTCAGGTGCTGGGTATATCACTCGACAGGCCAGGGGCGAAGGAGAGATGGTTGCAGGCGATTCATGACGACCGGTTGGCATGGACACATGTATCTGATCTGCAGTTTTGGGACAATGCCGTTGCCAAACAATATGGGATACAGGCCATTCCGCAGAATCTTCTGCTGGACCCCAATGGTAAAATCATCGCAAAGAACCTGAAAGGAGAAGACCTGGATAAAAAATTGGCTTCTATTTATTCCAACTAATACAACCAAACATTCGTTACAACAATCATGTTATAGCATAACCGTGGAAACCCTTTTGCATAAGCCCAATCAGGTATAATTTTAATCAATTAAGTATGATGAAAAGATTTTTATTATCAGTTAGCATGGTAGCCCTTGTGGTTACCGCCTCTTATTCGCAGAAAATTGCGGTAACAAAAGGCCAGAAGCTTGAGACACAGACCAACACAAAAACAACTATGGAGGTAATGGGTCAGAATGTAGACAATGAAACAAATCTCACCAACACCATTGAAGTAAAGGATGTAAACGCTGATGGGTACCTTTTTTCCAATACCATTAAGCGCATGACCATTAAGGGAAACGCCATGGGCCAGGAAATGAGTTTTGATTCTGATAAAAAAGAAGACATGGACGGGCAGGTAGGGCAGGCATTAAAAGGGCATATCGGTACGGCACAGGAGATACAGGTGGATAAACAGGGTAAAGTGGCTGCTATTAAAGAGGGAGAAGAAAAACAGGCCGGTCCCGATATGGCTTCGATGATGAATATGACCGGAGATTTAGGTAAGGGACAGCCTTATCCTATTCTTATTCAATTGCCGGCCAGGAGTGTAAAACCCGGTGATACCTGGACCGATTCCAGCGGTACGGCCGCTACCATGAAAACGATCATGGTATACACGCTGAAAAGCATTTCGGCGGACGGTGCCCTGGTAAGCTTCAACGGAACCATGGCAAAAAACGGCAATATTGAGCAAAACGGCATGGAAATCCAGATGGATATAACGGCCACCACTAAGGGAGAATCTACCTACGATGCCAATTCTGGCTTACTTAAAAACACCAGCAGCTCTTCCGAAATAAAGGGAACGCTGGGCATAATGGGTCAGAACGCACCCATAGCGGGAACTGTGACGGCAACAATAATTGCGAAAAAAATATAAGGTTCATTGCTTCTGAACAAAACCGCCTTCCACTGATAATGGAAGGCTTTTTTATTCCTGCAATCCTCTATCGATTAGCAGTTCGAGTTTCTCTAACCGGTCGGTTATTTCATTTACGGCGGGCAAACTGGTACCGGATTGCTGCGTGGCATACCACAATACCACCATACCTATATAGTCCTGCATATCCTTGCCGGCAAACTGCGTTTTAAATTCAATGATTTTATCGTTGATAAGCTTGATGGTTTTACGCACCACTTCTTCGTCTTTGGGCTCTACCCGTACGCGATAAGTACGATCGCCCAGCAAAAGATTTATCGGAATTAATTCCTCCATACCTTGATGGTTTCAATATGATTTTATATTTTTATTGAGACAGTTACCCGCGGGTACCTGCTTTTTAACCGATTCCTATGAAACAATCTTCCTCCATTCCTAAATTAACCGCTTATGTTTGCCAGGGTTAAATCTCCTGTTTTTATTGATACGCTCAGGTTTGAGGTATCAGCGCCGGCCCCTTCTTACCTGAAAGCCGTTCTCCGGGATGATAAAGACAGCATCTGTGGCACATTTGAAACCGATGTGGCAAAAATTGAAAGCGAACTAACCTGGCGCAACCTCAACGATCTTCCCTACGGTGTGTATACGCTTGAATTATCACATGGAACAGACGAAACCAAGGTAACACTGGTAAAACGGATATGATTATTCCGACAGCATGGCAATACAGCGATCAATTTCGCGGATGTATTGGTTCAACCTTTTTTCCAGGTCCTTTTTGTCGGCTTCATTCAGGTTATTGGTGGCTGTTTTAAGAATAGCTACTTTCTGCTCCAGCTCTTCCATTTGCCTGATTTTTTCGTTTTGCAGGCTTTTGATATCGGCCAGTTCCTTTTTTAATTTTTCCGTTTCTTTCTGCGATACACGGTACTGTTTCAGCAATTGCTGAAGTTTTTCGTTGATGCGCTGAATATGTTGTTCCAACGGGTTCATAGCTATTTTCTTATTTCCGCGCTCAGTTCGGTTTCCATAGCGGCCATAATCTTATTCATCATCCCGTCAATTTCCTTGTCAGTAAGCGTTTTCTCCTCATCCAGAAAGGTAAAGCTTACGGCCAGTGATTTCCGGTCTTTTCCGAGCTTGTCGCTTTCAAACACGTCAAACAACTGCAGGGCCTGCAATTTATCCAACCTGATTTTACCGACTGTTTTTTCCAGCGTTTCATATGAAGTTGATTTGGGCACCACCAGGGCCAGATCGCGCTGCACGGGCAGTTGCCGGGATAGCTCGGTTGCCTGAATATCCTTTTTGGCTTTGATCTGCAATAATACCTGGGTCCAATTAATGTCTGCAAACCAAACAGGCTGCCTGATATCAAAACCACTCAATGTTTTTTTGTTTACCGATCCGAGTTGCGCGATGGCTGTTCCATTCACCGCAACCTGCAGGCAGTAGTCAAGTTTAGTATTGACAGGCGATGCTGAAAACAATACCTTGTCCCATCCCAGTAAATTAATCAGTCGCTGAACGGCACCCTTTATATAAAATAAGTCAGTCTCTGCTCCTTTTTGCTTCCAGTTATCGTCATGCGTCTTTCCGGTAACATACAAACTGAGGTGTTCCAGTTCTTCATACAAGCCTGGTTTTGATGTATGGTAGGTTTTTCCAAATTCAAAGAAACGCAGGTTATAATTGCGGCGGTTAATATTGTGTGCTACTGATTGCAAGCCTGTTTCCAGCATAGAAGGCCGCATGATATTAAGTTCGGCGCTAAGACTATTCAGCATTTTTACCGCTGTGCCCAGCTCTTCTTCCGTGTAAAATGCCTGGTTGGTGATGGAATTGGTAAAGATCTCATTAAAGCCGAGACCTGCCAGGTAATTGGCCGTTTTTTCCTGGTAAGTATGCTTGCATCCGTCGGTATCTACCGATGGTGTGATGGTGATGCTACTGGGTATTTCGATATTATCGTATCCATCTATCCGCATAATTTCTTCTACAACATCGGCTGGCAAATGAATGTCCGGTTTGCTATAGGGAGCCGCTACACGGATATCATCCATCCCTTCTTTGATTACTTCAAACCCAAGACCGCAGAGAATATCTTTCACGGTATCCTGGTGATATTTTTTACCGCTTAATTTTTTCAGGTAATGGTGCTTTAGCTGCACCTGCACCTTCTCTTTTTTATCTGGGTATATATCTGCTATTTCCGAAGAAATAACACCGCCGGCAATTTCTTTGATCAGCAGGGCAGCTCTTTTAAGCACGTTGACCGTGTTGCTGATATCTGTATTTTTTTCGAAGCGCGTGGCGGCGTCTGTCCGCAGTCCGTGTTTAAAAGATGTTTTACGAATATCTACCGGGTTAAACCAGGCACTTTCCAGGAAAATATCGCGGGTTGTTTCTTTTACACCGCTTTGTATTCCGCCAAAAACACCTGCGATACACATGGGCGCCCCGGCATTGCATACCATCAAATCGTCTTTTCCCAGTTTTCTTTCTTTGCCGTCAAGTGTAATGAATACCGTTCCCTCGGGAAGGTTTTTTACCACGATCTTATTACCTGTTATATCAGCTGCATCGTATGCATGCAGCGGTTGACCGGTCTCATGCAGCACATAATTGGTAATATCAACAATATTATTAATAGGTCTTATGCCAATTGCCTTCAATTTGTGCTGAAGCCATGCAGGGCTTTGTTTGATGGTAACCCCACTGATGGTAACCCCGCTGTACCGCTGGCAGGCGGTTTGATTTTCTATACTAACGGTAACGGGCAAGCTATTGTTATCCGGTTTAAAGAAGTTGTTATAGGGTGCTTTTACCTTGCTGTCTTTTTTATCGTGGTGCGTAAGATAAGCACACACGTCACGCGCAACCCCCAGGTGGCTCATGGCATCCATCCTGTTGGGGGTGAGGCCAATTTCATATATCCAGTCGGTATAAGGCTGAAAATAAGTGGCGGCCGGCGTACCTGCTTTAATATTGGCCGGCAGCACCATAATGCCCGCATGATTATCGCTGAACCCTATTTCATCTTCCGCGCAAATCATTCCATAACTTTCTTCGCCGCGTATTTTTGCCAGCTTCATGGTTACCGGTTCAGCATTTTTTGGGTAAATGGTAGCGCCAACGGGCGCAACAATCACCTTTTGCCCAACGGCTACATTGGGTGCGCCACAAACGATCTGCAAGAACTGATCGCTGCCAATGGACACTTTGGTCAGTTTCAATTTATCGGCATTGGGATGCGGGTTGCATTCCAGCACTTCCGCTACCACCAGGCCCCTTAAACCGCCTTTCAATTCTTCGTATTGTTCAAGGCTTTCTACTTCCAGCCCCAGCGAAGTTAAAATCTTGCTTAGTCTTTCAGGTTCAATGTGCACGGGCAGGTATTCGCTCAGCCAGTTATATGAAATAGTCATACGATTGCTTCAGTTTCAATGGCGCAAAGATAGGGCTTAGCGAAAGAAAAAGCAGTCCGCAGTTCCTGGTTCGAAGTTCATTTTACCGGTCTTTGCCTGAAATGGGGGCTGGTTAATTTCAGTTAAACACACTGGCGCGGCAAGTGAACTGATAACTGAGAACTAAGAACAATGAACTTTATACAACTGTTTCCATTAATTTTAATTTTCATCAAGCGATTTCTCATTTATGAAGGAAAAAAAGCTGAGTCCCGCGGCCATTGTTATTTTTGGTGCCAAGGGAGATCTGACGCGGCGCAAACTAATACCTGCGTTATACAATTTATTTTTAACCAATCACCTGCCTGAAGTATTCACTATTTTATGTGTTGATTACCTGCCGGTGCAACCAGAAGAATTTAAGAATGATTTACTGGCCGGCGTAAATCTTTTTTCGCGCAGTGGTAAAGCCGATGCGGCAGTATGGGCGAAATTTGCGGCGCAGTTAACTTATATCCAGGGAGACTTTATGCAGGCTGAAACATTTACCCTGCTGAAACAGGACCTGGAGAAGTTTGAGCAGCCGCATATCAGAAAGGGTATCCGGGTGTTTTATTACGCGGTGTCTCCGCGTTTTATTGAACCCATATCGGATGCATTGTACAAGCAGAAAATCTGTAGTAAGCCCAACCTGCACCGCATTGTGATTGAAAAGCCTTTTGGCTCAGACTTAAAATCCGCCCAAAGCCTGAACCGTTTTTTATGTAAGCGTTTTGCGGAAAAGCAACTATACCGCATCGACCATTACCTCGGAAAAGAAACGGTACAAAATATACTGGCCTTCCGGTTTGCGAACCATGTTTTTGAACCTTTGTGGAATAGCCAATTTATAGATCATGTGCAAATAAGCGTGGTGGAACAGGTAACGGTAGGTGCGCGTGGCGGGTATTACGATAGCAGCGGGGCCATCCGCGATATGATTCAAAACCATCTGTTGCAGTTGCTTTGTGTAATTGCTATGGAATGTCCGGCGAAGTATGATCCTGAAACCATCCGCAACGCCAAGGCCAAAGTACTGCAGGATATCAAAATATATAAAGAAAATGAAGTTTTCAAAGACGTTGTACGCGGTCAATACGAGGATGGCACCATCAACAACCTGCCGCAGGCCGCGTATAGATCAGAAGAGCATGTGGCAGCCGATTCAGACACCGAGACATTTGTAGCAGCCCGCCTGCTAATCGATAACAAACGCTGGAAAGGCGTTCCTTTTTTCCTGCGTACGGGGAAGGCTTTGCAGCGGCAGGCTTCTGTCATTGTGATACAATTCAAAGAGTCGCCGCATAAAATATTCAAAGATGATATCTTGCCCAACCGTTTAATCATCAGCATACAGCCTGAACTGGAAATCTCCCTGCTGTTTGAAAGCAAGATACCCGGCCTGCAGATGAAACTGAAACCGGTTGAAATGGATTTTACCTACAAAGATGCGTACACCGATGATATACCGGAAGCGTATGAAACGCTTTTGCTGGACGTGCTGGAAGGAGATGCCACCCTGTTTATGCGTGCAGACCAGGTAGAAGCAGCGTGGAAAGTGGTAATGCCGGTGATCAATGCCTGGAAAAAACATCCTTCCAGACAATTGCGGTTCTACGAGCCCGGTAGCTGGGGCCCCGTGGCGGCGAATAAATTATTGAAGCCCTATGCTAAGGACTGGATATTGTTGCCGGAGGAGGCGAGTGCGCCGGCAGTGCTGGTAAAGAAAGCCTGAGCAAGCAGCGTTGTTGAAGAATCATGGGTGAATTTGTTAGCGGGAACTGGTATAGAAATTAAATAAAGGAATATCTACAAGGAATGAAATACTGATGCGCGAATAATTCGAAGAAGCTTTACCGGCGACAGCGGGGTCAAGCTTTCTCAGTACCGGCCCCATTTGCCATCCTGCGTTGACCGAAATGGGAACCTGCGGAAGCCCAACAGAAAAGAAAATGCCCGGAGACACAATGTCTTTTAATTGAATCGTGGGTATCTGTTCGGTCTTGTCGTCTTTGAATCTGAATGCAACGGGCGCCCCTATATCAATGATGGAAAAAAAAAGGGAGGTTGACCATGCATTTTTTGTGTGCGTGGCAATGCCTTTGCTGATAGAAAGTCCAATGGGCGCAGTAACGCCATAGGCATTGAAAATTTTATAATTATCATCAACGCCTCCGATTTTTTCTGATCCGATATAAAGTCCTGCGTAAGCGTTTAGCGCAATATTGAAATTGCTGTTCTTTTTAATCCTGGAAGAGCCAACCGGCAATGCATAGGTTTCTATTGCCTGTTCCACTTCATCACTTGTTTTTGCGGTGGCTATGCTTGCCATTACGCCACCGTATTTTATAATGGAGTTCAGCGTTGATTTTGCTTTTTCAGGGTCTGTTCCAGTTGCTTCAGCATCATGAACCAATTCTCTATTTGTCACGGTCCCTGACAATGCCTGCATCCCGGGCTCGCCAGTTTTCACATCAGCATCTTTTTTATGATCTCTGATCGCAAGTATTTCGTTGTACACGTAAACCGCTTTATTGATGGTTCCCGAATAATTTCTTCTTACCACATAAGAAGACATATCAGCAACGGCATCTGAAATATTAAAATAAGGCCAAAGGGTTTGTTCAAAACTACCAATCCTGGCGCCGATAGTGGTTTTGTCAATCAACGGAAGCCTGGCAATTCCCAGGGAATACTCAAAAATGTCTACCGTTGTTTTCAGGTACTGGGCATATAATTCTACCGCTGCTGAATCACTGGCCGGCCGGCTATAGCCTTTGATCATTTTATTTATCAGTTCCAGTTTGTTTTCAAAACCCATGATATAATCCTTGTAGGCGTTGTGCATAGACAACAGGTTTTCGGGATCTATTTGTCTCATCAGTCCTGTAAGTGTATGTCCGTTATCAAATAAAACCGAATCATATCGTTGCGCCGCTGTTTGATAGAGCAGCCCGAAATAAACCGATGATGCCCTTGGGTTAGCCAGTACTTTTTTTACCTTGTCGAGCGATACCCAGTAGGAAGCATCCTCGCCGGTTGTAGTATCTTTAAGCGAGTAGTTTAATAACTGAAGCGTTTGTATGACAGCCTTATAATTTTTCGATTTCAATACCTCCAGGTATTTTACCGGGTAGCCTTCGATGATATCACCTGGATGAACATGGTTTTCTACTCCGTCTGCAAGGTAACAGGCCGATCTCAGAGCAGCATCGAGTTCTTTGTGCTGGTTAAAAAAAGAGGGGTGGTTGTCGATAATACCCGGGAGGTTTTTGGGTAAAGCTGCAATATCTTCTTTAAATGCTGCCTGGAGGTTTTGAATATAGCGCTGATAGTCGTAGATCTCGTTGTCTATTACATGTAACAAATAAGCCGTTTGCGGAAAAAGCGTTCCCAGGTCTTTTGTTGAATCGAGTGCATCTTTGAATTTTTGAAAGAAAGCGATGGTCAATTCCTGTTTCGTGCGTTTCACAATAAATTTTGCGAGGCCATCCGCGAGGTTGGTTACGTCCAGACCACCGATAGATGAAAAGGAAAGGGAAGAAAATATTGCAGCGCCTGAATGAGC